>Ga0116191_1002317_pt1 | contig 14578 bp, 12 predicted proteins | sample AD_UKC111_MetaG_FD_89897 | JGI IMG/M metagenome (GOLD analysis project Ga0116191, IMG submission 89897) | Active sludge microbial communities of municipal wastewater-treating anaerobic digesters from Hong Kong - AD_UKC111_MetaG | ecosystem: Engineered > Bioreactor > Anaerobic > Digestate...
AGTTAACTATTAAATCCCTTTCGGCTGTTTGCGGGACATTGTCAATAATAAAGGCAAGTGCCTGCGAAACATTTAGCCCCTTGTTGTAGATTATGCGGTATATCTCCTGAATATCTGAAATTTGCTGATGGGTAAAATTCCGACGGCGTAAACCCACCAGGTTCACACCTGCAAAGGTGATAGGTTCGCGTGCAGCAATAATGTAGGGAGGAATGTCCTTATTAACCTTAGAACCACCCTGAATGATTACATGAGCGCCTATCTTCTCGAATTGGTGAACCAGCGAATGTGCGCTCACAATGGCAAAATCGTCAATTTCAACCTCTCCTCCCAGCTGGGTTCCATTGCCGAGGATTATGTTGTTTTTCAGTATGCAGTCGTGCGCAACATGCGAATATGCCATAAGCAGGCAGCTGCTCCCAACTATAGTTTTTCCCTTTGAAGCGGTTCCCCTGTTAATGGTAACGCATTCGCGCATGGTGGTGTTATCGCCAATTTCGGCAGTTGTTACCTCGCCTTTAAACTTTAAATCCTGAGGGATGGCTGAAATTACCGCCCCAGGAAAAATCCGGCAGTTTTTGCCAATTCGTGCACCATCCAGAACGGTTACGTTGGGACCAATCCATGTTCCCTCTCCAATAACAACATCACCCGCTATGTAGCTGAACGGACTTATGGTAACATCCTTGCCTATTTTTGCGTCGGGGTGAATGTATGCATTAACTTGTGTCATTAATTTGAATTTTTAATTATTTGAGCCATAAGCACTCCCTCCATAACAAGCTGGTTGCCTACAAATGCCTGTCCGGTCATGTTGGCAATCCCTCTGCGGATGGGTTCATTCAATGTTAAGCGAAAAATAATTGTATCGCCAGGAACAACCTTGTGTTTAAAGCGAACCTGGTCTATTTTTAGGAAGTAGGTGGTGTAGTTTTCGGGGTCAGGAACGGTGTTCAGCACCAGAATGCCACCCACCTGAGCCATTGCTTCAATCTGAAGCACCCCGGGCATAACGGGTTCGTTAGGAAAATGCCCCATAAAAAAGGCCTCGTTCATGGTAACATTCTTCAAGCCTACAACGGATGTTCCGTTCATCGAAATAATTTTGTCAACCAGCAGGAATGGTGGACGATGGGGCAGCGTTTTTTTAATTTGATTAATATCCATTAGGGGAGGAACGTTGGGGTTGTACTCGGGGGCAGAGGGCTTGAGCAACTCCTTTTTGTACTGCTTTCTCAGGATTTTCGCAAATTCGGTATTAGCCCAGTGTCCGGTCCGAATGGCTATTATTTTCCCCTTGATGCGAACACCCACCAGCGATAGGTCGCCCAGCATGTCGAGAAGCTTGTGGCGGGCAGGCTCATTGTCGAAATGCAGGTCAAGGTTGTTGAGTATTCCCTCGGGTTTAACTTTCACATGTGGTTTGCTGAAAAGATCGGCTATCCTATCGAGTTCGGGTTGGGGAACTTCATGCTCCATGATAACAATTGCATTCTCCAGGTCACCACCCTTGATAAGGTTATGCTTCAGCAGCACCTCGAGCTCGTGAAAGAACACGAAGGTCCGGCAAGGTGCTATTTGGCTGGCAAACTCTTCGATATTCCCCATTTTGGCGTACTGGTGGCCCAGCACTCTTGAGTTGTAGTCAACCATCAGGTCGATGCTGAATCCGTCATCTGGATAGGCAACTATTTCGATACCGTTTTTTTCATCGGAGAAAACCATTTTCTCCTTAACGGTAAAGTAGTTTCGAATAGCGCCCTGTTCAACCGTTCCAACACTAGCGATAGCCTCAACAAAAAATTTAGAACTTCCGTCCATAATTGGCATTTCGGGGCCGTTTACTTTTACCAAAGCATTATCAATGCCCATGCCGTAAAGGGCGGCAACCATGTGCTCAATGGTGTTGACCTTTACATTCTTAGTTCCTATGGATGTTCCCCTGGAGGTGTCAATAACGTTATCGGCAACTGCCTCAATTTTGGGTTGCCCTTCCAAATCAGTTCGTTGAAAAGTAATGCCTGTATTAACCTCTGCCGGGCAAATGGTAACCTCAACTTCAACACCGGTATGTAATCCCTTGCCGGTAAGAGTAACCGGTTGGCTTATTGTACGTTGTTTATCTGCCATAGAAAGATTTTCAAATTAAACATATTCCTTGTTCTAAAGAGTCCACGCCTGTCAGCATATTTTTAGAACTAAGTGTAAGCCTGCTTTAGCAATTTTATAACAACTTTTTCTTCAACTCTTCAATGGTACGCTGCATTTCGTTAAGTTTGTTGGCCAGGTCGGGCAAATTTTTGTAAACAGCCATAGAGCGACGTTGTTTGGAAACGTCAAATGCCGGACTTCCCAATACGGTGGTTCCGGGTTTGCGAATGTCACCTGCAATGCCTGATTGTGCTCCGGCCATTACGCCATCAGCAATTTTGATGTGAGGGCTGGCTCCCACCTGACCACCAAACATGCAGTTTTTACCAATTTTAGCCGATCCGGCCACTCCGCATTGAGCTGCCATAACGGTATTTTCACCAACCTCAACGTTGTGGGCAATATGGACATGGTCGTCAATTTTAACGCCCCTGTGGAGAATGGTAGAACCCATTGTTGCCCGGTCAACAGTAGCATTTGCGCCAATTTCTACATAGTCCTCAAGAACCACATTTCCAATTTGCGGAATTTTTTTGTAGTTGGCATCCTCTTGCGAGGCAAATCCAAAACCGTCGGCACCAATAACAGCACCGGCATGAATAATACAATTGTTCCCTATTTTGCATTCGTGGTATATAATGGCGCCGGGGTAGATTGTTGTGTTATCACCAATTACAACACCCGAACCAATAAAGACCTGAGGGTAAATTTTAACCCCTTTCCCGATTTTAACGTTACCGGATATGTAGGCAAATGCGCCCAGGTAAAAACCATCGCCATAGCTCGCAGAGGGGTGAATAAATGAAGGTGATTCAACGCCACTAAGCTGTGGTTCGGTTTGTTGAGCGTAGAGTTGAAGCAAAGATGCAAAGGCTTCGTAGGCATTCTTAACCCTCACCAAGGTAGCTGTAACCGGTTGCTCGGCCACAAAGTCGGCATTAACAAGAACAATGGAAGCATTGGTAGTGTAAATATATGGAGTATATTTTGGGTTTGCCAAAAAGGCAAGCGTTCCCGGAATACCCTCCTCAATTTTTGAGACTGTAGTTACCTTTACATCAGGATTGCCCTCAACCGTTCCTCCCAGAAAGTTGGCTATGGCCTGTGCTGTAAATTCCATGTTAAGAATGTATTAATTGAACGCAAAGCTAGCTATTTATCTTAAAATTTCCCTGAGTTCTTTGGGGAAACAGGTGAAATATTTTTTGGTTTCATTTGATAAGGCGTTGGATTTCAGAATATCAGAAGCCTCAGCTATATCGACCAGCTGGCCATTGCTGTGCAGTATTTGAATTGATTCCTCGCCTGGCTGGTAGGCGCTGATACCAACAGAGTCAGCAAAGACAAAGTAATCGGTAAAGTCAACAAAGCTAGGGAAAACGGAGGCAAACAAACTCTTTAGTTCAGCCAAGTGGCGGTTGCTTGTAGGAGCGGTAGTAAGCTCAATGCTCAGTAACCTACGGTTGATAATCATTGAGGAGAGTTTGGCCAACACCGGATCGGAGCTGTTCATCCACTCCTTTGCTGCAACTATTATGTCGGAATCGTCCAGCTGTGAAAAGTAGGAAAGCGCCCTGGAATGGGATGTAAGAAAATCAACACTGGTAATATCGTGAGTAAAGAAGTAACGCAGGGGTTCCGATATAGTCATTGGGAAGTTGCTTCTTGCGAGCTGTCTGGCTCTCTGCAGCAGTTTAACCAGCGTTTGTTCGGCAGCAACAACCGTTTTATGCAGGTAAACCTGCCAGTACATCAGCCTACGGGCTATAAGAAAATTCTCGATGGAGTAAATGCCTTTGGCTTCTACTACCAGATTGTCGTCCACCACGTTGAGCATTTTGATAATTCGCTCCGTGCTTATGGAACCCTCAACAACTCCGGAAAAAAAGCTGTCGCGTTTCAGGTAGTCCATCCTGTCCATGTCGAGCTGTCCCGAAATAAGCTGGTGAAGGAATTTCCGGTGATACCGATCCTCAAAAATTTCGAGGGCTAGTGAAAGGCGTCCGTTGAACTCCTCATTAAGGCTACGGATAAAAGCCAGACTTATAGATTCATGGCTAACATCGGGTACGATCGTGTTTTCAAGGGTGTGTGAAAATGGGCCATGTCCAATATCGTGAAGCAAAATGGCAGCACATGCAGCCTCGGCTTCTTCGTCAGAAATCACAAACCCCTTGCTGCGAAGGGTATCTATAGCCGAATCGAGTAGGTGCATCGCACCAAGAGCGTGCTGTAAACGGCTATGATTTGCCCCGGGATAAACCAGGTAGGTTAGGCCAAGCTGCTTAATTCCTCTAAGCCTTTGGAAGTAAGGATGCTCAATGATATCGAATATCAGCGGATAGTTAATGCTGATAAACCCATGAACCGGGTCGTTTACAATTTTGTTCTTGTTGATTTTGTCGTTTCTCATATTGGTGAAGCAAAACTTATTGTCGTCATCAAAAAAAGCCTGTAACGTTGTGTGAAGCCAAATTTACCGAGTTGCCAGATAGCTCAATTGCGGCAAAACTCCGCACTTTCAACATGATTTTTTATTCAACCTGCTGCCAGACTAGGCTAAAGCCTGCAACTAACATCCGCTTACTTTACCCTACCCGGGTTTTGGCGCACAAAATCGCTCCAGCTGGATGCTTTTCGACTGGCACCGATGGTTGTACCCTGAAAGAAGTGGCATACGGCAGCGGCCAAACCATCGGTAGCGTCGAGGTACTCCTGGGAGAAATCCTTTTCCCCAAGAATGGATTTCAGCATGGCCGCTACCTGCTCCTTCGAAGCGCTTCCCGAACCGGTTATGGCCTGCTTTATTTTGCGCGGGGCGTACTCAAAAATCGGAATTGAGCGAGAGAGAACTGCTGCCATGGCAACCCCCTGAGCCCGCCCCAGCTTCAACATACTCTGAACATTCTTACCGTAAAATGGCGCTTCAATGGCCACCTCGTCGGGCAGGTACTGTTCAGCCAGCTGCTGAACCCGTTCGTAAATTGCTTTCAGCTTTAAGTAGTGATCGCTATACTTTTTAAGCTCAATAACACCCAGCATAACCAATTTGATACTATTTTTTCCGCTACACTTTACAATTCCATACCCAAGAATATTGGTGCCCGGGTCTATACCCAGAATTATCTTCTCGCCCGTAGTACTACTGTTCATAAATTAACTCTAAGCCTTGCTGTAACTTAAACCAGATAGTTGACATGGAAAATTGCCAATAATTATGTAGCCGGACATCTTTAACTTCCAAAGGTCCACCCCGGTATAACCTACCATGCGCCAATTTCTTCTTGCAACCCTTTGCCCACAAAAGGCTGAACGCCAGCAGCTGATTTACGGGCATACCCTTTAGCTATAACACCCAGGTTGGCAAAAGCGGCATTCAGGCTTTCCTCGTCCATGCTGCCAAAGGGGTGGGTAATATCATCGGCGGCAGAGACATCTACAGGGATGCCATCGAAGTAATCGCCCTCGTTGTTGGAGTTCCTTATAGTAAAGCAAATGGGTACAATAACCCAGTCTATACTGGGATCTCTGAATTCAAAGGAGTACATCCCAACGGGTTTTCCGTGAGTTTTGGATCCAACCAGCGACACCCCGATATGCGGTTTAAGCCCATTTATCACTAACTCGCTGGCAGAGGCTGTTCCACTCGTTGTGATGAAAACTACCCGGTTAAGGGTAATCGAATTGTTCTCGCAGGAAAAGGTTATGGAGGAATTATTGTTCTGATGCTTATCGTTGTGGTAGTAGGTTCCGAAAACTTTTCCAAAGGCGCTGCTGCCGGCTATTAGGCTTGCCAGATATCGGGCAATTTTAACCTCTCCTCCCCCGTTGTACCTTAGGTCAACTACCAGCTCATTTACTGCCCCCTCCTTGAATTTTGAGAAAAGGGTGGTTAGTTCTGCTTCTGTTGGGCCAATAAAACTCTCCAAAACAAAGTAGCCTACCCGTGCACTGCCAAAGCTGTAAACCGAATCCATCAGAACGGAATTCATATCTATTTGACCCTTTGCAAAAGTCTGCTCCACAGTGCTACCCTCGGGCGATTTGAAAACGAATTTCCTGGATACACCCGCCTCGGAGGGGCCAATAAGGCTGGAAAAATTTTCGGAGGTTGGGGTTTGCCCATCAATAGAAATAATTTGCCAGCCCCGGTCTATCCCCATCGCGGCAAGCGGAGAGTTTTTGAAAACAAAGGTGATGTAGAGTTCTCCGGCAGCGCTAAACCCCGAGCCAAATCCAAAACCCACGTAAGCGCCCTGGTTATAGTAAGCATCAAACTCGGCCCGGGTAGTAACGTAGCTCCAGCGGTCGGGAGGGTTTACCCTCAAGGCATTCATCAGCTCCACGGGATCCTTGTAGGTATTTGGATCAACCTTTGGCATCTGGTTGTACCATAGATACATATCGTCCATCAGGTTATAAACCTCCTGGTTGACGTTTATCTTCTGCTCATCTTCACACGATGATATAATCATGACTGCTGCAGCAACTGCCAGCGATAAAATTTTACGCCAATTCATGAATTATACTATTATTAGGAATTAGACCATTTTTACCATTTAACACAAAAAACGTTCCCCGCTTAGCCATGTAATATCAGCTATTGTGGTGCCCTTCGCTGTCGAATTTTCTACCTAAGTACTGCTGAAAGAGAATGGCGCCAATAATGAATGATAATCCCACAACAGTGGTCCAAATTACCTTCTCGTTTAGTACTAAACTAATGAAAATCAACGCTACAAAAGGCACAAGATAGGAAAAATTACCCAACTTTGCCGTGTTGGCAGCCAGGTTTAGCGCTTTTAACCAAAGCACAAAGGTTATGCCCATTTCAAAAGCTCCAATGTAAGCTGAGGCTAATATTCCCTGCCAGGGTTGGGGTTTTGCAAAACCACCCCTAACAATCATGGCAATAAAACAGAAAATTGAAGCAAATGCAAAGCTGAGAAACAGGGTAACCACCTCGTCCCTAATATGTTTTTGCATGTTAACGATCCAAAAAGTTGCCCATACAATCGAGCTGGAGAGAGCCAAAACCACGCCAAGCGGGTTGCTCTGTGAAAAAATATTTTTGTTACCCTGGGACGAAATCAGGGTTACACCCGTAAAGCTAACCAGCAATGCTAGCAGATCATACCAGTGCAGCTTTTGACCTAAAAAAATTGCAGCCAGCAACACCAGCACAATAGGCCAAATGTAGTTAAGCGGTTGGGCTACCTGGGCTGGCAAAAGGCTGTAGGCCTTGAAAAGAACAAGATAGTAAAGAAACGGATTAAGAAATCCCAGTAAAATAGACCTCCCAAGTTGAGCCCTTGTAATCGTTGGCAACAACTTGAGTTTATGCTGAAAGCATAGCATCAACAGGAGGATGATGGAGGCCGTTAGGGATGACCAAAAAAGAAGCTGCACAGTGGAAAAATACCTTAGCCCGATTTTGAATGCTGTGGCCGAAGTCCCCCAGAACAAAACCACCAACGAGGCGTAAATGTAAGCGAGCTTTTGGTTTTTTAATGTCATCGAAAGGTGATTCAAATGGTTGGGCAAGTTAGAAATAATCGCTGAGCCGGGGAAGAAAATGCCGAAATACAACCCGTTCAATCAAAAAAAGTCTTCACCATGCAGCAGGTATGGCTATATAATCGTATTTAATATTTGGAATTAGACACAAAAATGACTCATCCTTAAAATGCCAGTAAACCCATGTAAATGGTTATTTGAAGATGGGTTGGTAAATTTTCAAAACAATAAAACAGTATGCACATGAAACGGTTTGCAATTTTGCTGGTTACTGTGGCTTTTCCTTTTGTGCTGGATGCACAGGGGGTTGCCGAAGAAATGTTTGAGCGCTATGCCGGAAAACCCGGGTACACCTCCGTCGCCATTGGGTCGGAATTTCTAAACTTTGTGGCAGCCTTAGACAAGGAGGATAAGGAGCTGCAGGATTTATCGAATAAAATCAGTAGCCTGAAAATTTTAGTAGCCAAGGAACAGGTTGATGAATTCGGCAAAACGCTGGCAAGAGGAATTACCCGCGAAGGTTATAAGGAGGTTATGCAAGCCAACGATGAGGGTGGATTGGTAACATTCTACGCACGCCCAAAAGGAGACAAATTTTCCAACTTCATACTCCACGTAACCAATTCGGATGAGGAGGTTATGCTGGCCATTGCAGGTAACTTTACGCTATCAGATCTTTCTAAGCTTGGTAGCTCCTCAAAAGATGACGACAGCTACATTTCCCTGCTAAGAAAACTGGAGAGCGAAAAGTAAAGTTCAAAACGAACATCCATCGACAAGATTGATGTGCGGCTGTTTTTCGCCTAGATTTACAGAAATCCCAGCTCCAGCATGGCCTCGTCGCTCATCCGACTTTTATCCCAAGGCGGATCGAAGGTTAGGTTGACCACAACGTCCGAAACCCCCTCGATAGCTGCCACCTTTTCGTGCACCTCCTCAACCACATCATCGGCAAGCGGGCAGTTGGGGGCAGTAAGGGTCATCGTAATGGTTACCTTAGAACTGGGGTCAACATCAACCTCGTAAATTAGCCCTAAATCATAGATATTTACAGGGATTTCGGGGTCGTAAACACCTTTAAGCACTTTTACTATATCGGATTGTATGGCTAACTCGTCACGCGATTCCATGGTTTAACAGTTTAGTATGGTAGAAACAAAAAAAGTAGGCTAAAGTTAAGCTAAACACCTGCTAATCAAATATCTCCTTAACCCTCTGTACGGCTTCCACCAGCCTGTTAACCTCATCATGAGTGTTGTAAAACGCAAATGAAGCCCTTACCGTGCCGTCAATGCCGTAGTGGTCAATAACCGGCTGGGTGCAGTGGTTGCCAGTTCTCACAGCAACGCCCATCTTGTCAAGTATCATCCCGGTGTCGTATGGGTGAACTTTATCAACTAAAAACGAGAGGATACCTGCCTTGTCGGGTGTTGTTCCGTAAATACGAATCCCCCCGATTTCGGTAAGCCTAGTTGAAGCGTACTGTAATAATTCAGACTCGTAGGCAGTTGCCGCTGAAACGCCTATTGTAGAGTAATAGTCGAGAGCTGCGGCAAGCCCCGAAGCGCCAATATAGTTGGCAGTTCCAGCCTCAAACTTAAACGGTAGCTCGTTGAACGTTGTTTTGGCAAACGTAACGCGGTTAATCATGTCGCCGCCACCCTGCCAGGGAACCATCCTGTCAAGCCAATTTTCTTTGCCATACAAAATGCCGATACCTGTTGGTCCATAGATTTTATGCCCTGAAAAGGCATAGAAATCGACATCCATTTCCTGCACATCAACCTTGCCGTGCTTGACTCCCTGCGCACCATCAACCAAAACAGGAATTCCATGACGGTGAGCAATTCTTACTACTTCTTTAATCGGGTTTACTGTGCCAAGCGTGTTGGAAACCTGGGTAACCGCAATAATTTTGGTTTTAGGCGACAGCAGCCCCTCGAGCTGGTCTAGACATAGCTGCCCGTCATCCCGGAATGGCAAAACCTTAAGGGTAGCCCCCTTACGCTCACAAAGTAGCTGCCATGGAACAATGTTGGAGTGGTGTTCCATTTCGCTTACCACCACCTCATCGCCATGGTGTACAAAAACATCCCCAAATGAGTATGCCACCAGGTTTATGGAAGCAGTGGTTCCCGAGGTAAATACTACCTCAGAGGTTTTAGCGGCATTAATAAAGTTTCTCACAGTCTCACGGGCCTTTTCGTACTCCAGGGTTGACTCCTCGCTCAGCTTATGCACACCACGGTGAATGTTGGCGTTAATTTCGTGGTAGAAGTATGCAATTCTATCCAAAACTACCTGGGGTTTCTGCGTGGTTGCAGCATTGTCGAGGTAAACTAGGGGCTTGCCGTAAACCTCACGGGAAAGTATGGGGAAATCCTGCCGAATTTTTTCGACATTTAGGGGTTGAGTCTGATCATCGGCGGATTGTTGCTTAACTGTATCCATTCTATCTAGTTTAAAAATATGGTTCAACCTGCCCGATTGATACGTGTGCCGGGTTAAACCACCAAATGAATGTATTATAAGATCGCCAAATCATACGCAAGCTAGCAGCAGTGCATTGGACAAGTGTGGCATCGCGACAGCTCGCCGTGAAGGCGCCTATCCACCAGCTCGTCGAGCCTGTCTCTTAGAGTGGCAATTGATATTTGCCCAACAATTTCGTGGGCAAAACCAAACATGAGCAACAGCTTAGCATCTCGCTCACCAATACCCCTTGAACGCATGTAGAATAGGGCATCCGCATCAATTTGCCCAACCGTTGCTCCGTGTGAGCATTTCACATCATCAGCGTAAATTTCGAGTTGGGGTTTGCTGTTGATTCGGGCATCGGCTGTAAGCAGCAGGTTGTTATTCGACTGGTAGGCCTGTGTTTTTTGGGCATTTGGTCTAACCAATATTCTCCCGTTGAATGCACCCGTTGCCTGATCGTCCAGAATGCCTTTGTAATGTTCAAAACTGCTACAGTTGGGTACCGCATGGTCAATAAAGGTAAAGTTGTCGGTATGCTGCGTGCGGTCTGTAAGGTAGAGTCCAAATGCTTGAGCCGAAGCGCCCTCTCCTTTTAGGGCTATATGGAGGTTATTACGAATGAACCCTCCGTGAAGGGTTAGGGTATTCGTTTTTACGCTTGACCCGGCTTCCTGGCTGATAAAGGTATGGGAGAGCTGGCTGCTATCGTTGTGCTCATTCTGCATCCTGATATACTCGAGTGTTGAGTTTGCCCCTGTAAAGATTTCGGTTACCACGTTGGAAAGGTAACGCTTGGGGGATAGGGTGTGGTCGCACACCAGAATGTTAGCATGGCTTGATTCCTCAAGTACGATTAGGTTACGGTAGCTAACCATGAGGTTTTCATCGGACATCAGCAGGTTGATAATCTGGATGGGTTTTTCTTCGGAAGCGCCTTTTGGCACGTAAACAAAAACTCCATCCTGAGCAAAGGCTGTATTAAGTGCAACCAGACCATCGGTGTTGCTTTGGGCATGCACGTTGTAGTGTTGGGCAACAAGTTCAGGGTAATCCTTTGCAGCCTGGGCTAAACTTCCAACAATAATACCATTTTCCAACTTTTGAAGTTGGCCGTTACTGGGTAGGTAAAATCCGTTGAGCACCAGTGCTAAATGCGTGTCAAGTTCGGGAATGTCGCATCTGAATATATCGGCCACGCTAAAGGTAATTTTCCTTGGAGCAAAGTACTTCTCATACTCGTGCTGAAAAAGGGGCTCAACCCGGGAGTACTTGTAGTCTTCATTTTTGGCTGATGGTAGCCCAACTATCCTGAAGTTCTGGATGGCTTCCTCCCGGTGTCTGTTCAGGATATCCGAACTATCGCCGGTAATAAGGTCAAGATTATCGAGGTAAAGGCTAACCAGCTCATCCAAAAGTCCAGCAGTATCGGTTTTGCTCATGGCTATAAAATTTTTTACTTAACCCTGCAGGTTGCCATTCTTAATCCAATCGTACCCTTTTTCCTCAAGTTCAAGAGCCAGCTCCTTACCGGCACTCTTAACAATTTGGCCATTGTAGAGTATGTGGACAAAATCAGGAGTAATGTAGTCGAGCAGGCGCTGGTAATGGGTAATTACAATTACAGCACTATCCGGCCGCTTGAGCTTGTTGACCCCATTGGCCACTATTCGCAGGGCGTCGATATCCAAACCCGAGTCGGTTTCATCCAGTATAGCCAGCTTGGGTTCCAGCATGGCCATTTGGAATATTTCGTTTTTTTTCTTTTCTCCACCGGAGAAACCCTCGTTTACCGAACGGTTGGTGAGGGCAGAGTCAATTTCAACCAGCTCTTTCCGCTCACGCATCAACTTAAGAAAATCGGTTGCCGAAAGGGGCTCAAGGCCTCTATATTTGCGCTGCTCGTTAACTGCTGCCTTCATAAAGTTTACCATGCTAACACCGGGTATTTCAACCGGGTACTGAAAGCTGAGAAAAATTCCCTCGCGCGAACGCACTTCGGGTGGCATCTCCAAAAGGTTTTTCCCGTTAAAAATAACCTGCCCATGAGTAACCTCAACCAGCTCCCTACCGGTTAGCACCGAAGCCAGCGTGCTTTTGCCCGAACCATTTGGACCCATAATGGCATGAACCTCGCCAGCCTTTACCTCAAGGTTTATACCCCTTAAAATTTCCTTATCGTTTATTCTAGCGTGTAGATCATTGACAGTTAGCATACTATAATGATTAATGAATATATTTCCAAGTTAAGATTTCCGTGTTGACCCACTATAAAATTAAACATCAAAATTTACGCAAACCGGTAGATATGAAGCATTCGTTTCTAACGCATAAGCAGTATGGGCGATTAATCCAGCAGTATTCGAGTAGCCTTATCATTTCACTCAAGTTTCAATTTTTCTACCCTACGCTGCCCTCCAGGCTCACCTGCAGGAGCTTCTGAGCCTCAACGGCAAACTCCATAGGCAACTTGTTGAGCACCTCCTTTGCATACCCGTTAATAATAAGCCCAACGGCATCCTCAGTTGAAATTCCACGCTGGTTGCAGTAAAAAAGTTGATCCTCACCGATTTTTGAGGTTGTTGCTTCATGCTCGGCAATGGCGGTTGGGTTGTCCACCTCAATGTAGGGAAAGGTATGAGCCCCACACCTGTTGCCAATCAGCAAGGAGTCGCATTGAGAGTAGTTGCGCGCATTGTCGGCCCCCTTAAGCACCTTTACAAGCCCGCGGTAGCTATTGCTGCCCTCACCTGACGATATACCCTTGGAAACAATACGGCTACGAGTATTCTTGCCGATGTGTATCATTTTTGTCCCCGTGTCGGCCTGCTGATGGTGGTTGGTAACGGCAACCGAGTAAAATTCGCCATAGGAGTTGTCGCCCATAAGTATGCAGCTGGGGTACTTCCACGTAATGGCCGACCCCGTTTCAACCTGTGTCCACGAAATCTTGCTGTTTTTTCCCTTGCAGATGCCGCGCTTGGTAACAAAGTTGTATATACCGCCCTTCCCGTTTTTATCGCCCGGGTACCAGTTCTGAACGGTGGAGTACTTCACCTCGGCATTCTCCAGCGCAACAATTTCAACCACTGCCGCATGGAGTTGATTTTCGTCGCGCATGGGGGCAGTACACCCTTCAAGATAGGAAACGTAGCTGTCGTCGTCAGCAATTATCAAGGTGCGCTCAAACTGGCCGGTATTGGCAGCATTAATTCTAAAGTAGGTGCTAAGCTCCATGGGGCACCTTACGCCCTTTGGAATGTAGCAAAACGACCCGTCGCTGAAAACGGCAGAGTTGAGGGAGGCAAAAAAGTTATCTGTGGGAGGAACAACAGAAGCCAGGTATTTACGAACCAAGTCGGGATGCTCGCGAATGGCCTCGCTCATGGAGCAGAAAATGATTCCATGCTCAGCCAACGTATCGCGAAAGGTTGTCTTCACCGAGGTGCTGTCCATCACAGCATCAACAGCTACACCCGAAAGCATTTGCTGCTCCTCAAGCGGAATGCCCAACTTATCGAATGTTGCCTTAAGCTCTGGATCAATGTCGCCGCTGCTGCCCGATGAGGCCGTTCGTTTTCGCGGAGCTGCGTAGTAGATTATATCCTGGTAGTTAATAGAAGGTATTCGTAAATGAGCCCATGTGGGCATTTCCATGGTTTGCCAATGACGAAAAGCCTTTAAACGAAACTCCAGCATCCAATCGGGCTCGCCTTTTTTGGTCGAAATCAACCTCACTACCTCCTCGCTAAGCCCTCGAGGAATAGTCTCGGTATCAATTTGGGTTACAAAGCCGTACTTATATTCCGAACCTGTAACCTCGTGCAAAATTTTATCCTGTTCCCCGTTCATATTGCTGTTCAAACATTATCAAAATGTAAACAATGCTCATGGTGATATGTTTAGCAAATAACAGAAAAGTTAAATGATTACCCTACCATTTTGCATTGCCTTTCGGCCTGTTGGGTTAAGAGTAATATTAAACAACCCTAACCTTAAGCCAGTAATATAGTTGATACTGCAAAGATATTAGGCAGCAGATTAATTATCAAGGGAAAAGTAAAGTGTTTCATCGGCATTCCGGCTAAATATATCTACAATACCTAATCAACTCAGCCAGATGTTTCTCTCAAAGTTTGAGTATTTATAGTGGTCAGGCAAAATATGGTGAATTGGAAAATTGAGCTTTAAACGTTACTTCCATCAAGTAGGTTTTGGCAACATTAATGACTTAATATCAGATATTTACCTATCGGAAAATTTCTTCCATGTAGAATTTTATAAAAAGATTACATCCTATGGTCAACTTTTATACTTTTGCAGGTTCAAAAAAATTAGACATTTTTAAGTATAATATGAACACGAGTTGTCCTTACTCCAACAATCGGACGCGGACAGGTTTAATAATTTCCAAAACAACTATGCTGTTGTAACC
>Ga0116191_1002320_pt1 | contig 14571 bp, 8 predicted proteins | sample AD_UKC111_MetaG_FD_89897 | JGI IMG/M metagenome (GOLD analysis project Ga0116191, IMG submission 89897) | Active sludge microbial communities of municipal wastewater-treating anaerobic digesters from Hong Kong - AD_UKC111_MetaG | ecosystem: Engineered > Bioreactor > Anaerobic > Digestate | place...
CTTGCCCGAATCTCCACTTTATAACGGTCAAATAAAAAGTATTGGTCCGAGATATTGTCCAAGTATTGAAACTAAAATTGTTACTTTTGCCGATAAATCTTCTCATCAGCTGTTTTTAGAACCAGAGGGAGTTGATTCTCAAGAGTACTATTTAAACGGTTTTTCTTCTTCTCTTCCTGTTCAAGTTCAAATTCAAGCTATACATACGATTCCGGGTCTTGAAAAAGCCGAACTTTATCGTCCCGGCTATGCAATTGAATACGATTTTTTTGATCCTACGCAATTAAAGCATACACTCGAAACCAAACGCATTAAAAATTTATTTTTTGCTGGACAGGTCAATGGAACTACCGGTTACGAAGAAGCTGCCGGACAAGGATTAATTGCGGGCATCAATGCGCATATAAATTGTCATGGAGGGAAGGAATTTTTATTGGATCGTGATGAAGCCTATATTGGAGTTTTAATTGACGATTTGGTTACAAAGGGAGTTGACGAACCTTATCGTATGTTTACTTCACGAGCTGAATATCGTATCCTTTTACGTCAAGACGATGCAGACTTACGGTTAACACCTAAGGGTTATGAAATTGGATTAGTTACAAAGAATCGAATAAATCAATATTCTTTCAAATACGAGGCTATAGAATCTTTAAAAACTTTTGTTGAAAATTTCTCAATCAAACCTGCACAAGTGAATGGTTTTTTAGTGTCAAAAAATTCTTCAGAGTTAACTCATGGTTGTAAACTTGTTGATTTGATTCTTCGTCCTCAGATTTCTATCAACGAATTATCTGAAATTGTACCTGCTTTAAAATCAAAAATTCAATCAATAGGAGATAGAGTTGAAGAAATAGTCGAAGCAGCAGAAATTTCTTTGAAATATAAAGGATATATAGATAGAGAAAAATCTATTGCAGAAAAGTTTCACAGATTAGAGCACATTTATATTAAAGGTAAATTTGATTATCATTCTATTTCATCCTTATCAACTGAGGCACGACAAAAATTGTCAAAAATTGATCCTGAAACTATTGGTCAAGCTAGTAGGATACCAGGAATTTCTCCAAGTGACATTAATATACTTTTAGTTCTAATGGGACGATAATTTTATAGTTCCACGTGGAACAATCGGGAAATTAAAGAATTTTTTCTAACTTTGTTTCACGTGAAACATTCAAAAGTATTATGAATTTGCATCCTCAATTAAAGCAGCAAATTGATGCTCTCCCCGAAAAGCCGGGTGTTTACCAATACTTCAATGAAAAGGAGGAGATTATTTATGTTGGGAAGGCTAAAAATTTAAAGAAGCGTGTTTCCTCCTATTTTACCAAAACGCACGAATCACGTAAAACGGCAGTATTGGTAAGAAATATCTCATCTCTTAAATATATCGTGGTTGACACAGAAGAAGATGCCTTGTTGTTGGAAAACAATTTAATAAAAAAATTTCAACCGCGTTACAATGTTTTATTGAAGGATGGAAAAACCTATCCAAGCATTTGTATAACGAATGAAGAATTTCCCAGAGTATTCAAAACAAGAAATATTATTAAAAATGGTTCCTTATATTTTGGACCCTATAGTTCGAGTTACACGATCAATTCTCTTTTAGAAATAATACATGATCTTTATCCCATCCGAACCTGCAAACTTCAGTTGACAGATGAAAACATCAAAGCTGGAAAATTTAAAGTTTGCCTTCAATATCATATCCATAAGTGTAATGGGCCGTGTGAAGGAAAAGAATCTGCTGAAATTTATCGGAAATACATAAACGAGATTAAGCAAATTATTGAGGGTAATGCGAACGAAATAAGCAAAATGCTTTGGGAAGAAATGCAAAAGCTTTCTGCTGCTTACAAATTTGAGGAAGCATATCAAATCAAACAAAAATATGATTTGATTGAAAATTACAAATCAAAGTCGATCATAGCCAATTCAGTGGTAGAAAACACAGATGTGTTTGGTTATGAAGAAACAGAAAATGCTGCTTACATTAATATCTTGAGAATTTCAAAAGGTTCAATAATTCAGGGATATACCATCGAGTACCAAAAACATGTTGACGAGGAAAAGGAAGATTTACTTGCTATGGCCATAGTAGAATTAAGAGAGAGATTAAAAAGTAACTCCAAAGAAATTGTCGTACCTTTTGAAATCAATTATAAGCCGAATGGCGTTAGCATAGTTATTCCGCAAAGAGGAGACCGGAAAAAACTCTTGGATTTGGCTCAGCAAAATGTGCTGCAATATAAGTTTGAGAAACTTAAGCAAGCTGAAAAATTAAATCCTGATCAAAGAAGTATGCAGCTATTAAAAGAAATTCAGGAGAAATTGCATCTTGAGAAATTACCAATAACTATTGAATGTTTTGATAATTCCAATATTCAGGGGAAAGATGCAGTGGCAGCCTGTGTGGTTTTCAAAAAGGGGAGACCTTCAAAAAAAGATTATCGAAAATACAACATTAAGACAGTTGTAGGCCCCGATGACTATGCTTCCATGAAAGAAGTAGTAAAAAGACGTTACTCTCGGATGATAGCAGAAAACGGAGAATTGCCCGATCTCATCATAGCTGATGGTGGAATTGGACAAATGGAAGTGATCAGGGAAGTTGTCGAAGATGAGCTTAATTTAAGAATTCCCATTATTGGACTTGCCAAAGACAGTAAACACCATACTCGCGAAATTCTTTTCGGCTTTCCTCCAAAAAATATTGGCATGACACCCAATGAACCTCTTTTCAAATTGTTGGCTACAATGCAAGAAGAAGTGCATCGCTTTGCCATTAAATTTCATCGCGAGAAAAGAAGTAAAAATCAAACCACATCTGAACTAGATAATATTAAAGGAATAGGGGATAAGACCAAAAGAGAACTGATAAATCATTTTAAAAGTATAAAAAGACTCCAGAATGCAAGTCTGGAAGATATTCAAAAAGTTGTCGGAAATCACAGAGCATCAATAGTTTATGTGTACTTTCACAAAGATTTGAGTGCTCCAGAATCGCAAATTTCAAAATGATTGTATCTTTGTCCATAAATTTTTATTTGTAATAACGTTAAAGATTAAAAATAGAACATGACAGAAATATTTGACTTGAATAATATTCAGCAGCCTGCCCGGCAATTTATTAAATTTTTTGATAAATACTCGGTTTTTGCTTTTTATGGTAGTATGGGAGCCGGTAAGACGACCTTTATTAAAACTGTTTGTGAAATTCTTGGAGTGAAAGATACAGTGAATAGTCCTACTTTTTCCATTATTAATGAATATGAAGCAGCAGATGGACGAGTTTTGTACCATTTTGATTGCTACCGTATTAATAAGTTACAAGAAGCCATCGACTTAGGAGCTGAAGATTATTTTTATAGCGGAAAAATTTGTTTCATCGAATGGCCTGAAAAAATTGAAGCTCTTTTACCAGACTCTACAGTGAAAGTAAATATAAATGAATTAGATAACGGAAAAAGGAAAATTGAAATTTTTCCCCCGACAGCTTCCTAGTAAACTGATGATTTTAAATGTGAAACTTTACACATATATATTAATCTTATATATTAATCTTAGCCTAATTGATTTTTAACACCTTGAAGTTGCAATGCCGGTATACTTCGTTGGGCATATTCAAATGTTGCAAAAAGGATAGAAGTGTAAGCCATATCTCCCAACAATGTATTTTTCAAGAAGGGTAATCCTGCCCCATAGCAAGCCATCAATCCTGCCATATTCTTAGGATACATTTCCGTAGAGAACCACACACCGAAATTTGATACCAAATAAAAAATCAGAGAAGCAGAAAGAGTGGCGGCAAGAAGATTTATTACCTTAATTTGCCTAAGGATAAAGAATCCGACCAAAGTAATCAGCACAAAGGCACTGTATGTCCAGTAACAACCCTGATAGAACCACACGAAGTGATCGAAATATTGCCCGTAAACGACATTATTCACAATTAAATCACTCAACCACATAGAGAGTACCGGAATAATTAAAGCCCAGTATTTTTTATTATAATAAGCTGCTCCAAAAAGAGCCATTCCTCCTATTGGTGCGAAGTTAACAGGGTGGGGAATTAACCTGCTGATTGCAGCAAATAAAATAATGCCACTGATTACACCAAAACGTAAGTTAATTTTATTTTTTCCCATAATTGAATTTGTTTAAGATAAGAGCGAACACGCAGGCTCGCCCTTATCATTGTAAATAAAGGATATTACTTTACTAATTTTACTACGTTGTTGCCATATTGTAAAATGTAGCTTCCCTTAGGCAATATTTGAACATTTATGCGGTTATCGCCTTCAGATACTGTCGTATTTATCAAGCATTGACCGGAAATATTGAATAATTTCAATATTTGGGCTTTGTCTGCTTTTACGATAAGATATTCAGAGAAAGGATTAGGATAAACCTGAATCGTCGATTGCTGCAAATCAACCAATTCTGTTGTTACCGATTGTTTTACCGGAATAGAAATAGTTGGTAAAACACCAAAATAAGCATTGCGGATTACTGCTGTAAAGTTCGGGTTTTTACCAGCACTCAGGGTAATGTCGCGGTGACCTCCATAAGGATCGCCATAACCGTTTACATTGATCACTCCTCCAGTAAAGTCGAATGTTTTGGTTACATCCCAGCTTGCGGGAATAGTGGCTGATATTGTTTGAGCCGCAGCAGTTGCAGCAAATGTGTATTGATTTGCGGTACTGTTTACTGTTGATCCATTTGCGGTATATACCACTTTGGCAGCCATATTGTAAACTCCTGCCAATTTATTACAAGCGTGATAAACCGTATTGAAAAGTATGGTTACTTTATCGCCCGGGTAAAAATCGGCTCCGGCTGTTGTGGCATTTGTAATGGTATAGCTAACCGGTTTAGCACGGAGTACCTGATATTCAACGCCACCAGTTGCCGAAGTGAGTTTTACAATGCTTTTACCATTGATCAAATGAACAGTATAGCTGCCGTCGGCATTGGCTATAACTCCGGTTGAGCCAAATCCACTGTAGGTTGTAGAATTTGTACCGATAATTGGTTGAGCCAGAGTAACAGAACTAACCCCCGTAGGAGTAAAGGTATAATCATATCCATCTTTATCCGCAGGATAATAGAACACATCCAATTCGGCATCCACATTTATGCCGGCTACTTTATTAGTATTGGTAGTTGGTGCATTTAAAACTTCATTGATAGTCATGTTGGTTGAAATGCCAGAGTTGTTTGCAGCACCAACCGTAACGACAAATACACCAGTATTTTCAGGCCATAAGGCACCAAAGAACGGACCATTGAAAGATGATTTTACATTTATGGCATCATAAGTAACCAGCACGATAGCAGTTCCGTTACCAGCCGTTCGTATAACCCCATTATTATCAACCGTAATCACTGAATTATCGGGCACTCCGTTTGCATTTATTACTGTATAATGAAAATCCGGTTCGATAAAATAATTGTTGGTAATATTATCTGTAGCTTGCCATGTACGGAGATTTACCAGCTGGCAAGTATCACCTGCATTTAGCTTGAGATAGCCCTTTTCGTTTATATTCAGGAATATATCTGCTACGTTATATTTTGAATTATTGAGCAAGTTGTGATCAATTGTTGCCGGATCCCCGATAAGCATAGCATCCGTTATTTCCAGAGTTGCCAAAGAAGAACTCATGGTAAAGGTACCTGCATAAGTTATGTTCCCGGGTTTAGAAACGCGGTAGTTATATACTTGGCCGTTGGCTAATTTAAAGGTATATATTTTTTTACCGGCAGTCGTTGTAGAATCTATAGAACTGGCTGATATTTCAGTGAAACGCATATAATGTGCATATTTTTTGCCTACAAATAAAGTTGCTCCTGAAGGAACCGTAATGGTATAGTTATAGCCCATTGGAATAGCACCGGTAGCAGATACATTTCCGGTAATGGTTGCACTACCTTCATACGGCAAATAGCCTTCAGCGGTATGGGTGGCATTCGGAATTAATTGTACAAAGTAGGTATCGCCACTATACACCATGAAAGTTGCTCGATTGGCAGTAGTGGAACTTCCCAAAGTGGTGGTACGAACCGTACCATCCCGCCCGGATACTTTTTGAGATACGGTATAGTCCGTACCCATTGTCCATCCGGAATTAGTCGCTCCGGTAGTAATGGTGTAGAACTGGAATGATTGCACCGTATCGTTGGTTATTGTCAAATCAATTGTGCCGTTTGACGTTGTTCCGTCCGATTGATAAGCTGACAGTGTGTAAGTTCCAGGATATGCCGAGAACGAATATTTATAACCAGAAGCAGACATCGAACCTATGTTCAGGGTGTCGGTAGTTCCTTTTTTTACCATGAAAATCTTTTGACTGGTTGCATTCATGGTAACGGTTACGTTGCTTGAACGCTGTACCTGCAATTTGTCCATACAGAAATAAACAGCCGTGTTTGGACCATAAATCGGATCGGCATCCGTTGTGGACATTGTATAATAGAGTCCGCCGATTTCTCCCAAAGAAGACAGATCCACCCATTCCCAATCAGGACTTTGTGTAAGCTCCCCGTCCTTAAACTGAGCGAGAACGTATTCGACTGTCTTGCCATTATCTTTCAAGTCCTTGTCTAATCCATGAATAATGAGCTTGAAAACATCCCCCTCTTGATTGAATTTGCGGGCAAAGCCATCGCCATACAAATTGCCATAGTATGGCCATGGAGCATTGTTTACATACATTCCGACTGCTTTGTAAGTTTTTCCTCCATTGAAAACTGTTTGTAAACTGTGCGTTCCCGCTTCTTCCATGTAATAACCCCAATACCCAAGTAGATATGGTAAGCCTTTTTCTACCGCCACTTTCCCGTTGGCATCTTTGAGCACTACCCCGTTGGTATCGGTCTTTATGCCACCACCAGCCATACATCCCCATTGATTGGCAATCCAGCTTTCGGAACTGCCGGCAGAACCATAATTAATAGTATCGCCGCTGGAACAGGGAGTAAATCCATCCCAATAATATCCTCCGTAAGAAGCTCCTTCGCCTGCAATGAGGTGAGAAAAAGAGAATTTGTCGAACTTGATATAAGTGTAATCGGCATCGTTGTAGGTCTCTGTCCAGTTTCCTTTGCCGGAAACGAAATTAAAAGAAGTGGGGTTGACCGGTTTGGTCAAGTCCAGCGTTATCAGGTTTTGAGGTGTTGCTGCCCATAGGTGCGTCAAAACGACAAAAACGAATAACCAGCTAATAGTAATTGCTTTTTTCATTGTTTGTTGATTTTGAAATTATTGTTTTATGAATTTTAGAATATCCGAATTGGATTTTAAGAGATAAATGCCTTTAGAAAGGGCGGAACAATCCAGATAATTAGTACCTTCACTGAGTTGAACTGTTTTTATTTGAATACCTGAAGTATTATATATACGGATTGATTGGGGAAGCAAAGAATTCAGTATCAGTGCTTCTTGTATAGGATTTCCAATGATTCTCAAGGTGTTGGTTTTGGTTGTCTGATTTAACCCGCTTACTGAAGAGGCTGCTGGATGAAGATCTTCAATTCCCATTACTTCTGTGGATGTTTCGCCCAGCCAACCGCAATATTGGTTTACCCCAGTGTATATTTTTATAAAATCGATACCCGTCAGATTCACTTTGTTTCCGTCTTTATCCACTGCCCAGTCAATATCCATATTCGACATGGTATCGGTGTTTGGTGCGTTATCTGCATAGCCCCAGGGATAAGAGTATTGCACATAATAGGTTCCCACGCCGCTTTCATCCACATAGTTATTGGCGAGTTTTGTTCCTGTAAACACGACGGAATCGCCTTTTAGCCATTGTGGCCAGTAGCTCTGGCTATGAAAAGAGTTTTTATATAAATATCCATTACCATGCCCATTGGTCTGCCAACGAATATAGGTTGTGTCTGTCAGAAAAGAGTTTTTCGGATCAGGCACTGCTGTTTTATTTGAGTCGGGTTTATAATAGGTGATTGTATAGTTTTTTATTGTTGCGGTGCTGTTGTATTCACTGCCCGCCAATTCGTACCATTCATCATCCGGAAGACCGTTATTATTTGCATCGACCGACACCATTACAATTCCCGGTTCGCAACTCCCACCTCGTTTTGAAGCGTTTGGATTTGGATTGGAAGCCGACCAAAAGGCATTTCCCAATACTTTGAAATCGCAACTGTCAGGTAAATTGACAATGGTGTGATCGAAACCAAGTACAACATATCCACCATAACCGCCCAGGGAAATCATCCCCTTGTTGTTATTTGCAATTGCCTTTTCGGCTTTTAAAGCCATTGAATCGGCTGTGTCGTCGGCATCCCATTTGGGCAATGTATTGATAAACTGCCCCGGTGCAGGCGTGAATTCAAACACGCGGGTAATGTAGGGGGAATTTGTTTCAGCTTTTGATAATGCAAAAACTGAGAGTACCATCAAAAAGAGCATTTTTCGTTTCATAAGCTATGTGTTTTAATTGTTAGTTACTTTTTGAGGAGCAGAGCAAAATGTGCAGGGATATCTCCCGTTTGTACGCTCCATTTCTTTTTTCCGGACTTGTCGAAGCAATACAGCATTCCCGGACTGACATAATCACCGGCATCGGATACGTAAATATCTTTTGTATTCGGGTTTACCATAATCCCGTAGGGAATTTCGATTTGTTTGTCCGTTCCGTCGGTAATGAAATTCCGGCTGACAATTTCGTGAGTTTTGGTATTGACAATGGCATAAGTGATTTCATTGGTATAGGTTACATAGCTCCATTCTACGCTGTAAGCGTAAAGCGAGTCGCCCACAATGCAAAATTCACTGACGGCTATAGGAACGGTATCTGTTACCTGTTGTTTGGCGCAGTCGAGAAAGAATAAGCGTGAAGGGTGTCCTTTGTAATCTCCGCGGGAAGTTACCCAAAGATTACCGCGCGTATCGGCTTTGATACGGAACAAGTTGTAATCCACATCAATCCGTTTTTTTTCGGTAAAGGAATTGAGGTCAATCACTGAAACGGTTCTTTCGTAATTACTCGTATTGCCCGCTCCCATGTACCCGCCCGAATTAGCAACATAGATTTTTTCCCTGATAATTTCCAGTTCATCAGGTTGATAGCCGACAATGCATTGGGCTACGATTTGTAATGTTGCGGTATCCACTTTGGCTACGTATCCTTTTTGAGTGTAGTTAGGGTTGATTTCCACAGGACCGGCATACGAAGTAACATAAGCATATTTACCCTGAAAGCGGATATAGCGGCAATTGGGAATATCTATTTGTCCAATGCGTTTGGCGGTTTGAGCATCCATTACCTCAATTTTGTTGGAACAATTAATAACTGCATACAACCTGCTACCATATATTTGAAGATCATTGCCTACGTCGCCCAGTTCTTTGGGAACAGATGGGTTAATTTCGGCATAGATATTCTTCTTATAAATACCAGTTCCAAAGTTGTAATAATCCAATGTGGACTTATTACTTCCCATATTTCCCTCGTTCAGAAGATAAAACCCGGCATAATCCACTATGGTTTGAGTCGAATCTACTTTTGTTGTTACAGAAGGAAAAACGACCACATCTTCGCGACAGGCGGATAAAAGAAACACAACAGCCAAACACATACCTACCCCTAAATTCTCTAAAGGGGACTTAAAAGAAGTGATACGTATGAACGTTGTTGTTTGAATGAGGTTTTGTATTGTATCTTTCATATTTCAAAAGAGATTGCCAACTTGAAATTTCGTTTCGGCATCGGGTAATTAAGTACTACTTCATAGTCCTGACTAAGCAGGTTGTTGATTTCTAATGAAATCTTACCATTCCATTTTTTATAAAAGAATGTTTTGGACATCGACATATCATGCGTGTACCATGGCTGTTCGTAATTTTCAGGGATATTGGCGGAGTTATGATACCGTTCTCCCACGTAAATAAAACTGTAATTGAGTCGCCAGTTCTTATACATTAGCCCTATTATTGCAGATCCATTGTGCCAGGGAATGTAGGGAATCTGACCACCATACGTAATTTTCTGAAGTTCCTTACTTTTACGTTTTGTGAAATCCTGTGCTTTCTGGTAAGTGTACGACAGTTTTACGTTGGCAAACAGATTTTTTGAAAGTGCTATCAATGAACTCGTTGAAACGTCAATCCCTTTGATTTCAACAGTTCCCAGGTTCATCATCATCCAACGATACATGCCATTCCCCTTGGGTACAGCTACAATTTTATCGGTTACTTGATTGTAATAAACATCAGCCTGTGCCTGCCACGTTTTTATATGACCCTTATATTCTTTCGAGTAATAAAATCCAACATTATATTGGTGGGTGTATTCGGGCTTCAAAGCAATATTGCCAATGTCGGTGTAGTACAAATCGTTGAATGTGGGCATACGGAAAATGTATTTGTAAAATGCCCTGAAGCTCAGATTATTTGCTGAAAATGGTTTGTAGGAAAAGAATACAGCCGGCGAAAGTTCCTTTTTGTTGCGAGCCGAAACTGCGGAATCATTTTCCGTTGTATTTGCTTGCGCTATTTTCTCATTCACTAATGTGGCCAGCATACTACTCTGAATTTTGAAGTGTGTCCAACTAATGCCGGAGGCGGCAGCAATAAGTGTAGTAAGACGGGTGGGGCGTACAAATCCATCCATATCAGAATTCAGCGTGTTCCATTGAAAATCGCCTGATAGATTTACATCCCAATTCCTCAGAATATTGTATTTATTAGCAACCGAAGCGTATATTTCCTGTTGCCAGAATGAATTATCAATATGCAACAAGGTTGTATCCGGATTCAAATAACGCATGAAATCATTGGCGTATTTTACATTGACCATTACATCATATTTGTTGGTAATGGATTTTTGCCAGGAGCTTTGTACAAACACATTGCGATCCCACTGACGTTGGGAGCGTTTCCAAACATTATTTACAATAGCTCCAGGAATGCCTCTATGGGAATTATAGAAATAGAGTTTCGTATTCCAAATTCCTTTGTCGATTGTTGCGTAAATTCCGGCTTCGGCTCTTAGAGCGTGAATATCTCCATTTTGGCGAATGGCAGTTGTGTCGTAAGCTGTTTTTCCGTCCTGCAACACTCTTTTGTATCTGAACTTGTATTTGCCTGACGAATAAATATATTCGGCATTGAATGAGATGGAAAGGTGGTCGGATAGCTTGTGTTCCCAAAGCACAGATGGATCGACCAAATCAAAGGAACCTCCTTTGAGCGAGATTTTCAAATGGTCTTGCTGTGTATCGGTGAAATGTGGCTTTCGGGAGCGCAGATATACCGTACCTGAAGCACTAAAATCTTTGGCTGATTGAAATATCTCGCTTTTTTGTCCGTTGTAGAGTGATATTTCTTCGATATTGTCGAGTGAGAATTTACCAAGGTCGATTTGTCCGTTCTGTGCATTACCCAATTGAATACCATCGTAGAAAACACCCATGTGGTTGGTGCCCATACTACGCATATCCACAGTTTTCAGTCCACCGATACCACCATAATCCTTGATTTGAACGCCAGAGAAATAACGAATCGCGTCAGCCACCGAGAAGCTGTTGAGGTTTTTCAATGTTTCGCCGGAAAGTTTTTGAGAGGGGATAACTTCCCGGTAATGGGTAGCAACCACCAATACCTCTTTCAGCGTTTGCGTACTGTCTAATTTGCTTTGAGCAAAACAAAATACTGAAAACGAAAATAGAATAGTTGTGTAAAATGCCCTGTATAAAAACATAAAAAGCCGTTTAAAGTTATTAAACAGCTTTCAAACAATAAAAAACGGTGATAAACTTCGTGCAGAAAATGCTGCCATTCGGTTCGTCGCCGGCTTCATTCCCCGAAAGCCTTAAACTATTTATCTTGGCAGGTCTTCTGACTTACTCCGTCTTTGAAAATTCCTTCCCATTCCGATTTTTCGGAACAGTGGATTTGAGTTTTGCTCAAAGACTATAAGCGGAGCTTACAGCAGCGGGTCTGTTCAGGATTTACACCTGATTCCCTTTTCAATACTTTTTCCCGAATGGAAATTGTATCACCAAAATTCAATGACAAAGTTACAACTTTTTATTGTTTCTTATAAATGTTTGTCAATATTTTTTGCTTTCTATCCTTTTTGATTAAATAAATCATGATAACGATATAGTATTCAAATGAATATAAAATATAAAGCAACGAAATGATTATTAATATGTTACAGAATTGGCTTGACTGTGAGAAATAGTTGGTTTATTATTTTTTTTCAACTCCTGTTTACTGATATTCAATTTTATAGTATTTGTCGCTTTTTGTTTTTTGCCATCCACAACTTTGGCATAGATCTGAGTAGTTTTAACATTTGTATGGCCTAACATTTTTGAAACGGTGTAAATGTCAGTACCGTTAGTTAATTGGAGTGTGGCAAAAGTGTGGCGGAAACAGTGGAATGTGATTTTGCGAGTTATGCCGGCGGCTTTTATCCAACGATCAAGGGTCCTGAAATCCACGACGGATCGGGTAAATCTTCAAAGACAAGTTTGTTCGGTTTGCCCGGTTCGCCGCAAAGTTGGAAAGCCTGTTCGCTGATTGGCATATATTCGACGCCTTTTGTTTTTTGCTGGGTGAAGTTGAGGCGATAGGAGTCGCCCTCTATTTGAATTTCTTTCCAACGCAGTTTTTGAATATCGCAATGACGTAAGCCTTATGAGTGTACTGTTTTTGTATTAAATTGCTTTCCGCAGATTTCACAATTTCTTTGGAGGATAAACTTGCTAACTGGCATAATATTAGTTTTAAATATGTAAACGTATCTGTAAGTATTTATAAGTCGCACTTTACTACTTATTAAGTCGCGTTACAAATATGTAACAAGTATACGAAAATAATCGAACATAACAATAAAAAACCACTGTAAACTAAATTGTTACAGTGGTTTATAGATAGAAATTATTGGTTGTTTATAAGCTTTATTTTACTTCTTCAAATGTAATATGTGTTGATATTCAGTAATATACAGGTGCATGTTGCAAATATGAAACAAATAAAAAGGCAATAAAAATTAAACATATAAACCTGTATATCAGTTATTTAAAGCCTTTTTGATAAACAAATATAAATCTCCTGCAAAGATACACTAAATATCAGAATTTGAGAGCTGGAGAATAAAAAAAACCGCCCCTTTTGAGGGCGGCTCTCGCAAGAAAACCATTTGCCAACGCTTAGGCAACAGTCACAGAACCCAAATACACACTGTTTGCAACTTCTTTACCGTCTGCTGTAATGAAGCCCAGGAACACTTCAACGCTTTCGCCAATCCAATCAGCAGGAACAGAAATATCTTCTGTAGCTGACACTCTTTGATTTCCACCTGCATCAAATACAGATTCGGCTCTTGTTGGGTTTAAAACAACAATCAGAGCTTTGTCTGTTTGGGTGGCAGTGCCACTGCCAGAGTTATCATCCCAATTCAGGGTAATAACGCCATTTGCAGAGGTGGCTAAGGCGTTCACAGCTCCGGTCAAGTTACCACGAGAAACAAGCACTTTGGCAAGATCAACACTGTAGTCAGCAGAGGAACTGCCAGTAACAGCATTGTTCAGAATGTAAGACATAGCAGCATTGAATGCTGTTTGCTTGATTGCATACTTTTTGTAACCAACACGGAGGAACCCGGTTATCGGTTTCAAAATTGCCAACACTAAAGCGAACTTAGTACGCTGATTTACCTGCCCATCTGTGCGAGGATTGCTTACTGAAGTTGCTTTTGCACGCATGTAGCTGATACCTTTCCAGTTACCACCTACGACATTTCCCACTTTACCTGAGAAGCTTCCGAGAATACCTAAATTAATCTTTCCCATACCTTGAAAATTTAAAAATGAATAATAATTTAATTTGGACTTGGTACGAAGGAGAACCCTTTTTGACCTTGTCTTGAACAAAGGTAATGCGAGTTAATTGATAGATAATCAGATTGGAAGCTATTGCCTTTCTTTGCTTTAACCTGCCGTTTTCCTCGCGAAAAAACACGAAAAGGGAAAAGAAAATGTAAACCACCTCTTACTGCAAGAAAAAGCGAAGTGAAACGGAGCGTTGAGGCTGTCAAGGTTTTTTGTCAGAATACTACCCGACCAAAGGGAGGTGTGGAGATTGTGACAAAAACCCGATGGGCTTGACCTTTACTGACTCATTTTGTTGCTGTTATCTTAGTGAACATTTTTTTGTCATACTATCCAACTCCTCTATTTGTATTTTCGATATTACAACTGCATTTATATTAGGGGTGGGTGGTCGGGGGTTGGTGTGGGAGAAGCAGGTTTAAACCGAATAGTAAAAACAGCCTTGAGCCAGCGTGGATAGCAAGGCTGAAATGCGAGAGTAGAGAAACGGAACGAAGTATGAAGCCTGTGCGTTGTGTGCGAGCCGCTGCGAGTGGAGCGAGTGCCCCGGACACAGGAAGCGTGGAGCGCGGTGGACGGGTGCTGCCGGCAGCTGGTTTGGCGCATTTTTTTGCCCGAACGGTGCGTTGGAAAAAGCAAGGGCTGGAAGTAATGAACGAATGGAGTGTATTGAAGCGAATGAACGGAAAG
>Ga0116191_1002321_pt1 | contig 14567 bp, 12 predicted proteins | sample AD_UKC111_MetaG_FD_89897 | JGI IMG/M metagenome (GOLD analysis project Ga0116191, IMG submission 89897) | Active sludge microbial communities of municipal wastewater-treating anaerobic digesters from Hong Kong - AD_UKC111_MetaG | ecosystem: Engineered > Bioreactor > Anaerobic > Digestate...
CGCCATCGGTGAGGAGAATGCGCTTCTTCGCTTCGGCAAGCAGGCGTTCACGGGCAGTCATGGTCACTTGGCTCCTTGCGGGCGCAGGCCCAGCAGATGGCAGATGGCGTAGCTCAACTCGGCACGGTTGAGCGTGTAGAAGTGGAAATTGCGCACGCCGCCCGCATAGAGACGGCGGCTCATCTCGGCGGCGATGGTGGCCGCAATCAGCTGACGCGCAGCGGGATGATCATCAAGACCATCGAAGAGCCGATCCATCCAGTCAGGGATGGTCGCCCCGCATGCCAACGCAAACTTACGCGCCTGAGCGACATTCGACACCGGCAGGATACCCGGCACGATTTCCGCGCTGATCCCGGCCGCTGCCGCTGCATCGCAAAAGCGGAAGAAGACTTCCGGCGAGAAGAAGAACTGGGTGATCGCACGGGTCGCGCCTGCATCAAGCTTGCGCTTGAGATTGTCGAGGTCTGCTGCCGGAGAGGATGCCTCGGGGTGCATTTCAGGATAAGCGGCGACCGAAATTTCGAACGGCGCAATGTCGCGCAGCCCTGCCACCAGTTCCGCCGCAGATGCATAGCCCTCCGGGTGCGGCTCGAATGCCTGGCCGAGTTCAGGCGGATCGCCCCGTAGTGCGACAATATGGCGGACACCCGCCTCCCAATAGTTGCGCGCGACATCTGCGATTTCCGCCTTGCTGGCGGCAACACACGTCAGGTGTGCGGCTGCCGGAATGCTCGACTCCGATGCAATGCGCGCCACCGTACCATGGGTGCGCTCACGCGTTGACCCGCCAGCACCATAGGTGACCGACACGAAACGGGGCCCAAGCGGCTCAAGCGTCTTGAACGTCTCCCAAAGCTGCTCTTCCATCCGCTCGGTCTTGGGTGGGAAGAACTCGAAGGAAACCTGCGCGTCCCCTGCCAGATCGGCGAACAGTGGCGTATCGAGCGCGCGACGCGCTTCCTGGAGGCTGCGGAGCGAGACGGTCATGCCGAAACCACCTTCAGCCCGGCATTGGCCTTGCGGCACCCAAGCCACAGCTTGACCGTCAACTCGCTGCCCGCAAGCTCGCGGACCTGTGTCATTTCAAGCCCGCTGGCCGCAAACCATTGCTCCATCTGCTCATCCGAAAAGCCGAGACGGGCATGGGCATCTTGCGAGCGCAGTTCTTCATGGCTGTGCGGCGCGAAATCGACGACGAGCAACCGCCCGCCTGCCTTCACAAGTCGCGCAACTTCGGCGAGTGCCGGTTCAGGTGCAGGCAGATAGTGCAGCACCTGATGCAGAACGACGGTATCACCCGCGCCATCGTCGAGCGGCAGCGCCATGATGTCCCCCTGCCGCAACTCCCAGCCTTCAGCGCCAGACGCCGTCAGCTTGCCACGCGCCACGCGGAGCATTTCAGGGCTGCGATCGATGCCGATGGCATGCTTCGCATCTGCGGCGAAGAGCTCGATCATGCGACCTGTTCCCGTGCCGATATCGATCAGCGTGCCAACGGGATGCTCGCCGAGCATCGAGCGCATCGCAGATTCGACTTCGCTTTCGGGCACGTGAAGCGAACGCAGCGAGTCCCAAAGTTCTGCATGCGACGAAAAATAGCGTTCAGCCGCAGCAGCGCGGTCGGCGCGAACAGCGGCAAGACGAGCGGCATCGGCGACATGCCAATGGTCTTCACCCAGCACCTCGAACCAGGCGTCGAATGCCGAAAATAGCGGCCCGGTTGTTTCGCGCGCACCTGGACCGATGAAAACCCAGCTGCCTTCCTTGCGTCGCTCAGCCACGCCCGCATCGCACAAGATCTTGATATGCCGGGAAACTCTCGGCTGGCTTTGTGCTAGGACTTGCGCAAGCTCCCCAACGGACAACTCCATTGTTCGCAAAAGCTGAACAATGCGAAGGCGGGTCGGGTCCGCCAGAGCGCGGAAGATATCAAGCATCTTTGTCATGACATAAGGACATAAAGAACTCTTTATATCTAGTCAACAGATAGCGATTTAACCGCTGTTATGCGCCCTTCCCCTCGTGAAGAATGCCTCCAAAATTACGATTGCCAAGCCAAATTGGAGGCGTTACCCCTTCGCTGCCGGTCTGGAAGGCGCTGTGCCTTGCCGTCGGAAGTTTGTTTCATTCCGTTTCAACGGGAGGGGTTACCCATGAAGAAGTCGATCGTTCTTTCTTTCGTTCTCGCGGCCTCGATGGGCCTTGCTGCTTGCGGCGAAAAGGCTGCTGACGAAGCTGCCAACGCTGAAGCCGCTGCCAACGACACGATGGAAGCTGTCAGCAACGACGCCATGGGCGCCGTGAGCGAAGCTGCCAACGCCACTTCGAACGCCGCCGACGCTGCTGCGAACGCTGCAGACGCCGCCGGTGCTGCTGCCGATGCTGCCAAGGACGCAGCTGGCGCTGCTGCCGACGCTGCCAAGGAAGCGACGAAGTAATCTCGCCTTCGGGCTTGAACGCTTTACAGAGGGGCTGCATCCTTATCCGGGATGCGGCCCCTTTCCTTTGAGCCTCATCTTTTTCAGGGCATTCCCGATGCGACAGTCCAGATTGACGGCGCCCCTTCTCCTGCTCCTGCTGGCAGGCTGCGGCGGCGGCGAGGCCCCTGCCCCCGGCGGGGTAACACAAAGCGAGGCACAGGCGCTTGATGATGCCGCTGAGATGCTCGACAAGGCCAACAACGCTGCCGACTTGCCGCGTGACACGCAAGACGCCGCGGCCACGACCCGCTAGACGACGACCTGCGCGCCCAGTTCCACCACGCGGTTGGGCGGAATATTGTAGAAGTCTGTCGGGTCCGACGCGTTGCGCTGCAGGAAGATCAAAATCTGGTCTTGCCACAAAGGCAGCCCTTCATCGCGCGAGGCCCGCAGGGAATTCCGGCCGATAAAGAAACTGACGGCGTTCGGCGCAGCCGCTTTTCCGGGCTTGCCGACATCCAGCCCCATATCGGCCGGCACGTTCGGCGTTTCCATGAACCCGTATTTCAGCGTCACCCGCGAAAAATCCTGATTGATCGGTTCGACGCTGCACCGCTCTTCTGCTGGCCAGTGCGGAACCCCCATGGTCTTCACTGTCGTAATGAGGTTCGACGCGTGCAGAACCTTGTTGTGCTTCAGATTGTGCAGCAAGGCCGCTGGCACAATATCCGGATTTGCCGTCAGATAGACGGCTGTCCCCTCGACACGCATGGGCGGCCGACGTGAAATGAGCATGGCGAACTCGTCTATGCCGACTGCTCCGTCCGCCTCTTGCTGGGCGATGATGTTCTTGCCCCTCACCCAGATGTAGATGACCAGCCCCATCGCCGCGCCGATGACCAGCGGCACCCAGCCACCTTCCACAACGCGCAAGATGTTCGCGCCGAAAAAGACAAGATCAAGCACGAGAAATGGCAGGATGAACAGCACCGAGCGGAGCAGGCTCCATTTCCACAGCCAGTGCAGGATCACAAAAGCCAGACAGGTCGTGATCACCATCGTGCCGGTGACCGCAATGCCATAGGCCGCCGCCATGGCAGAGGAATTGCGGAACCCGAAAATGAGAACGACGACCCCGATGAGCAAAAGCCAGTTGATCGTCGGCAGATAAATCTGGCCTGCGTGCCCGGCTGAAGTTTGCTGAATTTTCTGGCGCGGCAAAAGGCCAAGCTGCACCGCTTGCTGCGTCAGTGAATATGCCCCGGTGATCACGGCCTGGCTCGCGATGATCGTCGCCAAACCTGCAAGAATGACGAGCGGAACGCGAAGGCTGTCAGGCGCCATCAGGAAGAACCAGTCCTGGTTGACGAAGGGCTGGCCTGAACGTTGGGCAGCTTCCAAAGCATTGAGCGCAAATGCGCCTTGCCCGAAATAGTTGAGCAGCAGTGCCGGCAAAACCAGCGCGAACCAGCCGAGCCGGATCGGCGCCACCCCGAAATGCCCCATGTCCGCCGTCAGCGCCTCGGCACCCGTCACCGTAAGGAAAACGGCGCCCAGCACGAACAGTCCGACCATGCCGTGCGTGAGCAGAAATCCAACGGCATGTTGCGGAAATATGGCGCTCAATATCAGCGGCTCATCGCTGATATGGCGGATGCCAAGCGCGCCGATGGAGAAGAACCAGATGACGCAGATCGGGCCGAACAGCTTGGCGACCCGCGCGGTGCCGCTTGCTTGCAGCGCGAACAGGCCAACGAGCAGGACAAGCGCAATCCGGATGATGACATCCTCGCTGAAGCCCGCGCCAATGCCAGGAATGCTCTTTGCACCTTCAACGGCAGACAGCACGGACAAGGCGGGGGTGATGACCGCATCGCCATAAAAGAGCGCGGCTCCCGCGGCCCCCAGAACCAGCACGACACCCCGACGCCCGCCCACCGCGCGTCCGGCAAGCGCCAGAAGCGCAAGTACGCCACCTTCGCCCTCATTATCTGCCCGCATGAGGAAGAGAACATATTTGACCGTGACGACAAGGATGAGCGACCACAAGGCAAGGCTGAGGACACCGATGATGTCGCTGCCGACCACGCCTGCGGGAGCGACCTGGTTCAGCGCTTCACGAAAGGCGTAAAGCGGGCTTGTCCCGATATCGCCAAAGACGACGCCGATGGCGCCAAGCGTGAGAAACGCAAGCGAAGCGGACGGGTGCTGGCTCGACTCGGCTGCCGACATCGGCGGTGCCTCCAAACGAAAGTGGGCGCGCAATACGCCCAATTTCTGGCAACACAAGGAAAATCGAAGCCCCCCGATGAAGACAAAAAAAGGGCCGGAGATTGCTCCCCGGCTCCTTCTTTTTCGACTGATCGGCGGACTTAGAAGTCCATGCCGCCCATGCCGCCCATGCCACCCGGCATTGCGGGCATGGCAGGCTTGTCTTCGGGCGCTTCCGAGATGGCGGCTTCCGTCGTGATGAGGAGGCCGGCAACCGATGCCGCATCCTGAAGCGCAGTACGCACGACCTTGGTCGGGTCGATGACGCCAGCGGCCTTCAGGTTTTCATAGGTGTCGGTTGCAGCGTTGAAGCCCTGGTCTTCCTTGTCTTCGCGCAGCAGGTTGCCAGCGACGACAGCACCGTCATGACCGGCGTTCGCCGCGATCTGACGGATCGGAGCTTCGATCGCCTTGCGGACGATGTCGATGCCACGGGTCTGGTCGTCGTTTGCACCCTTGAGGCCGTTGAGAGCCTTGGTTGCGTAGAGAAGCGCCGTGCCGCCACCGGGAACGATGCCTTCTTCAACAGCGGCACGCGTCGCGTGCAGCGCATCGTCAACGCGGTCCTTGCGTTCCTTGACTTCAACTTCGGTCGCACCGCCAACCTTGATCACGGCAACGCCGCCTGCAAGCTTGGCAAGACGTTCCTGCAGCTTTTCGCGGTCATAGTCGCTGGTCGTGATGTCGATCTGCTGGCGGATCGCTTCGGTGCGCGCCTTGATGGCGTCAGCTTCACCGGCACCGTCGACGATGGTCGTGTTGTCCTTGTCGATGGTGACGCGCTTGGCCTGGCCGAGCATGCCGAGCGTGACGGTTTCAAGCTTGATGCCAAGGTCTTCCGAAATCATCTCGCCCTTGGTCAGGATCGCGATGTCTTCGAGCATCGCCTTGCGACGATCGCCAAAGCCCGGAGCCTTGACGGCAGCGACCTTTAGGCCACCGCGCAGCTTGTTGACAACGAGCGTTGCGAGAGCTTCGCCTTCAATGTCTTCCGCGATGATGAGGAGCGGACGGCCCGACTGGACGACGGCTTCCAGGATCGGGAGCATCGCCTGCAGGTTCGAGAGCTTCTTTTCGTGGATGAGGATGTAGGGGTCAGCGAGTTCGACCTGCATCTTTTCCGGGTTGGTGATGAAGTAGGGCGACAGGTAGCCGCGGTCGAACTGCATGCCTTCAACGACATCGAGTTCGAATTCGAGGCCCTTGGCTTCCTCGACGGTGATGACGCCTTCCTTGCCGACCTTTTCCATGGCTTCGGCAATCTTGCTGCCGACTTCCACGTCGCCATTGGCCGAGATGATGCCGACCTGTGCGATTTCCGACGAACCGGCAACCGGGGTCGAACGGCCCTTGAGATCTTCGACGACCTTGGTGACAGCGAGGTCGATGCCGCGCTTCAGGTCCATCGGGTTCATGCCGGCGGCAACCGACTTCATGCCTTCGCGCACGATCGCCTGAGCGAGAACGGTCGCGGTCGTGGTGCCGTCACCAGCTGCGTCGTTCGCCTTCGAAGCGACTTCGCGCAGCATCTGGGCGCCCATGTTTTCGAACTTGTCCTTGAGTTCGATTTCCTTGGCGACCGAAACGCCGTCCTTGGTGATGCGCGGTGCGCCGAACGACTTGTCGATCACGACATTGCGGCCCTTGGGGCCAAGCGTGACCTTTACCGCATCGGCAAGGATATCAACGCCGCGCAGGATGCGCTCACGCGCGTCGCGACCGAATTTTACGTCTTTTGCAGCCATGTGGATGCTCCTTTTGTTTCGTCACCCCAGCGAAGGCTGGGGTCTGTATCTGTCGAGAGATGCCAGCCTGCGCTGGCATGACGGGGATGGTTTCAACCTCAGCTGATGATGCCGAGGATGTCCGATTCCTTCATGATCAGCAGGTCTTCGCCATCAACCTTGACTTCGGTGCCCGACCACTTGCCGAACAGAACCTTGTCGCCAGCCTTGACGTCGAGCGGCGTCACCTTGCCGTCTTCAGCCTTGGCGCCATTGCCTGCGGCAACGATTTCGCCTTCTTGCGGCTTTTCCTTGGCGGTGTCGGGGATGATGATGCCGCCAGCCGTCTTTTCATTGGCTTCAATGCGACGGACGAGCACGCGATCGTGCAACGGACGAAATGCCATATGTTTGACCCTCTTTTGGAGTGTGAATGTCGATTAGCACTCACCAAATAGGAGTGCCAACGCAGAGCCATATGGGTAGCGGTTCAGGGAGCGTCAAGGATTCTGGAGCGGAAAGATTCCCGTTTTACGATTTTTTTCTACCTACCCGATATGCCAGCGACATGGCAGAAGCAGATCCACAATTGCAGCAGCACAAGGCTGCGCGGACACAGACCGCAAAGAAGCAGGGTTGCTGCTTCAGAAGTGACCTATTGGATGAATTCGCAAAGGTCGAGGATTGGATAAATTCCACCTTGGTGGCGCTGCGAACCAAGAAGCAAACGACTGCGTGCATTACACAACGGCTAGATGAGCTACATGACGATGCCATGAAGCAGCCGTCGCCTTTCAAGAATCCCGGCAGAATCAAAAAACTCATCAACGACTGCCGAGAGTTGGTGAAAATTCGAAATTCTATCGTCCACTCGATCATGGAAGTGGATGTGACGCATTCCACTCATACATTTTGGATTTTCAACAACGTTGCGATGGATAAACCTGCTTACGGAAAACTCGATTTTCGTTTTGACGAAGCGGCTTTCTCAGGCCTGATTTTGGCTGTTCGCAAACTATCGAGCGAGCTCAGCCAACAACTCCTCAAGGACGCCAACGACACGGCGAAAGCAAAGCCCGCCGCAACGAAACCGAAAGCCCAGCCCTAACCCACCAGCCCCAGCTTCTCCCGGTGCGTCCAGCGCCAAATCATAAGCACGCTGACGACGGCCAGCCCGCCTGCAAGGCCGATCCAGACGCCCAGCCCTTCAAGGCCCATCTTGAAAGCAAGCCCGGCGCCCACGCCGATACCAATGACCCAATAGCCAAAGGCGGCGAACAGCATCGGCACGCGGGTGTCGTGCAGGCCGCGCAGCATCCCGGCCCCCATCACCTGCGCGCCATCGACGATCTGGAAGATCGCGGCGACTGACAGGAAGGACACGGCCAGCGTCGTCACGTCCATGCCCGACGGCGTGCCCGCATCCACGAACAGCGCGATCAGCGGACGCGGGAAAACCCACATCATGATGGCGGTGAAGGCCATGAAGCTCTCGCCCAGCGCAAAGCCTGCCCAGCCGCTGCGGCGGATGGCGCCTGCATCGCGCCGTCCATGGCCCATGCCAACGCGCACCGTGGTCGCCTGTGCCAGCCCCAAGGGCACCATGAATGTGAGCGAGGCAATCTGGAGCGCAACGGCGTGCGCCGCGACCGAGGCCGTGCTGATAAGCCCCATCAGGAACACCGCCGCGCTGAACACCGATGCCTCAAACCCCATGGTGAAGCCAATCGGCAGGCCAAGGCGAAAGAGCGCGCGATAGCGCGGCCAATCCGCCCGCCAGAAGCGACCGAACAGGTGATAGCGCCGGAAATCGGGGTGAATCAGAATGATCGCGACCATGATCGCAAACATCAGCGCGTTGATGATGCTGCTCCCCATGCCAGCGCCCACCAGCCCCATTTTCGGCAGGCCGAAATGTCCGAGGATCAGCCCGTAATTGAGCACGCCATTGGCGATGACGCCAAAGAGCGTGACATAGGGCGTCCAGATCGTCTTTTCCTTCGCCGAGAGGAAGGAGCGCAGCACCGTCATCCCGAGAAAGGGCGCCATGCTCCACATCAGCGTGTGGACCATCGAGGCGGCGTCGCGAGCAAGCTCTGGCTGCTGGCCAAGCGCGCGGTAAATCTCCTCGGCAAAGGCCAGCACGCCCCATACCGGCACGCAAAAGCTGGCGACCATCCACAGCCCCTGCCGCACCGTGCGCCGCACTTCGCGCACCGAATTGCGCTTGCGGCCGATTTCCGAGGCGATCATCGGCGAGGTCGCGATCATCAGCCCCATGCCGAAGATCGAGATCGACATGACGAGATTGGTGGCCAGCGCACCCGCCGCCAGCACTTGCGGGCCAAGACGGCCCAGCAGCACAACGTCGGTCGCATGGATCAGCGAGCCTGCGAGGTTGGCAAGGATCAACGGCCAGGCAAGCGACAGCGTCGCGCGAAACTCATCGCGCCATGGCGTTGCTTGAGGGGCAGCTTGCTCAGGCATAAGCCGGGGCTTCTAGACGCCGCGATCCCTGCCGTCATGCTGAACTTGATTCAGCATCCATTCGCTCGTCCCTTGATGCCAATGGATCCCGAAACAAGTTCGGGATGACGGAGGGTGACTTCAGGCGAAAGTCCGCTCGATGAACCAGTAGCTTGCGACACTGCCGATAAAATAGGTCGCAGTCAGCGTCACCGGCCGCAGCGCCAGCGGGGCGATGCGCCGGACAAGTGCGATCACGCCAAGCGTTGCCAGCACGATGATCAACTGCCCCGCCTCGACGCCGACATTGAAGGTGAGCAGCGCCATCGGCACTTCGCCCTGCGGCAGTCCGATTTCCTTCAAAGCGCCCGCAAAGCCAAAGCCGTGCAGCAAACCGAACAGGAAGGCGACGAGCCATGGCACGCGCTGCGAAAAGCGGACCTCGCCCGGCTTTGCCTTCACGATCTCAACCGCAAGGAACATGATCGACAGCGCGATCACGCTTTCCACCGGGTTTTGCGGCAGGCCCAGAAAGCCAAGCGTGGTGCCGACGAGCGTGATCGAGTGCGAGACCGTAAACGCCGTCACCGCGCGCGCGACCACCCATCCGCGCTGGAGCAGCAGCACGAGCGATATGACGAAGAAGAGATGGTCGAACCCGAACAAGATATGCTCGACGCCAATGACCAGATAGGTGCGTGCGACTTCCCATCGGTCCGCCCGCTTCTGGACAGTGAAGCTCGGCGCATCCGGCGTAAGGCGCGCGGTCTGGATCGGCTGGCCGAGCGGTGCGATACGCACGAGTGCGTCGGTCACCGTGGCATCAAGGCCGTTGATGCCGAGCGTCTGACCCGCGATCGAGCCGCGGCAGGTGAGCGGCCAGACGGCAATGAGCGCGCCTGCATCGAGCTTGCGTGACGGCGCACCGACCGCGCAAATCTCGGGTGCGCGCGGCGCGGCGCGGCTGACAAGTCCCGTGCGCAGCGGGGCCTTCCACGTCATCCGCCACTGGCTTGGGGAGATTTGCGTCAGCTCCAGATAGCCAGGGCGCAATTCATCCGCCTGCGCCGGAAGCGCGATACAGGCGCAGAGCAGCGCGAACAGCCAGCCGATGAGAGCCCGCGTCATTCGGGCTTTTCGATCTTCACGCGATAGCCATCGAGCAGAGCCTGATAGGCGCGTGCCGTGCGCGTTTCGAGCGTTTCGGCGCGCCAGTCATTCTCTACGCGCTGGCGCACATCGGCAAGCTTGGGCTTGGCACCCGCCTCTGCCTTCCTCACGCGAACGAGATGAAGGCCGTAGCCCGAGGCAACCGGGCCGATCCATGAGCCGATGGGCGCCTTGGCAAGGGCGGCGGCGAAGTCATCGCCAAAGCTGCGCGTCACGCTGTCGGTATCCGCGTCGTCAAGGCTGGCGGGCAGCGAAATGGGCTTGGAGAGCCCACCCGGAGCTTCACCGCGTTTCAGCCGGGCAAGCGCCGCGGGGGCCGCATCGCGCACGGCGTCATCGCTCGCGGGCCCGAGATAGACCTGATCAAAGCTGAAACGCGCTTCGGTGGCATAGCGCGCCGGATTTTTGTCGAGCCATGCCTGAAGCTCGGCATCGCTCGGCACGACGCTTTCAACTTCGGATGATGCGAGAAACTCCATCTTCGAGCGCATCCGGCGGCGGATGATGGGATCTTCCTGATCCAGCCCCATGCGCAACGCCTCGCGATAATAGACTTCTTCCTTCACATAATCGCGAATGAGCTGGTCAATCTCGGCGGGCGTCGGCGTGCGCTGCCATGTCTGTTCGAACTGGCGGGCAAGCCAGGTGACCTTGGCCTCGTCGATGGTGATTGTCCGATCCGCCGGATCAACCGTCGACCCGCGCCAGCTTGCGACCAGAAACACCAGCGCGCCTGCGATCAGGAAGTGCGCCAGCGGTTCGCGCGCAAATCCCTTCGCTCTCTCCCCTATTTTCATGCCGAGCCTTGTAGCGCGGGCGCGCCGCAAATCCAGAGCCTGCCGCCAAAGCGACTCCCCGGCTCCGATCCGGAGCAAAAACCAGCAAAACGAGTCGAAAACACCCAGAATTTGTGATAACCGCGCCTCACCTGATAGACAGGACCACAGGCAACAAAAGCTGCCGGGGAGAGCAAATGACCGACCTGCAATTTTTCCAGGCGCTGATTGCGTTGCAGCTTGTGGCGCTGTTCGGCCTTATCTGCTGGCTCGGCATTTTGCTCAACGAACTCAACCGCACCGTGAAGCGCGCGGGCGAGCAGATGCACAGCAAGCTCACCGCCAATCACGAGATCTTCAACGAACTGACCGATGAACTGCGCGAAATCCGCGCGGCAATGAAGTCCGACGGCAAAAGCTCGTAACAGCCCTTTCACTTCATCGTTCCAGTCGCCAAGATGCCTGACAGCCGCCCGGGCGCGCTGGAGGATGACGTATGAGCGATGCCTTCTGGAACTTGCCGCTAGACGCCGCGTTCCGCGAGGCCGCAAGCCGTGCCGAGGGCCTTGATTCCACAGACGCCGCCGCGCGCCTTCGCCGCGATGGGGCCAACATCATCGGTGCGACGGCCCAACTGTCCACGGTTCGGCTGATGCTTCGCCAATTTGAAAGCCCGCTTGCGCTCATCCTCGTTTTTGGTGCGGCGATCTCGATGATGCTGCGCGAATGGCTCGACGCGATCATCATCCTCATGATCGTCGGCGGGAGCGGCATATTGAGCTTCACGCAGGAATTCCGCGCTTCCAAGGCCGTCGCGGCGCTGCGCGAGCGGCTGGCTCTGCGAACCCGCGTCCTGCGCGACGGCAAGGAGATCGACATTCCGGTCGCCTCGGTTGTCCGTGGGGATGTCGTGCTGCTCGCCGCAGGCAATCTCGTTCCCGCAGACGGCCTCGTCATGGAGACGCGCGATTGCCAGGTCACCCAAGCCGCCCTGACGGGGGAATCGCTTCCCGTTGAGAAACTGCCGGGCATCGTTGCCGAAGGCGCGCCGGTGGCAGACCGGACCAACGCCCTTTTCACCGGTTCATCCCTGCGCAGCGGCACCGCGCGCATGCTGGTGATGGCAACCGGCGAGGCAACCCTGTTTGGCACCATTGCCCACCGCATTGGCGAGGTGGATGAAGAAACCGACTTTGAGCGCGGGGTCCGCAAGTTTGGCGTCATGCTCGTGCGCGTGATGATCGTCATCGTCCTTGCGGTGCTCACGATCAACCAGCTGATGGGCCGACCGATCATCGAGTCACTACTTTTTGCCGTGGCGCTTGCGGTTGGCCTGTCTCCCGAACTTTTGCCCGCGATCATCAGCGTGACGCTGGCCGCAGGCGCGCGCCATCTGGCCGCCGATGGCGTCATCGTGCGTCGGCTCGACGCGATCGAAAATCTCGGCAGCATGGATATTTTGTGCACCGACAAGACCGGCACGCTTACCGAGGGCATCCTGAAGCTCGATGCCGCGCTTTCTGCGTCCGGTGCCTCCGCGCCGGAAGTCCTCGATGCCGCGTTTCTCAATGCGCATTTCGAGGCGGGCATCGCCAATCCGCTTGATGAAGCGATTGTCGCGGCGGGCACTGCCGCCGGATTGAGCGCAGGCGCATGGCGCAAACGCGATGAAATCCCCTATGATTTCGTCCGGCGACGGCTCAGCATCTTCATCGATGCGCCCGATGCGCCGGGCAAGGCGCGCATGATCACCAAGGGCGCCTTTGCCGAAATCATGGACATCTGCACGCAGGTCCGCGCAGACGGGACGGATCGTCCCATGTCGCCACAAGACCGCGATGCGATCGAAGCGCTCTTCCGCGAAAAGGGCGAAGCCGGGTTTCGCGCCATCGCCGTGGCAGAGCGGCTGCTGGATGATGATCGGCGTTATACGCGCGACGACGAGCGCGACATGGTTTTCACCGGCTTGCTGCTCTTTCTTGATCCACCAAAACAGGGCGCGGCAGTGACACTTGCCAAGCTGCGCCGCATGGGCGTGGCGCCCAAGATCATCAGTGGCGACAACCGACACATCACGGTGCATGTCGCCGCCGCAGTCGGGCTTGATCCCGCGCGATTGGTGACGGGTGCGGAGATCAGCAAAATGTCCGACGAGGCGCTGCGGCGCAGTGCGGCGCATATGGAGGTTTTTGCCGAGATCGACCCGCAGCAGAAAGAACGCATCATCCATGCGCTCCAGAAGGATGGCCATGCGGTCGGCTATATGGGCGATGGCATCAATGATGCGCCCGCGCTGCGGCTCGCCGATGTTGGCATCTCGGTCGATACCGCCGTCGATGTGGCGCGCGAAAGCGCCGATATCGTGCTGCTGCGCAAGGATCTCGACGTCTTGTGTAAGGGCATTACCGATGGGCGGCGCACCTTTGCCAATACGCTCAAATATATCTCGATCACCACCAGCGCCAATTTCGGCAATATGGTGAGCATGGCGCTGGCAACGCCGCTGCTGCCGTTCCTGCCGCTGCTGCCCAAGCAGATTCTGCTCAACAACTTCCTGTCCGACATCCCCTCGATCACCATCTCGACCGACAATGTCGATCCCGAGCATCTCGAAACACCCCAGCGCTGGAGCATTGCCGAGGTTCAGCGCTTCATGATCGTGTTCGGCCTCGTGAGTTCAGTGTTTGACCTGCTGACCTTTGGCGCCTTGCGCTGGGTGTTCCACACCGATGCCGCGACCTTCCAGACGATCTGGTTCGTCATCTCGCTGCTGACCGAACTGGTCGTGGTGCTCGTGCTGCGCACCCGCCGCTTCTGCCTGCACAGCCGCCCTGCCCCGCTGCTGCTCTGGACGACCATCGCAATGGCGCTGATCTCGATAGCGCTGCCCTTCATGCCGGGCTTTGACGAGCTGTTCAGCTTCGAGGCACCGTCATTCGCGCTGATGGCCTTCAGCATCGCGCTCGTCATCGCCTATGCCTGCACCACCGAAATCGGAAAGCGCGTCTATTACGCCCGGCAAGACAAGGCACGCGCCAAGCGAGGGTGACGCCCGCTTCCGCCCAAGAAAAAAGGCGCCCCGAGGGACGCCTTCATTTCCATGATTTTGGTGACCCCTACGGGAATCGAACCCGTGTTTCAGCCGTGAAAGGGCCGCGTCCTAACCGCTAGACGAAGGGGCCATCAGTGATGGAGCGCCGCCATTAGGGATTCGCGAGGCAGGCGTCAACACCTCAATCGCACCAAGATGCATCTTCCATGTGAAGTTCTGCAGAAGCACGGCCAGACCACTCGTCAACCTTGACCCTGCCGACCACCCAGAGCCGCCTTCCGCGCGCGCCGTGGAGGATCGCCTGACCCAATTCACTCTCCGCCTGGCGGAAAGCGACTGCCTTGAAGGAACGCCCGTCATCGCCCGCCAGAATCGCGCGGACATGGTCCTTGCCGACGACATCCGCCTTCACGACGCGCATCGGGCCCGCAGCGATGCGCGGCGCAGGCCAGCCCATGCCATAAGGCCCGCCCTGCTCCAGCGCCTCTGCCAGCGCTGGCGTTACGCCACCGGGGGCAACAATTGCATCGATGAGCAAGGTGCGGCTCTCGCTCGCCTTGGCGACGTCACTTGCCAACCGCTCATCGAGAAACTCGGCAAGTGCGTCAATCTTGCTGGCTTCGACCGTCAGCCCGGCCGCCATGGCATGGCCACCGCCCGCGACGAGCAGCCCCATGTCCTTGGC
>Ga0116191_1002327_pt1 | contig 14540 bp, 14 predicted proteins | sample AD_UKC111_MetaG_FD_89897 | JGI IMG/M metagenome (GOLD analysis project Ga0116191, IMG submission 89897) | Active sludge microbial communities of municipal wastewater-treating anaerobic digesters from Hong Kong - AD_UKC111_MetaG | ecosystem: Engineered > Bioreactor > Anaerobic > Digestate...
CCATAAGAAACGCCTACCTGTTGTCCGTACTCTAACTTCTGAAGTTGCTCTTTTTGATTAAGCAAAAACTCTTTGTACTTATTTACATCCACATCCGAAGGTTGCCCCTGCTTTATCGGTCCATCCTCGAATGCGGTTAAATTTTCAAGTGCCTGATTGATTCTTTTTAAATAAGCATCCTTTCTCTCATCAAACAATAGTCTCGGATCATTCGGCGTTCCTCCTTTTTGGAAACGCTGTAATACGCCTGCATTTCGAATGAAGGAATTGTCATGCGTCCCCATTTCTGCCAATACATGCTCGCCCAATAGCTTTACCTTCTGCTCTTTCGGCAGCGACGATTGAAATACAGAACTCATCAATAAGTTGCTGTCCTGATCAAAAATGCGCTCTCCGTAACGCGCATCCCCGAACGACAGCTTTTCCAGCACCTTTTCCAGTCCCGCGTTCTTAGCTGCCGATTTATCGACCATGAAATAATCCTCGGTCGTGTCGTCAGAACCGTAGTGCGTATAACCCACATCTGCCTTTACATCCACCGTCGTACCGCCGACGGCAAAAGACCGCATTACCGAACCGCCGTTCTTAAAGTGGCCGTAGCTGCGATTGAAAATATAATTCGCCGTCGAGGGATTTTTGTCTGTCGCACGATAGAGCAATCCGGGACGCAATAATTCTTTTTTCATTTGACCCATTCCTTTAAAATGAACCCCTACCATAATATCGTCAAGCGACAAACCGCTGCCGGTCGTCGCCTTTACTTTCGCCGCTTCCTGTTGGAGATCGAATAATCGCCGCTGCATCGCTTCTTCCTGCAACTTCGGGCTTTTCAAAAACTCCTGCTCCGATACCCCCGCGTACTTGCGAATCAACATCGGTTCAAACTGGTACTTTCCGTAATGACCGGGACCGACATGATTCACCGCATTGTACCCCGACCGTTCGGCATTGGCAATGCGATTTAACACAGGCAGTGACCTTGCCGGCGCTTCTTCGGCTATCATCGGCGTGGCTTCAGAAGTCGGTGCTAAATCCGCCGCTTCAAACCCGACTAAGGACGAGGGACTCAATTGAGCCGTTTCCAATACGGTCGTCGGTACCCCGCCTGTGCGAAATTGCATAAAACGAGTCGTCCCCATCGGTGCATTCAAACTCCGAGGGGAAGACTGCCATGCCGCCATACTTTGCAAGGTTTGAATGCCGCTTTCCGACAGCCCCTGCAAGTATTGCTGCTTTTTTAACCGAAGCGCTTCGGTTGCTTTACTGTATTCGATTGGATTGGTTTTGTCTATTTTATTGGCCAACATCGTATCAATGGCCGACTGTTCTGCCTTTACATCCATCGCCCCGCCGACGGCCGACGCTGCGGTATTGACTAAGCCGCCGAAGAAGTCGCCCTTTGCCGCCGATGTGACTGCGGCATCGTTCGCTACTTGTTCCCCGTCCGTTCCTGCCAGTAAATTCTGACCGCCGAGATTGGATAGCTTATTCAAGCCGCTGCCCCACGCCGAGCCTAACTTCGCGCCCGTTGCGGGATTGATTCCCAATGCCGCCGCGCCGACCGCTCCCGTTACGCCATATACAATGGGTAACGCCGCTTCTTTGAAACGACCCCATCCTGTACGATTACCGAATCGGTCATACCCGGACAAGCCCAACACGGCTCGCTGAAAGCCGTTGCCTTCAAACGAACGGGGCCGCATGAACTGCTCTGATAACGGGGCTGAGTCTGAATATAGTGACATAACAGTTATTTTGTTGTTTAATACCTACTAATTTCTGGAAAAAAAGTAGATATTAGTAGATAATTACACTATTCTATCAACTTAAATTTCGCAGCACTCTCGCGCATTCGCTTCAACTCTTCGTCCGATACTTTTTTGTCTTTGGATCTTTCCATTTCCTGCCAAAAACGTATCGCATCTTTCCCTGTTAAAACAGGCGTATCTTTGATCGGTCTTGCCATCTTAGTACTGTACAGGATGCGTGATACGATACCCGGTATCTAAACTTCGAAGCAATACCGGCAGGTTCTTGTTGTCTGCCAGTTGGTACGAATTATCAAATACCCATTCCACTTCCAAAATTTGACCTTTCAGCCTTGGCAGTAAATCCGCCATGTCTTCTTCGTGCATCGGGTAGGAGAGAAGCCCTTCCCAATATTCGAAGCGATCGTCTAAGATCGGCAGTGTCAGATTTACCCGTCCAACGTAATTCAACGTGTGCTCGCCGCTTTCTGCGCGATGCCACACCCGCTTGAGTCGTTTTGTTGCCGATTCACTCACGGATAAATGGCCGTTATTGTACACCTTTCGTACATTCGGCATCGGGTTGACGATTGACCGTACCACAAAATCGTAATACTGCCCGTACCACGAACCGTAACGTCCGAAATTATGTAAATATAACCCTTTGCCTCGTTTGAACGAATATAAATATCGGTCGATATTCACGTAAATATCGGGCAAAACATCCAAATACGAAACGAAGCATGATAAAATATAACTGTAATTCAGCGTAAACGAAGTCATTTGCCGGTCCCATGCGTCTTTCGTTCCCGAAACATCGTAACGGAACGTAAACAGCACTTCCTTGTTATCCTGATCGTACCCGCAAATCACATTCGTTGCAGGGCGATTCGGAGCCGTCGGGTAATAAATGGTCGTACGGGCGATCAGATCATCCAACTGATTGTCTTCCGCCAGCAAATTCCTTCCTTCCTGACCGAACGAAATTACTTCTCCTTTCAACACATCGACAAAGCCGAAACGGTTCTCTGCCTCCCAAATACTCTGCGGGTAATTGGTACCGTATTTGTTGGAAATATATTTTTGTCCGTTGAATACTTGTCCCGACGCGACGGTAATTTCTCCCGTATCGCCGTTAATGAACGTATTAGTGTTCAACAGCAATACCCCGAACGCTTTTTTCTGAATAAAATAAACGTAATCAAAATGTTTTAATAACTTCACTACCGGCCCGTATTCGCCCGGTAAATCTTTGTAGTCTAAAGCTAATTTGGTTCGATACGAATCATACCGTTCCCCGTAGGTCTTCACCGGCGACCACATCAAGCCGTTCGGACGGTTTTGCGTTAACCGCACATCCTCCAATCGGCTGAAATGAAACTGCGTACTTTCGTGCAACAGCAATACTCGGTTGTAATTCCAATCTTCCGACTGTCGCGGCATGATGCCGTTGGAGAACTGCAAGTCGGCTCCGTCGCAGGAGGTTTTCAACGGATTCGTGGCATTCGCGGCGAACTTTCGTCCGTAGCGAAGCGCAAGATTGTATTTCGACTCAATGGGTAAAATGTGCGAACAGGCGGTATCGTAATAGCGACCGCTGCCTCCAAAAAGATTCCGACATATTTTTTCGCACTTGTCAATATTGGGATATAAGCGGGAAAAATCAAACAAATTCACGTACGCATCCCCGCCCCATACTTCGATGTCGTCAAAACGATACGCTACGACATTGCCGTTCGTGTCATATTCTTTCTGCGCCCGTTCCAGTACGTCCAACGTAATGGGCTGGTAATGTCCCGTCGATACCCAACGTCGCGGTGCAGTGTCGGTATTGGATTCGCTTTGCAGCCAGTTCACTGCTCGGTACGAACAGGTATCGAGGCCCGACGGATTGGTACTTTCCGCTAAATCGACACTTTCCCAATCCAAACAGCGAACAATGACGCTGTTCGGTTGTTGAAACCCTAACCACCCGCACTGACTTTCGGGCTCGGCATCGTTGAATTTCTTCACATTGTCCGAAATCGCCGAATAATCGTACGTGTAGTAATCGGGGTCAAATTTCGCATATAACGGCTCTTCTTTCAGCGTATGGCGTTTAGCGTACTTGATACGCGTTTTACTGCCGACTTGCGGACGACCGTTTTGAATGTATTGGTTATCGAGCGCTGTATTGGCAAATTGTAACAAGTCGCTGCGATAATTTTTAGTGTACAAATGAAGATTATTGCCGGCCAGTTCGATTGATCCCTTAGTATATGCCCGATGCGCCTGTCCGATGTGGTGAAACTTATCACCCCCGTTGATCTCACGTAATGTTTCTTCAATAAGCAGGTCAGGCGAGTGAAAATTAAATACATACGGGGCCGAAGCCGTGGGAATCAATGGATCGGGACCGAAGGTGAAATCATACCATTTATCCTTGCACTGTGCCATGCCGCTGCGCCATCGGTGGGCATCGCCGCGCGAGGCGTTCATGTAGTTAATGTCAAACAGGTTATCCGGGAATCCCATGGGCCGAATGTACCCGTCGTTCTCTGTTGAGGTATTACAGTTCGGACTTTGGAGCGTCGGAAACAAATACCCCTGGCATTTGATCGTTCCCGTTCGCTGGCCCCGAACAACCATAAATCCGCTCAGATTCAGCCGACCCTGTTCGTCAAACAGATTTTCCTTTCGAATGCGAATCCCCGATACACGCAATCCCATCGAACGCAAGTCATACTTACCGTCGGCGTTTTTGCGGGTTAAGGTATTATTGGGATAGTTATCGTACTGCTGGGGCGTGGTGTAATCCATGATCGGATCGACAAACAACGGATTGCCTTTGCGGTCAATTGCCATTGCCCCGACGGGGTAGGTTTCCCCGCGGAAGTAACCTCGAAAATTAGAATCTACCTGTTGCCCCTTAGCATTCAAATAATCGTTATCGACCGTATAACTATCGGTTTCTCCCGTAAAGCGGCTCGTTGAAATCACCGCCGTTGTCACCGAAGAATTCGTCAGCGGGTCGTTGTCTTTTCGTTTCGTTACAGGATTGTCCACCGCGTTAAAGACCGGTTCCAATGTTTCGTCTTCCCGAAAGTACTTATACTCGGGCGCGATCGAAGCCGACGACAAATCTAACTTAATATCCGGCAACAACTTGATATTCGCGTCAAAGTTGCGATTTTGATATTCAATCGTTGTTCCGACACTCAATACCGTTGCAAATACCTGATTCAATTCATCCGCCGTTATGGGCATCAAAATATCATTTCCCGATGAATTGTGACTCACCAAGTCAATGGTTCTCGATGAATTATTGTCCAGCTTCAATCGTTTGAAAATGTAGGCTTCGCGCATCGACGTTTCTTCCGTATGATACACGTAGCCGATCTCCAATTCATCCCACCGCGTATCAATGCGCGTCAGATCAAACCGCAACCCCTCATTCGTTACTATGTCGTTCTTATCCGCCATCACCCGATTGTGGTGATTACTGCGAAGGGCCGAGGTTTCCGCCGACGTACTGCCGTCGAGCGCAAAGTTGGTAACGAAGACACGATTGGTCAGCCGACTGAACGGACTCACCGCTCCCGCGCGACTCTTGTACCGTACGACCAATTGATACGCGCCTGTTTTTAACTTTCCCTCGATCCGTTTTCTGAAACGGACAATCGGCATCACGCAATCGGGCTGTTCGTCCATCGCGTGAGCCGACATCCATCGAGGGTAAACGACAGGGGCAAAGCAAGGTAAGTTCTTCGTATGATAAGGGATTGTACATTCCTTATCCGTATAAAAGTCATTGAGATTGAACGTACGCTTTTGGTTTTTTGCATCGGCCCAATAGACCCGTTCGGTAAATTCGTTCTCATACACCGAATAGCCATGGATGGGACTTTTCTTTTCCAACATCAACCGGTCCCCACCCATCGCGCCGGGCGTATGCCGCGCGTAGGGGTTGTTAAATACGTTCGGGTCGTTGCGGTCATTGTACAACGTATGATACGACGTGCCGTTTACGTCTGCCGGATTATCAACAGTGAGGAGTCCAATCTCCGAATGAAAATCGTCGGTCAAAAACACAACCGTCCCGCGAGAGGTTACGATACTACCAATCAAGTCGTAGCCTTCGCAAAAATCCGCCGCAAAACTATTACCTTGAATAGACGATAAAACAAAGCTGTGACCGTTGAGCACCGCTTCTTTCAGCGATACTGACTTATCAGCTTCACGATTAAATACCAAACGACCGTTTCGGGCATAGCGATACGTATTAGCCTTTTGCAAGTGCTTGTCAATATCTGCGGCCATTCCCGCGGAGAAGGTATTTTGTGCCGTCTGTCGCTGCATTGTTATTTTATTGAAGCGAACTAAGCATAGTCCACAGAAACAATTTCAATTTTTTCGTCTTGAATTGTGATTGACACATCACCTACAACCGGCTCAGATTCTGACTTGTTGGATATTTCCTTATCTGTAAGAACGCCTCCAATAATCCAAAGCAATCTAAACCCTTTACATCCGGGGTACGGATACCCTTTCTTGCCGGAGATTACGACGAACGACTCTTTACACTGCTCGTTTGCCTGATGTCCCCATCCAAAAAAACGGCGTACCTCAAGAGGTTTCTCCGTTGTCTTCTGTATCGGTTTTGCAATCAATTGTTCTTCTGTGACCATTGTCAGTAAAATCGCTGTGTCGTACTTCGTCTCGCACTCGTTGTTTTATTCAAATGTCCTCGGGCTTTAAACGTCTCGGTTTGGGCATCGCTTCGATAGATCAATCGGTCAGCCCAGTACGGATGGTCACGGTTCGCAATGTCCAGGCATTCATAAATGGCCATGGACTTGCAAGCCTTGTACGCGGCCGAAGGAATGATACACGCTCCGTTCTCGTCGAGGTAAAACGCGTAGTACGCGAGTTTCACCCGTCCCTTCTTATCTTCTCCGAAAATCAATTCAAACGGCGTTTGTTTGAAGGAGAATACATTCGCTTTAGCAAATGCACTGCCGACGGTCGCGCCGTTGGTTTCCAATCCTGTCAATCCGCGGTCGTCCGTTACCTTATCGACCAACAATATATCTTTCCCCAGTCGCACCCGCCCGTCTTTGATCGTTTCGATCTTATTCGATTGATAATCGCACAACAGTTCGATACCAATGTCCATAAACACCGATTTGACCGATTCCCTTACCACCAAGTACAGTTCCTGCGGATCAGGCCGTTTGGCGATCTTATTGACATCGGTAATCAGGTATTCGAGCGTATATCCTTCCATTGATTTTGTCTTCGTTAAGGCAATACAAGCCAGTCATTGGCCAACATATCAGTCTGAGAAGCCAGCCAACCTGTAACGGTACTGCCGCTCGCAGCTTTCATATTGATATTAGGCAATCTCGTAACTGTCCCGTAATCTCCGATATTAAATAGCATGGCTCCTATTCCTTCTACAGGGCCGGTAATAATATCCGTTTCAGTTACATAGGAACTGTCAGCAGCAACATTTCCTTTGCGAAGAAAAATGAACATACCCTTGCCATTCCAGCCTTCCCGAGCGATTCTTCGTCCTCGTTTCAATTCCTCCAAGGCTTCGCCAAATGATAAATCAAACGCCTTTTTATTGACTTCACCTACCAAACCGACAGGTTTTTGGTGTTCATTTACATACGATGAGGTTTGCGGTTCTTCCATAATGATCAATAGTTGTTTGGTTGATTTTTCTGTTTATAACTTCTCGAACGTCGGTCCAGCAAAATATTTGTCAAAACGTGCCGTGCAATCAGTTCCGAATCCCGCTCGTCGTCGTTCGTTGCCGTCGAGTCAGGATAGGCTTGCTTAAAGTAATTGCGCGTATTGGCGTTCCATTTGCCGTCCGGTTTGAATATTTTTTTTTGAATGGGAGCAATGGTTTCAATCAATGCCCTTTTCCCCAGTTCTTTTTGTAATGTCTCAAATAAGAATTGGCCGACTGCGTGGTTTTGTGCCACGTTCATTCCGATTTTCATGGCCGAACCTACCGTCACTTTCTTTTTGCGCTGGTAGGAATAAAATTTATCTACCAACCACGACCCTTCCATCTTCACCACGACTTCATAACCTCGGTCGCAAAACGCTTCAATGTAACCGACGAGGTTGAACGTTGTACGGGAACTCGATGTCCATGTATCGGTTTCTTCCATATACACCGTCACGCCGTGTTTATCGACGTCGTGGTCAATCCCAATGACGACGAGTTTTTTTGTCGGAGTCGGTGCAACGGTCGGTTGTCCTATGTGGTCAAATGCGGTCATGTTATAAAGTTTATCAATCAATAGGTTGATAGAGATTCTTGTTTATCAATACGTTATATATTTTCTCTCAACATCGTATCAACAACCTATCAACGAAAGGTGTCGAATTCGATACCTTTAATCCTTCGCAACCGTCGGTCTTGCATTCCCGTCGGCCGAGTTGTTCCGTACATCCTGCTGCGATACGGTCCCCAGTACGTTCCGCCCGTACTTTTGCATCACCCGCTCTTTGGTGAGTGATTTCAAGCGGTCAGGCACGGCCCATTCGGTCGAGAAAACATCGAAACACAAGCCGTCAGTTTGTGCGGGGTTCGCAGGAATCGCAATGAGCGTCACTTCGCAAATGAGTGAGTATTGAACGGGTAAATACACGTACGCTGCCCCGCCGACGATAAAATACGACGGACCGGGCAAATGCGCCGCCGTAGCGTTCATCGCGTACAGCGAGTCCAGTCGCGTATAAGGCGTGGTCATATCGACACTGCCGAGGTAATTAATAAACGATACCCCGTTCCACTCGTACAGCTTCGGCAAAACCACTTTTTTAAACGACCCGCCCTGTTTGGAACACAAGCAATAAAAATCCTGCGTGTCTTCCAACTTTAAGCACTTGAACGTCGCGAGTCGCTTCGCTTCGGGTAAAATCCCACGCAGCCAATTGTTCTTATCATCCGCATCCACCACCACCGCGTACTCCTTCTTGATCTCCGACTCGATGTGACGGAGCGACAATCGCGAATCATCACTCACGGCTCCGCCTGCGGCGAGTTCCCGACGGATCTCAATGGCCAAAGCGCGCATGCTGTCTTTACTGACCGAAGGATAATTGACGTTGAACATTAGATGAACATTAGATGAACATGTTAATAAATGTATCGAGCGACGCAAACATCTTACTCTTCATTTTTCGCTCAATCTCCGCTTCCGTGTCTTTCAGCAGTCCTTGAAGCGTTTCGATATTGGCAAATATTTTCTTCCGGATATCAGGATTCGTTTCTTTTTCCAAATCCTGTTTCTCCCGTTTCAAGTACTCCTCGTAGGTGTCTTTCGCCTCTAACAACGGCACCTTCACCACTTCGTTGATCTTGGCGATCGCGGCTTTCAGTACGACATTGTCGGGCGACATACTCGACGGTTCGGGTTTTTTGGCCCCGCCGCTGTAGGAAAACAGCGACGTACTCTCGTCGTACCACTTTTTATTGCCAATCGCCGCAATAACTTGCCGAGTTCGGTGTTTCAAGTCTTTCTCCTGATAATACGGACTGGCTTTCCAACCGTACAACACGACAAAATACAGCCCCATCAGACCGTAATCCCGATGCACGTTATTGAATTCTTTCAAACTCAAAAACTGCTCAATGGCAAACAGTGGCCGTTCTGAATCTTGGTCAATGAACAGGATCATGATTTACCTGTGTTTTGATTCGGCATCGGCGGAGGGTTGAGCGTCGCATCGAGCATCATCCGCTGCCGTTGGTTAATTTCGTCAATATCCCCACGCGTTCCCTCATCGTCCCGCTTATCACTTTCGCCTTTTTGTCGCAGTTTTTCCAGTTCGATCATCCGCTCAGTGATCATCTGCTCTTTTTCCAACAATAATTGATTTTTATCTTCAATCGCCTGCGCTTGTCGTTGCAAGGCTTCATTCTGCCGCTCGGCATTGCGCTGTTCCTGCTGTTTGATGAGTGGTAATGACTCACGCCACAACGCCCGTGCTTCCGCCACATTGTCCGTTCCCAAAATGTCCAACAGCGGCTCAAAGAAGTCAATGCCCGAGCCCGACAGGACACGGATCGCCGCATCGTCGAGTTTTTGTTTTTTCTGCGCCAAATCCGAACCGGATTCCAAATACACGTCAATCTCTGCCAACGTCATATCCTTCGACATACGCAGTACTTGCTGGCGATTCTTATCGACGATCAGCGACATTTCTTCGTGATCCGCGTAGTACGACTTAGCTACATCGCCCGTGCGTTGCAGCAAATCGTTCATGAATTTCGTATGCTCGAAGTAACTGCGCTGCTTCAACACGCTCTGCGAGTTGATATTCAACTGCGTTTGTTGCAGTCCTGTGTATTTTTGCTGAATCCCCTGCACTTGCGGCGACACGCCGACCATAGCATCGTAGGTCATTTTGTACATACCCACGGTTTGAAACAGCGCATTCAATTCATTGATCTGCGTTCCCAAGTCCAAACGTGTCATGTGCAGCAGCGACGCTTTGTTCCCCCCTGTCATTTTGTTGGAGTTGAACAGCGCAATTCCCGTACGACGGGCATTGTACAAAAACCCTACGTGGTCCGTTTCCTGAGCCTCGTCAATCAATATCGCCGTCGAATGACCCATTTGCACAATGATCTCATCGATGCGCTGAAACAGCAGGTTGACCCGCTTGCACACCGCTTCGCCCAGTTGAACAAAGGATTTTTCATTGATGATTCGGGCAACAATGGGAAAACCGGGCTTGAACGTATTGGTCTTCGTCGTATGCTCGTACACCCCGCAATCCACTAACACGCTGTGGCCGATGCGCGTCGCTTGATGCACCGTCCGAACGGGAATTGACGCAATGTATTCGCCCTTCTGCGGCTTATAGTCCGAATCGACCTTGCGAAACTCGACCGTATGCTTGCGTTCAAAATCGTAGCGTACTTTTTTCAAAAACGCGTCTTTCGTCGTATTCTTTCCATCGACCAAAATGAGCATCCGCACATCCTTTACCATCTTGAAGTAAAAGTTGTGTGTCATGACTCCCGCGCGGCGAATGCCGCCCAAATACAAGTCAGGGTAAAACCAATCAGCATAGTTACCGTCCCACCCGATGGTCTGCGTGATATTACGGCCGTCCTCAAAGTATTCGGGCCGTTGAATCCCGCTTTGCTCAAACGTATAGGCCGTGTTGGCGTACAGCGATTCGTAAGGGTAGTTAGGATTGTATTGCCACGCATCGCCATCTTTGATCTTAGCGATCGCGCCTTTCAATCCTGAAATACCGTGCGCTTTGAATAATCGTGACCCTTCCTCGGCAATCGTGTCTTCGATGCTGCGGTACTTGTGATACCCCACGGCCAGCACTCCGTCGTCTTCAAAGGTCTTGATCGCTCCGTTGCTGAGCCACCGTACCTGCGTGGGGTTCAAATGTTCCGGTACGACCTCACCGAACCGCACACTCACCCCGGCAAACCGGGCGTTGATGTCAAACGCGTTATCAAAACACTGTTTCGATATATCGAGAAAGTCGTGATTGTAATGCGTATGCTGAAGAAGTGCGTACACAATGTACTCGATACTTTCCTGCGGGTTGAGCCGCGACAGTACTGCATCCATATCCCCGCGAATATCGACGTTGGGAAAGGGATTGCCGCCCATGGCCCCGATGCCGTTTTGCTCTAACGACTGTGCCGCGACGTTGAGCATGGCTTTGGCCGCTTTGTCCGATACCTGCTTGATGCGCTTGGCCGCGTACTCGTTGTTGATATTCTTGGTGATGAACTTAAAGGGCTGGCCGGTGATCTCACCGAGCATGAACGATTTGGCCGCTTCGTAGAAATTATTGTCCCGAATGGGAATGAAAGACTTTTGACCGTACACGTAATCCGCTTCCCAGTAGTCGGCCTCGCGGATCTGACCGCGAACAATCTTTGACAAGTCGGGATGATTCACGTAACACTTGTCGTAGATACTGTTGCCTGCGAACAGCAGTGAATCGCTGAGTTTTCGCACAAAGTCCAAATACTTCTCCGGTGACGTTTCGTATTCGTCCTTCCATACCAACAACGGCATCGTAAACCGATCGCGGTTGCGTTTGGTGTCGATAGGACGAACGGGCCACGTGGACCAGTCGTCGGGTATAATAGGCGTTGCGCTCATATAATAACAAAAATATGTCTTAGTAAAATAAGAATCAAGCGATTAGCGAAAAAATGTTACTCGGTCTTCGGTTTTCGCTTCTTGCGAATAATCTTCGGTTTGGGGTTCAACAGTCGCTTGGGCAAAAATTCGTCACTCGGATAGGGACGATTTTGGATGAAAAAGGTCTTTATCGCAGGAATGTAAAACCAATATCGTTGCGGCAGTCGCCCTGTTTTCATCCAAAACAAAAGTCCGAACATGTGACGGTTGTGAAGATTCATGTACCGATCGAGCGGCACAAACTCATCCTCTTTTAACCCGATACGATACTCTTTCCCGTCAACGATCATCACGCAGCTTTCAACGTGAATCTCGTCCACATTGGGCTTATGACTGTTGGGAATGTGCTTCGCGCGTTTGACTGGTTTCTTTACTTTTTCTATGGTTTCAGACATAATAAATGACGTTTTCTGGGTTTGGTAAAACAAAAATACCCTCGCTGAAAAGCGTGGGAAACGGTGAGGCCAAAAAATGCACACAAATTACATATCAGGAGATATTAATCCAATTAGGCGCAAGCCCGTAGGTACGTACGTGGGTAGCTATTATTTAATTAATAAACAAGAATTTTTAATTATTTTTTTTATTTTCTTTTTTTTTGAGTTTAAAAGTTATTTATCATTGCCCCGCTCAAAAAAAAGTAATAAAGAGTTAATTAAAAATGGCTCGCCGAATTAAAAAACACTACCCACTCTCCCAATTCCTTTCCAGTTTGTTACAGATGCCCTTAAAAATGGCCCCTGATGCGAAGAAATACGGAAAGGGTAGTTCCGACAGTCCCGACCTTGCGGCGTTGTCAGAAACCAATTCCGGGGCAAATCTGGTTATTTTCAGATGCCCTGCCTTTTCCAGTTTCTTCTGCTTACGCAAACCGGTCGAGTGATGTGTGCGACCGAACATAATTGCCAATCTCTTCCCGGAGATCTTCTGTGTCGCGTCCGCCTCAGCCAAATGCTCTTCCGTGAGTTTTACTTTCTTCACTCCCGAGAGATACACCTCTTGATTTTTTTTCTTTAGTTCGGCGTAACGACAATGAATCTGCTTTTCAGAGATCACATTAGCTTCAACCCACTCTTGCAGCGTTTCTTTATTCAACCCTTTCATTGACTTCCAAAACGATTGCGTTAAAAACATCGGGTTTCGGTCAATAAAACGTTGGCGGGAAATCAGGCGCAATTTCTTGCCGTCTCGCCAAGCCAGCCCCATCGCGATCATTTCCTTAACGCGCTTCTTCATTGTCGAATGCGATACGTCGTACTGTTTTGAAATGATATGTTCGCTTTGGTGATTGAAATTATCGAAAACGGAGGAAGCCGTCAGGCGCTTCAAAAAGAAGTAAGCCATAACAGTACGAAACTCGGCCGGTTTATCGGCATAGTACGTAGCGACACCGACAGGTATTTTTATACGCTTTCGGTCGAATCGGTACTTCGGATTCCGTTTTCTTTGAGCCACAGTCGTGAATTGAAAATAATGGAAGCAAAAATAGAAAAAAAATTGAAACTAAATAACAAGAATGTTTTATAGTAATATAATTTTGATTATATTTGCTGTGTAATGATTGCCGGACAAATGATAAACCCCTGAATAACAGGGATGAACGTTTTACTTTACTCCTAATAAAATTTTTCAAAAAAAATGTCACGACTCATTGACCGTATCGACTGGGGCAGCTTCTCCGAAAAATACCCGGAGTTGTTTCAAGCCATTTGCGTTCATCGCTACGGCGATACGGGCTATGACTACCGTACGGAGTGGGACGAAGAGAATCGGCGTTGGCAATTCGTGCAAAACCACGTACGGCACGAAGAGTGGTTTGACTGCATCGGCGTGTATGATCTGAACGGGTTCTTAGCCGATATGGGCATTACGTACATGGCGTTTCCAATGAAGAAGCTGCCGAATATGCCGAAGGTCTTCAGCTACTATGTTTTGACTCCGTCGGGTCGCCACAATCCCGATAAACCGCTGAAAGACTACGATACGGCGTTTGTCGCGGCGTTGAAACATGCGCTGATTCACGCGGAAGAGCAGCGAAAGATCAATGAGTTAATGGTCAAGTGGGAGGATTGATGAAAAACTTAAAATTCAAACTGCTGCTGTGGATGCAGCGTATTTCACAACTGATTGAAGAACTGACAGAGCAACTTCACTCTGAAAAACACTGATACGCGAATGAAAGAATTGGAACCTCTGACGTTTCGGGAGAACATCGAACTCTCGATCAAAAAACAACAGGAAACGTCGTATCGCCTGAAAGGCAAGATCACGCTGCGTCACGGCAATCGACTCTTTGAGATCAACCGCATTACCGAAGAGGTCAAACCCGCGACGTACAAGCTGGGGAAAGTGCAGCTGTCGGGCGAGAAAGAGCCTGACCAGCTTATAACGAGTCCCGATTGCATCTACATTCCCGCGATCAGCAAGTCCGCAGCACTGCGTCGCTATCAGAAGAATCCGTCGCAGGACGCGTATTATGACCAACGGCCGAAGTTCACTTTCGTCGATACCCATTGGGGCGTTGTAGCCGAACCTTTGAAAAAAGGAGGGTTTTAGCCTCATTGGACGAATCATAAACACATTCAGTAGCGCCTTTCTTGGG
>Ga0116191_1002328_pt1 | contig 14537 bp, 12 predicted proteins | sample AD_UKC111_MetaG_FD_89897 | JGI IMG/M metagenome (GOLD analysis project Ga0116191, IMG submission 89897) | Active sludge microbial communities of municipal wastewater-treating anaerobic digesters from Hong Kong - AD_UKC111_MetaG | ecosystem: Engineered > Bioreactor > Anaerobic > Digestate...
AAGGCCATCCGCGTGTTCGAGGAGCGCGACCCCGCGAACCTCCCCTGGGGCGAGCTCGGTGTCGACATCGTGATCGAGTCCACCGGTCGCTTCACCAAGTCGGAGGATGCCGCCAAGCACATCTCCGCGGGCGCCAAGAAGGTCATCGTCTCCGCTCCGGCGTCCGGTGCGGATGTTGCAACCCTCGTGCTCGGCGTCAACGAGGGCACCTACGACCCGGCCGTGCACAACATCATCTCCAACGCTTCGTGCACGACGAACTGCCTCGCGCCGCTCGCCAAGGTCTTCATGGAGGCGTTCGGAATCGAGCGCGGCCTCATGACCACGGTTCACGCGTACACGGCCGACCAGAACCTTCAGGATGGCCCGCACAGCGACCTGCGTCGCGCCCGTGCAGCCGCGCACAACATCATCCCCACGTCCACGGGTGCAGCGAAGGCCCTCGGGCTCGTCATCCCCGAGCTCGTCGGCAAGCTCGATGGCTACGCTCTGCGCGTTCCGGTCATCACCGGGTCGATCACCGACCTCACCGTCACGGCGAGCCGTCCGGTCACGGTCGAGGAGGTCAACGCCGCGTACAAGGCTGCTGCCGAGGGCCCCCTCAAGGGCATCCTCAAGTACACCGAGGACGAGATCGTCTCGAGCGACATCGTCGGTGACCCGCACTCCTCGATCTTCGACGCTGGCCTCACCAAGGTCATCGGTGACCAGGTCAAGGTCGCGTCGTGGTACGACAACGAGTGGGGCTACTCCAACCGCCTCGTCGACATCACCGAGTACGTCGGCGCACGACTGTAGCCGGCCATGTCCCTTCGAACGATCGATTCGCTGGGGGATCTTCGGGGTAAGCGGGTCATCGTCCGCTGCGATCTGAACGTGCCGTTGAAGAACGGCCAGATCACCGATGACGGTCGCATTCGTGCGTCACTGCCCACCCTGAACGCGCTCCTGCACGCCGGAGCTCGCGTCATCGTCGTCTCCCACCTAGGGCGCCCCGACGGTGAGCCCGACTCCAAGTACAGCCTTGAGCCGGTCGCCCAGCGGCTGAGCGAACTTCTCGGCAAGCCGGTGGTGTTCGCGCACGACACCGTCGGGTCTGGCGCAGAGGAGGCCGTGGAGGGCCTCGCCGACGGCGACATCGCACTGCTCGAGAACCTGCGGTTCAACGCTCACGAGACCACGAAAGACGACAGCGATCGCGAGCACTTCGCCAAGAAGCTGGCCCGCTTCGGCGATGCCTTCGTGTCGGACGGCTTCGGCGTCGTTCACCGCAAGCAGGCCAGCGTCTACGAGCTCGCGCAGCAACTACCGAGCGCGGCCGGCCTGCTCATCCAGGAGGAGTTGTCGGTACTCGAGCGACTGACGGTCACGCCGGAGAAGCCGTACACGGTCGTTCTCGGCGGCTCGAAGGTGTCAGACAAGCTTGCGGTCATCGGGGCGCTGCTGCCCAAGGTCGACACCCTGCTCATCGGTGGCGGCATGATGTACACCTTCCTCGTGGCGCAGGGACACAAGGTCGCGGCAAGCCTCCTCGAACTCGACCAGGTCGATGCGGTCAAGGGATACCTCGAGCAGGCCCAGAAGCTGGGTGTCGAGATCGTCCTGCCGACGGATGTCGTGGTCGCCGCATCGTTCTCGGGTGACGCCGACCACGTGGTCGCGCCCGCTGACGCGATCGAGGACACCCCGTTCGGTGCCTCGGGCCTCGGACTCGACATCGGTCCCGACACCTCGGCGCGCTTCGCCGAGGTGATCTCGGCGTCACGCACGGTGTTCTGGAACGGGCCCATGGGCGTGTTCGAGCTGCCTGCGTTCGCCGCGGGAACGAAGGCCGTTGCATCCGCTCTCGCATCGTTCGACGGCTTCGGCGTCGTCGGCGGTGGCGACTCCGCGGCCGCGGTGCGCGCCCTCGGGTTCCATGACGACCAGTTCGGTCACATTTCTACCGGCGGCGGCGCGAGCCTCGAGTTCCTCGAGGGCAAGCGCCTGCCAGGACTGGAGGTCCTCGGATGGCAGCAGTGAAGCGGGTGCCGCTGATCGCGGGCAACTGGAAGATGAACCTCGACCACCTGCAGGCGGTCGCGTTCGTGCAGAAGCTCGCCTGGACGCTCAAGGATGCGAATCACGACTTCGGCGCCGGCGGCTCCGAGGTCGCCGTGTTCCCGCCGTTCACCGACCTGCGCTCCGTGCAGTCGCTGGTGTCGGGCGACAAGCTCGACGTCGTCTTCGGCGCCCAGGATGTGTCCGAGTTCGACTCGGGCGCCTACACGGGTGAGATCTCCGGCGCGTTCCTCAAGGCGCTCGAGTGCAGCTACGTGATCATCGGCCACTCGGAGCGCCGCACGATGCACGGCGAGACCGATGAGCAGCTCGGGCGCAAGGTCGCTGCAGCGATCAAGCACGGTCTCGTGCCGGTGCTGTGCGTGGGCGAGACTGCCGACGACCTGGAGAAGCACGGTCCCAGCGCCGTGCCGGTGGCCCAGCTGAAGGCGGCACTCGCCGACATCAAGGGAACACCCGACATCGTGATCGCCTACGAGCCGGTCTGGGCGATCGGTTCAGGCCTCGCGGCAACGCCGGAGCAGGCCGAGCAGGTTGCGGCCAAGCTCCGCGAGACCCTCGCCGAGCTCTACGGCGCCGACGTCGCGGATGCCACGCGCATCCTGTACGGCGGATCGGTCAAGTCGGGCAACATCGCGTCGCTCATGCGCGAGCCGAACGTCGACGGCGCGCTGGTCGGCGGAGCGAGCCTGGATGTCGCGGAGTTTGCGAGCATCGCCCGCTTCCAGAAGCACGTCGGAACCTGAACCCGATCAGCGATCGCTTATACTTGGCAAGGCTTTTCGAAAGGGTTACCCCGTGCAAATTCTCCAGGTAGTGCTGCAGGTCATTCTCGGTATCACGAGCCTGCTGCTCACCCTCCTGATTCTGCTCCACCGCGGTCGCGGCGGCGGCCTCTCCGACATGTTCGGAGGCGGCGTCACGTCGAACCTCGGCGCGTCGGGTGTCGCTGAGCGCAACCTCAACCGAATCACGGTCATTCTCGCTCTGGTGTGGATCACATGCATCGTGGTTCTCGGGCTCATCACCAAGTTCGACGGCGCGTAAGGGGCATCATGGCATCCGGTGGCAGTGCAATTCGGGGTTCCCGCGTAGGGGCCGGCCCCATGGGGGAGCAGGACCGTGGCTACCACGCGGACCGCATCCAGGTCTCCTATTGGGATGAGATGGGCAACGAGACGGTCCGCAATTTTGCTGCGAACCTGCCCGACGAGGAGATCCCCGACATCATCGACTCACCGTCGACGGGTCTGCCCGCTGGCCGTGACAAGAACAATCCGCCGTCGGTGGCGAAGCTGGAGCCGTACAAGACCCACTTGGCCTATGTGAAGGAACGCCGCACCGAAGAAGAGGCGGCAACGCTTCTCGAAGAGGCGCTGACTCAGTTGCGCGAGCGCAGGGGCACCGCCAGCTAGTCCGCGATGTCGTCCGCGCGAGTCCAGAACTGGCCCGGATCGATGAGGTTCTCGGGAACCTCCGCAGCCGCCTCGGCGTCGACGAAGAACAACGTCCGGCGCCGTCCCTCGATGCCGGCGGCGGGCACCTCGTTGATGCTCGCGCCCGCCAGCGTCAACCCGAGTGCCGATGCCTTGTCAGCCCCGGCCACCACGAGCCACACGCGGGCCGACGAGTTGAGCACCGGCAGGGTCAGGCTCAACCGCTCCGGAGGGGGCTTAGGGGAGTTGCGCACGGCGATCACGGTGCGCTCCGACTCACGGATGCCCGAACGCTCGGGGAAGAGGGACGCGATGTGACCGTCTGGCCCCATGCCGAGGAACGTGATGTCCAGATACGGAACGTGCCCTCTGCGCGCATTGAGCGCAAGGTCCGCGGCATACGCGTCGGCAGCGTCATCCAGCGACAGACCGGCGTCGGATGCGCCCATCGGGTGCACCCGTGCCGGATCGAGGGCCACGTGATCGAGCAACGCCGCGCGCGCCTGGGTCTCGTTGCGGTCAGGGTCGCCAGCGGGCAGCCAGCGCTCGTCACCCCACCAGACGTTCAGTCGGCTCCAGTCCACCGAGTCCCGCGCGGGGGATGCGTTGATCGCGGCAAGAACCGCAATGCCCATCGTGCCTCCGGTGAGGGCCACCGAGGCCTCATCGAACTCGTCGATCAGATCGACGATCTTGGTCAGAAACCGGGCAGCGACAGCGGCAGCAAGGGCTTCCTTGTCGGGGTGCAGGATGACGCGGCGCTCGTTGCTCACGATGCCCCCACGATCGTGTGAGTTCCCGTGGTCGGCGCATTCAACTGGCCGATGCCCTTCATGACGACGTCGCCGAAGAGGTCATCGGGATCAAGTCGACGCAGCTCCTCGGCGAGACAGTCCCGCAGGCTGCGGCGCTGGAGCGAGATGTCGTGGGTGGGTTGGTCGGGCTGCACCAGGGTCGCCGTGTTGGCGACCGTGCGCTCGAGCATGATTGGTCCTGCTGACCTGTCCAGACGCACCCCCTGGATGCCGCTACTGCCGTGGGCCTTCGTCGACACCTCGCGTGCAACCTTGACCTTGAGTTGAAGCTGAAGCCAGGCGGCGAGAAGAACGGTTGAGGGGGAGTCCGACGCTCCGTGCACCTCCACCGCCGTGACCGGAAGGTACGGGGGCTGGTCGAGCACGGCAGCGAGCTGCGCCCGCCACAGGGTCAGTCGGGTCCAGGAGAAGTCAGTGTCGCCCGGCTGGTAGGTCGTGGCGATGCGCGCGAGCGCGCCGAGCGGATCGGAGCTTGAGGCAGCATCAGTGATCCTGCGCTGCGCGATTCGGCCGATTGCCGACTCCGAGACCGCAGCCGGGGCCTCGCCAGGCCACCAGGCGACCACCGGCGCATCCGGCAGCAGGAGGCCCATGATGAGGCTTTCAGGGTCGGTCGCGGCATCCCCGTAGGCTCGCATGACGACGACTTCGCTCGCACCGGCATCGCCTCCCACCCGGATCTGCGCGTCCACCCGCGCCTCGTCGTCGGTCGGAGTGGGCGAGGTCGACACCACGAGCACTCGCATGGGGTGCTCCCGCGAGGCGTCGTTGGCGGCCTCGATGGCCTCTTCCTCGTCGCCTAAAGCGGTCGAGATGATGAGGGTCAGCACCCGACCCAGCGCCACGGCACCGCCCTCTTCGCGAATCTTGACCAGCGTCTTGGACACGGCGCTCGTGGTCGTGTTGGGCAGATCGACAATCATGGACGCCTCCAACTGCGACCGTCACGGGCCATGAGAGCGTCAGCCGATGGCGGACCCCATGTTCCCGGTCGGTACTGCTCCGGCTGGCCCTGCTTGGCCCAGTACTCCTCGATCGGGTCGAGGATCTTCCAACTCAGTTCCACTTCTTCGTGCCGCGGGAACAGGGGCGGGTCACCCAGAAGTACGTCCAGAATGAGGCGTTCGTATGCCTCGGGGCTGGCCTCGGTGAAGGCGTGACCGTACCCGAAGTCCATGGTCACGTCGCGCACCTGCATGCCCGCGCCCGGAACCTTCGAGCCGAACCTGATGGTGACACCCTCGTCGGGTTGCACCCGGATGACGAGGGCGTTCTGTCCGAGAGCAGAGGTCTGGCTCTCGGCGAACAGGTACTGGGGAGCGCGCTTGAAGACGACAGCGATCTCGGTCACGCGGCGACCGAGACGCTTGCCAGTGCGCAGGTAGAAGGGCACCCCGGCCCAGCGACGGGTCCCGATGTCGAGGCGGATGGCAGCGAAGGTCTCGGTGGTCGACTGAGGGTTCATGCCCTCCTCTTCGAGGAATCCGACGACCTTCTCCCCGCCCGACCAGCCGCCCGAGTACTGACCCCGGGCGGTGTGCTTTCCCAGGTCCTTCGGTAGACGAACCGCCGAGAGGACCTTCTCCTTCTCGGCGCGCAGGTCGGCGGCATCGAATGACACCGGCTCTTCCATGGCGGTCAGTGCCAGGAGCTGCAGCAGGTGGTTCTGAATCACATCGCGGGCTGCACCGATGCCGTCGTAGTACCCGGCGCGACCGCCGACGCCCACGTCCTCTGCCATCGTGATCTGCACGTGGTCGACGTAGTTGGCGTTCCAGATGGGTTCGTACAGCTGGTTGGCGAAGCGCAGCGCCAGGATGTTCTGCACCGTCTCCTTGCCCAGATAGTGATCGATACGGAAGACGCTGTCGGGCGGAAAGACCGACTCGACCACCGCATTGAGTTCACGGGCAGTCACGAGATCGCTGCCGAACGGCTTCTCGATGACGACGCGTCGCCACTGACCGTCCTGCTGCTCGGCTAGCCCGGAGTTGCGCAGCTGCTCTGTGACCTGCGGGAACGACTTCGGCGGGATCGACAGGTAGAACGCGTGGTTGCCCATCGTGCCGCGATCGCGATCAAGGTCCTCGATGGTCTGCTTGAGATCCTCGAAGGCCGATGCGTCATCGAACTCGCCCTGCACGAAGCGGATGCCCTGCGCCAGCTGCGCCCAGACATCCTCGTCGAACGGCGTGCGCGCGTACTTCTTGACGGCATCGTGCACGACTTCGGCGAAGTCCTCGTCCTCCCAATCACGGCGGGCGAAACCGACCAGCGCGAAGCCCGGGGGAAGGAGTCCTCGGTTGGCGAGGTCATAGACGGCCGGCATGAGCTTCTTGCGAGACAGGTCGCCGGTCACACCGAAGATCACCAGCCCGCTAGGGCCAGCAATCCGATTCAGCCGACGATCCGACGGCAACCGGAGCGGGTTGAAGTCGGCCGAAATCTCCACCGGTGACATGGTGCTCCTCGCGAGACGTGCTAGTTGAGTGCGCTGACGACGACCGGGATGCTCGCACCGGGGTTGCGCAGGGTGAGACTCAGTACCGGCCGACCGTGCTCGGCGAGCACACTCGCGTCGCCATCGGCCTGGGCGCGGATGAGCTGACCGAAGGTGAACGGTCGCTCGGGAATCTGCAGGTCGGTGTCCTCGACGGTCGTGATCTGAAGGAACACTCCCACCGCCGGCCCGCCCTTGTGGAACTGACCGGTCGAGTGCAGGAAGCGCGGACCCCAGCCGAAGGTGACGGGGCGCTTCGCGCGGGCCGCGAGAGCGTCGCGAAGCGCGTGAAGCGCGGGGTGTGCGACACGGTCGACATAGGCCTGAATCGACACGTAGCCGTCGTCGGTGAGGTGGGAGAGCAGCGACGAGATGGCGCCCGCGAGGTCAGTCGCACCCGAGACGACGTCTGCGGTGCCGCGCACCTCGATGTCGCCATCCACGAAGGCCGGTGCTGCGGGCTCCGACGGGTGATCGATGAGTGCACGGGTGGCGATCTTCGCGGATTCCACGTCGGGCTGGTCGAAGGGATTGATCCCGAGCAGACGACCCGCGACCGCAGTGGCATACTCCCACACCAGGATCTGGCCACCGAGACTGCCCGCGATCTCGATCTCGCCGTCGGCGACCTCACGCGTGTCATCCCAGTCACCCACCAGGCGCACGATCTGCAGGTCGGGCAGGTTCTCGCTCAGCTCGGGGGAGTTCACGTCGAGGACGACGGGAAGGATGCCCTTGCCGAGCTTGCCCGTCGACTCGGCGATGAGCTGTTCAGCCCAGTCTCCGAAGCCGAGGATGTGGGTTCCGTCGGGAACGATACCGAGCTTGTCCTTGAGGGGGAGGGTTCCCGCGATTGCGGCACCCAGCACCAGGCCGGGGTTGGCGGTGTTGTCGACGGCGAGCTCGACCATCACGGCCTCCGCCTCGTCGAGCAGCTCAGTGAGGTCCACACCGGCAAGTCCGCTCGGAACGAGGCCGAAGGCGGTCAGGGCGGAGTAACGTCCGCCGACGTTGGGGTCGGCGTTGAACACGCGGTATCCGGTGGCGCGCGCCGCGGCATCCAGGGGAGAACCGGGATCGGTAACCACGATGATGCGCTCGAGTGGATCGATGCCCGCCTCGGAGAAGAACTTCTCGTAGATGCGCTTCTGGCTGTCGGTCTCCACTGTCGAGCCCGACTTCGACGAGATGACGACAGCGGTGGTGGCGAGCCGGTCGCCCAGAGCGGCCAGAACCTGCCCGGGATCGGTGGAGTCGAGCACCGTCAGCTCAACACCGTACGTACGCGTGATCACCTCGGGGGCGAGCGACGATCCGCCCATACCGCCGAGCACGATGTGGTCGACGCCGTCCTCGCGCAGCTTGTCCCGCAGCGCGACGATGTCGGCCACCATCGGCCGTGAGACGGACACCGCCTCGACCCAGCCCAGTCGCTTGGCGGATTCCTCTTCGGCATCCGGCCCCCACAGGGTCTCGTCACCACCGGTGATGCGGCTCGCGACGAGGTCGCTGACCAGCTGAGGCACTACGCGGTCGACGGCCTCGGCCGCAGCGCCGGAGACGGCGATCTTGACGCTCACTTGGCCGCCTCGAGAGCGGCAGACACGGTGTCGAGCAGTTCGTTCCAGGAGACGATGAACTTCTCGACGCCCTCCTTCTCGAGAAGCGCCGTCACCTCGTCGTACGAGATTCCGAGGGCCGCCAGCGCGTCGAGCGTGGCATTCGCCTCGGCGTAGGAGCCGGTGACCTGATCACCCTCGATGACGCCGTGATCGAAAGTCGCCTCCAGCGTCTTCTCGGGCATCGTGTTCACGGTGTCGGCCACCGCGAGTTCGGTCACGTACAGGGTGTCCGGCAGGCTCGGGTCCTTCACACCGGTCGACGCCCAGAGCGGACGCTGCTTGTTGGCTCCCGCGGCGAGGAGCACCGTGGCGCGCTCCGAGGCGAAAGCCTGCTCGTAGACCTCGTATGCGAGGCGGGCGTTCGCGATGCCGGCTTTGCTCTTGAGCGCCTTGGCCTCGTCGGTGCCGATCGCGTCGAGACGCTTGTCGATCTCGGTGTCCACGCGGGACACGAAGAACGAGGCCACGGAGTGGATGGTGGAGATGTCGATGCCCGCCGCCTTCGCGGTCTCGAGACCGGTGAGATACGCGTTGATGACCTCGCGGTGGCGCTCGAGGCTGAAGATCAGGGTCACGTTGACGCTGATACCAGCACCGATAGTCGCGGCGATCGCCTCGAGACCCTCGATGGTCGCGGGGATCTTGATGAGCGCGTTCTCGCGGTCGACCTTCTCCCAGAGCTGCTTAGCCTGAGCGATCGTGCCCGCAGCGTCGTGAGCAAGTCCCGGCTCGACCTCGATCGAGACGCGGCCGTCGAAGCCGGCAGTCGCATCGTAGATCGGGCGGAAGATGTCGCAGGCCGCCGCGACATCGTCGGTGGTGATCTCGAAGACTGCGTCGGTGACCGCAGCGCCGGCCTTCGCCAGAGCTCCCACCGCGGCGTCGTACGCCTCACCCTTCGCGAGTGCGCTAGCGAAGATGGTCGGGTTGGTCGTGACGCCGACGACATTGCGCTCGGAGATCAGCTTCTGCAGTCTGCCCGAGGCGATGCGTTCACGGGAGAGGTCGTCGAGCCAGATGCTGACTCCGAGGGCGGACAGGGCTGCGGTGGGGGATTCGGTGCTCATTGCTTCTTCTTCCTGAGGGCGGCCTACTGGGCGGCCAACGATTCCTTGGCTGCGGCCACGGCGGCCTCGGTGGTGATTCCGAATTCACGGAACAGAGTCTTGTAGTCGGCGGATGCTCCGAAGTGCTCGATCGAGACGCTGCGGCCGCGATCACCGACGTAGGGGCGCCAGGTGAGGTTGATCCCCGCCTCGATGGAGACGCGAGCGGTGACGGAGGCCGGCAGCACTGACTCGCGGTACGCGGCATCCTGCTCCTCGAACCACTCGAGGCTCGGTGCCGAGACAACGCGAGCGTTGATGCCCTCCGCCGCGAGAACGCCACGTGCCTCGACGGCGATCTGCACTTCCGAGCCGGTCGCAATGAGGATAACGTCGGGGGATCCGTTGGCGGCCTCGGCAAGCACATAGGCGCCTCGCGACACGTTGCTCGCGGCGGCGAGGGTGTCGCCGGATGCCGCGCCAGGACCGCGCTCGAAGACGGGCAGGTTCTGGCGGCTCAGCGCAATACCTGCCGGGCCCTTGCGGCGCTCGAGGATCGTCTTCCACGCCCACGCGACCTCGTTCGCATCGGCGGGCCGCACGACGTCGAAGCCGGGGATCGCGCGGAGGGTGGCGAGCTGCTCGATCGGCTGGTGGGTCGGTCCGTCCTCACCGAGGGCGACCGAGTCATGCGTCCACACGAAGATCGACGGCACCGCCATGAGAGCTGCGAGACGAACCGCGGGCCGCATGTAGTCGCTGAAGATCAGGAAGGTGCCGCCGAAGGCCCGCGTGGGGCCGTGCAGCACGATGCCGTTGATGATCGCCGCCATCGCGTGTTCGCGGATGCCGAAATGCAGCACACGGCCGTAGTCGTTGCCCGTCCACTCGTGCGTGGAGTGCACGCTCGGGATGAACGACGCGGCGCCCTCGATGGTGGTGAGGTTCGACTCGGCGAGGTCGGCTGAGCCGCCCCAGAGCTCGGGGATGACGGCACCGAGTGCGCCGAGCACCTTGCCGCTCGCGGCGCGAGTGGAGACATCCTTGCCCGCTTCGAAGACGGGCAGTGCTGCCTCGACGCCATCCGGCAGCGCGCCGGTCTCGAGCCGGTCGAACAGCGCCTTGCGCTCGGGGTTCGCCGCGGCCCAAGCGTCAAAACCGACCTGCCACTCGGCATGGGCGGCCTTGCCGCGCTCGACGGCCTTGCGGGTGTGCTCGATGACCTCGTCGGCGACCTCGAAGGTCTGCTCCGGGTCGAAGCCCAACACGCGCTTGGTCGCGGCGAGCTCGTCGGCGCCCAGGGCAGAGCCGTGGATCTTGCCCGAGTTCTGCTTGTGCGGTGCCGGCCAGCCGATGATCGTGCGCAGGATGATGAGCGACGGCTTGTCGATGACGCCCTTCGCCGCCTCGATCGCCGCGTTCAACTCGGCGACGTCCTCGGTGTAGACACCGGTCTTCTTCCAGTCGACGACCTGCACGTGCCAGTGGTAGGCCTCGTAGCGGGCCTTGACGTCCTCCGTGAACGCGATGTTGGTGTCATCCTCGATCGAGATCTGGTTCGAGTCGTAGATCGCGATGAGATTGCCGAGCTGCTGGTGGCCCGCGAGCGATGACGCCTCGGCCGAGACACCCTCCTGCAGGTCGCCGTCGCCCGCGATGACGTAGATGAAGTGGTCGAACGGGCTCGTACCCGCCGGTGCGTCGGGGTCGAAGAGCCCGCGCTCATAGCGGCTCGCGTAGGCGAAGCCGACGGCCGACGAGATGCCTTGACCGAGGGGACCCGTGGTGATCTCCACACCCGCGGTGTGGCCGTACTCCGGGTGTCCGGGAGTTTTCGAGCCCCAGGTACGAAGCGCCTTGATGTCGTCGAGCTCGAGGCCGTAGCCGCCGAAGTAGAGCTGGATGTACTGAGTGAGCGAGCTGTGGCCCACCGAGAGGATGAAGCGGTCGCGACCGATCCACGCGTTGTCGCTGGGGTCGCGGCGCATGACCTTCTGGAACAGGAGGTACGCGGCGGGGGCGAGACTCATAGCCGTGCCCGGGTGGCCGTTGCCGACCTTTTCGACGGCATCGGCAGCGAGAATACGCGCCGTGTCTACTGCCTTGTTGTCAATGGGATCCCATTGGAGAGCTGCCACGATGGTTGTGACCCTTCTTCAGCGGCGCACTGTGGCCTGGCGGCCCGAGCGCGGTAGTGGTGAGCCCGGCTGGCAGGCGATTCAAGTATAGGAGTCGTCGCGACCGCTCTGCCGCCGGGTGACTGCTCGTGACAACGAGCGACGCCCCAGTGGTCGCCTACAATCGAAATCATGGATGTAGCCGTCGAGTCCCGACCCGCGACCGGGCGGATCGGCATCCGCCGCAAGGTGAAGGCCTACATCGCACTCACCAAGCCTCGCGTCATCGAGCTGCTTCTCGTGACGACCGCACCGGTGATGGTTCTCGCCGCCGGCGGCATCCCGGACCTCTGGCTCGTGCTCGCGACACTCGTCGGCGGCAGCCTGAGTGCCGGCTCGGCCAACGCGTTCAACTGCTACATCGACCGCGATATCGACCGTGTGATGGACCGCACCAGCAAGCGGCCCCTGGTCACCGGCGAACTGCGTGACGGCGAGGCGCTCGCATTCGCCTGGATCACCGGCGTCGCCTCTGTGTTGTGGCTGGGCTTCGTTGTCAACTGGCTTGCAGCGGGCCTCTCGCTGGCAGCGATCCTCTTCTACGTCTTCATCTACACGCTCGTTCTCAAGCGCCGCACACCTCAGAACATCGTCTGGGGCGGCGCCGCTGGGTGCATGCCCGTGCTCATCGGGTGGGCTGCGGTGACCGGGTCCCTGAGTTGGACTCCCGTGATCCTGTTCGGAATCGTCTTCCTGTGGACCCCGCCGCACTACTGGCCCCTGTCGATGAAGTACCGCGCTGACTACCAGTCGGTGAACGTCCCGATGCTTGCCGTGGTGCGCGGCCGCACCGTTGTCGGCCTGCAGGTCGTGCTCTACGCCTGGGCGACCGTGGCCTGCTCGCTGCTGCTCATTCCCGTGGCGCCCATGGGCGTGCTCTACTCGGTGGTCGCTGTCGTCGCCGGCGCGTGGTTCATCTACGAGTCACACCGGCTGTACTCGACGGCGATCCGTCACGGGGATGTTCGGCCCATGCGGGTGTTCCACTCGTCGATCACCTATCTGACGCTGGTCTTCCTCGCGGTAGGAATCGACCCCCTGCTGCCGTTCTAGCGTCGACCTGGGCGCTACTTCTCTGCGTCGACAGCGGATGCCACCGGCTCGCGCAGCGACAGCACGACAGCGGTCATCGCGGCCGCCAGGCAGCACGCCAGCACCATGTGCGCACCGACGAGGATCTCGGGCAGCCCGAGTCGCGCCTGCGCGAGACCCACGGCGACCTGCACCGCCTCGATGGCGAGCAGGATTCCCGTGAATCGAGCCAACCGCGGTTGTTCGAGGCGCAGCGCCCCGATCAACAGAAGAACAGTCGCGGCGACGGTGGCGTAGGCAGGCCAGCTGTGCACGTGCTGGAGCAGCTCCGAGTCCAGGCCATTGCGGGACGCACCGCTGTCCCCGGCATGCGGACCGGACCCGGTGGTGATGATGCCCACGAGGATCGTGATCGCGACAAGCGCGCTCGTGGCGTGCGTGAGTGCCGAGTACCAGAGGGGGACCGAAGCCCGGACGCCGCGCGGTCCCGCGTACACGCGGTAGACCAGCACGGTCGACAGAACGACCAGCACCACTGAGAGCACGAAGTGCAGCCCGACCACGTAGGGGTTGAGGTTGGTGAGCACCGAGAACCCACCGATGACGCCCTGCGCCGGAATACCCAGCCCGATGACCAGTGCGAGCACGAAGAGATCGCGACGCTCGCGGCGAATGCGAAGCACCAGCACGAACATGACGATCGCGATGGCGATGAGCACGAACGTCAAGAGGCGATTGCCGAACTCGATGATGCCGTGGATTCCCATCTCGGGCGTGGTCACGAAGGAATCGTCGGTGCAGCGCGGCCAGGTCGGGCACCCCAGCCCGGAACCGGTGAGCCGCACAGCCCCACCGGTACCCACGATGAGGATCTGGGCCACGAGCGTTGCGATCGCGAAACCCCGGATTCGGGCATCCACCGAGCCGGGCAGTCGAGCGAACACGGCTTTCACAGCCCAACCTCCTGTTATTTGCCCCGCCTCACTGTAGAATTGACTTAGTTCAGGAACATAGCCGTGCCGGGGAGTCAGCGTAGACACCGGAGCAATCTGCTCCCTTGTCCTGCTTCAGTCTAAACAGGCCCCAGCAGTGCCTTTTCACTCGCGGGGAATGCCGCGGAAACCACACCGGTTGCCCACGGTAGGAAAGAGGTTGCTATGTCTGACGTGTTGATCGACCGACCCGAACTCAACGGTCTCGGGCAGTACGAATTCGGGTGGTCCGACTCTGACGAGGCGGGCGCATCTGCGCGGCGCGGTATCAACGAAGACGTGGTGCGCAACATCTCGACCCTCAAGGACGAGCCCGAGTCGATGCTGAAGACCCGCCTGTCGGGACTGAAGAACTTCTTCCGCAAGCCGATGCCCACCTGGGGTGCCGATCTCTCAGGCATCGACTTCGACAACATCAAGTACTTCGTGCGCTCCACCGAGAAGCAGGCGCAGAGCTGGGAGGATCTCCCGGACGACATCAAGGACACCTACGAGAAGCTGGGCATCCCCGAGGCCGAGCGCAAGCGTCTCGTGTCGGGCGTCGCCGCCCAGTACGAGTCCGAGGTGGTCTATCACACGATCAACGCCGAGCTCGAGGCTCAGGGCGTCATCTTCATGGACACCGACACGGCGCTCAAGGAGCACCCGGAGTTCTTCGAGGAGTACTTCGGCACCGTCATCCCGGCCGGCGATAACAAGTTCGCTGCGCTCAACACGGCGGTGTGGTCGGGCGGCTCGTTCGTCTACGTTCCCAAGGGCGTTCACGTCGAGATCCCGCTGCCGGCCTATTTCCGCATCAACACCGAGAACATGGGCCAGTTCGAGCGCACGCTGATCATCGCCGATGAGGGCTCGT
>Ga0116191_1002330_pt1 | contig 14528 bp, 16 predicted proteins | sample AD_UKC111_MetaG_FD_89897 | JGI IMG/M metagenome (GOLD analysis project Ga0116191, IMG submission 89897) | Active sludge microbial communities of municipal wastewater-treating anaerobic digesters from Hong Kong - AD_UKC111_MetaG | ecosystem: Engineered > Bioreactor > Anaerobic > Digestate...
GTCAGATATACGAAACGGTCTTAGGTTGGGCCGGTAAAGAATTGGGAGTGAAATTTGCAACTCCTATCTTTGACGGTGCAAATGTAGAAGAAATTGAACACTACATCAACGAAGCCGGTTTGCCACGCTTGGGAAGTACACACTTGTATGATGGTGAAACAGGACAACGTTTCGATCAGAAAACTACAGTGGGAGTTATTTATATGATTAAACTTTCTCACATGGTGGACGACAAAATGCATGCTCGTTCTATCGGACCATACTCGCTTATTACCCAACAACCATTGGGTGGTAAAGCACAATTCGGGGGTCAGCGTTTAGGGGAGATGGAAGTATGGGCGTTGGAAGCGTATGGTGCATCTAATATCTTACAAGAATTATTAACCGTAAAATCAGATGATATTCAAGGAAGAGCTAAGGCTTACGAAGCTATAGTGAAAGGCGATAACTTGCCGGAACCGGGTATTCCTGAATCTTTCAATGTATTAGTACACGAGTTAAGAGGACTTGCCTTAGATTTGGATTTTGAATAATATCTTATCCATTTAAAATAAAGACAGCCGCATTTGTGCGGCTGTCTTTATTTACGGTAGCTGAGTTTTGAATAATAATATTTGGTACGAATAGACAACCATATTTTTGTCGTAGTAAAAGTGTATAGTTTATTGAAATTTAATATTAAAGAGGAAAATTCTTTTTTGTCAGTTTCCTCATTTTCAAATAAAACCGTATCTTTGCAACCCGAATTTATTCGGAATAAAATTTTTAATAACTAAATTAATCCATTATGAACAATTACGAAACGGTTTTTATTACAACGCCGGTGCTCAGTAATGACGAGTACACAAGAACCGTAAAAAAGTACGCAGAGCTGATAGAAAAAGCCGGCGGAAAGGTGGTTCACAAAGAAGATTGGGGCATCAAACAATTGGCTTATCCAATCCAAAAGAAGACAACAGGGTTTTATACGTTGTTGCAATTTGAGGTAGATCCTCAGTTTATCCGCAAATTTGAAGTTGAATTTAAACGCGATGAAAACATTATGCGTTTCTTAACAACCAGATTTGATAAACATGCTGCTGCTTATGCAGAGCAACGCAGAAACAAATTAAGTGGTAAATCTAAAAAAGCGGAGGCATAACATGGCAACACAAGACGAAATAAAATTCTTAAATGCGCCTAAAATTGGCATGAATAAGAAAAAATACTGCCGTTTCAAAAAAAGCGGAATCAAGTATATTGACTACAAAGATCCTCAATTCTTATTGAAGTTTGTAAACGAACAAGGTAAGTTATTACCCCGCCGTCTTACAGGGAACTCTTTGAAGTTCCAACGTAAAATTTCACAAGCAGTGAAAAAAGCACGTCACTTGGCGATATTGCCTTATGTTACTGACCTTTTAAAGTAAATCAACCATGGAAGTAATCTTATTGAAAGACGTAGATAATTTAGGACATAAATACGACGTAGTATCTGTAAAACCGGGCTTTGGTCGTAATTATTTAATCCCTCAAGGATTCGCTCAGGTAGCGAATACGTCAAATAAAAAACACAACGAAGAGATAAAAAAACAACAATCTGCAAAAATTTCTAAGTTAATTGAAGACTATAAAGCTTTAGCAGAAAAATTAAAATCTTCAAAAATTATTGTAGGTGCCAAAACAGGTACTACAGGAAAATTATTCGGTAGTGTAACGAATATCCAAGTAGCGGAAGCTTTGAAAAAACAATTCGACCTTACTGTAGATAGAAAAAAAGTACACATCGTAGGTGAAGTAAAAGAAGTTGGTACTTACAAAGCTAACGTACATTTGTATAAAGAAGTAGCTACAGAAATCGAATTCGAAGTAGTAGCAGAATAAGCTTTTATATTCCAATCCAACCATAAAAAAACGCCGAACATTTGTTTGGCGTTTTTTTTATATCCTAAATAAGGTAACGGAATTGTTTGTAGAGTGATTTTATGAATAGGGTATTTGTTTTAACTATTATAGTATTTACCATTCTAAAATATATCTTGCTCCTGCCAACTGAGAACCCCCTAAAATCGAAGCATTTCTTATAAAGAGTTCTGCGTTTCTGTAGTATAAAACAATAGTAGCTAAGTTGTTGGCGGTCAGTTTAGGTCACCCCATAAAAAACGACCAATCTATGACATTGAAACAAATTTTATTCTAACTTAGCAGATTGAAAAATGGCATTAAGTTGGAACGAAATAAAAGACCGAGCCTTAAAATTCTCAAAGGAATGGAATGGAACTGAAAACGAAGAAGCAGATGCAAAACCGTTTTTGGATGCTTTTTTTAACGTTTTTGGAATTACACGGAAAAAAATAGGAACATTTGAACATCGAGTAAAAAAACTCGATGACGGAAACGGCTATATTGACTTGCTTTGGAAAGGCGTTATTCTCATTGAAATGAAAAGTAAAGGCAAAAACCTTGATAAAGCCTTTACGCAAGCCAAAGACTACACCAACGGACTTAAACAGCACGAACTACCAAAAAATATTTTGGTGTGCGACTTCGATATTTTCCGTTTGTACGACACCGAAGAAAACACCACCATAGAATTTCATTTGGCCGATTTAGTGAATAATGTTCAGCACTTTTATTATTTACTTGGTTATCCCAAAAAGCAATATAAAGAACAAGATCCAGCGAACATCAAAGCAGCCGAGTTGATGGGCAAACTGCACGACAGATTGGAAGAAATCGGCTATACAGGACACGCATTAGAAGTGTATTTGGTACGAATTCTGTTTTTATTGTTTGCCGAAGACACTTCAATTTTTCTCAAACAGCAATTTCAGGATTTTATTGAATATCGTACCAACGAAGACGGAAGTGATTTAGCGTCTAAATTACAGGAATTGTTTCAAGTATTGAATACGCCAAATGAAAAACGCTTTAAAAACTTAGACGAACAACTTGCCGATTTTCCATACATCAACGGAAAACTATTTGAAGAAATGTTGCCGGTAGCAAGTTTTGACAGCAAAATGCGTCAAGCAGTACTGAATTGTTGTTATATTGATTGGAGTAAAATCTCGCCTGCCATTTTCGGCTCGATGTTTCAATCTGTGATGAACCCCAAAGAACGCAGAAATTTGGGTGCACATTATACCAGTGAAACCAATATTCTAAAATTAATAAAACCACTTTTTTTAGACGACCTTTGGAAAGAGTTTGAAAAAATAAAACACGATGATACAAAACTAACTCATTTTCATAATAAAATTTCTTCGCTTCGCTTTTTAGACCCAGCTTGTGGTTGTGGTAATTTTTTGATTATTACCTATAGAGAATTACGATTGTTAGAACTTGAAGTATTGAATACGCTGAATAAGTTAAATAAGCGTTATCATCAAATGGAATTTTTGGATATTTCATTGTTTTTCAAAGTAAATGTTGATCAATTTTATGGGATAGAATACGAAGAATTTCCAGCTCAAATTGCACAAGTGGCTATGTGGTTAATTGACCACCAAATGAATATGTATTGCAGTGTTGAAACAGGTCAAAAATTATTTAGAATACCACTGGTGAAATCTGCTAAAATTATTCACGGTAATGCTTTGAATGAGGATTGGAATAATTTAATATATCCAGATAACACCATAACTTTAAGTGCCAAAGATGCTGAAATAATTATTACAAATAAAGTGGAAGAACCGCAGGCTGAATATGGTAAGGTAAAATTAAGAGTAGAACAGTATAAAATTGTTGATGAGTTTTCGGAAGTAAAGCCAACAACTAAGTTTGATTTTATTATTGGAAACCCGCCTTTTATCGGGTCTAAAATAATGACACAAATCCAACGCAATGAAGTAACAAAAGAACTTGATAATATAAAAGGAAGTGGCGTTTTAGACTATGTAACAGCCTGGTACATCAAAGCTGCTAAATACATTCAAGGTACAAAAACAAAAGTTGCTTTTGTAAGCACAAATTCCATAGTTCAAGGCGAACAAACCAGTATTCTTTGGGGACAAATGCTGAACAAATACGGCATTAAAATTCACTTTGCACACCGTACATTCAAATGGAGTAATGAAGCCAAAGGAAATGCAGCGGTATATTGCGTGATAATCGGCTTTGCAAATTTTGACACCGCAAACAAAAGCATTTTTGAGTATGAAGATATTAAAGGTGAAGCCCACGAACTCAAAGCCAAAAACATTAATGCGTATTTGATAGATGCAAAAGATATTTTAATTGAAAAAAGAAGAAAACCAATATGTAATGTTCCTGAAATTTCATTTGGAAATATGCCTAACGATGGCGGAAATTTGCTTTTGCCTGATGAAGAAAAAAATGAACTACTACAACGAAATCCTGAGCTTGAAAAATACATAAAGCCGCTAATTGGAGCTTATGAGTATTTGAATGGGATTAAAAAATGGTGTTTTTGGTTGGTAGGTTATGATGAAAAAGAATTAAAATCACATAAAGAACTAAAGAGAAGAATAGATAATATTTATCAAATCAGAACCAATAGTACAAGACCCGGAACACAAGCCTTGGCAAGTACACCCTATTTATTTGGCGAAATCAGACAACCTGAAACCGATTTTATTTTAATTCCAAGAGTATCTTCAGAGAATAGAACTTTAGTTCCTATGAGTATTTTTGATTCAAAAAATATTATTGGAGATACTTGCTTGGCTATTCCAAATGCAAGTTTATACCATTTTGGAGTTTTACAATCTAAAATGCACATGGCTTGGATAAAAACAGTTTGTGGAAGACTGAAAAGTGATTTTAGATATTCTAATGAAATTGTGTATAATAATTTTCCTTGGCCAGAAAATATATCAGAAAAACAAAAATTGAAAATTGAAACTGCTGCTCAAAAAGTTTTAGATGCAAGGAAACTTAGACCTAAATGGGGAGTAGGTGATTTTTATGACCCTTTGATTGGAATCCCGGAAATCATAAAAGCCCACAACGAGTTAGACAAAGCAGTTGATTTGGCTTATCGAAGTTCTGCATTTACAAGCGAAGCCAACCGAATGGAATTTTTGTTTGAGTTGTACGAAAAATATTCAGCCGATTTATTTACAAAAGAGAAACCGAAGAAGAAGAAAAATAAAAATGAATAAAGCCCACGAAATTGAAAAAGTTGAAGCCATTACAGAGGAAGTTGAAGCATCATTTCAATTGATTGCAGTAGGTTTAAAAAACCTAAACGAACAAACTTCTTCTATTTCAAACAATCACGTTTCTTTATAACTACTTTCTTCTGGTTTTGAACGAGTAGTAAAAATTCTTTTTCTTTTGAAAGTAAGGTACTTAACAGGAAAATATCCTGAAGAACAAATTAAAAAAAATTATTTTGGGATTTACGACAATGGACACGGAATTGAGAAAATATTGAATGAGTTGATTAAATATTCAAAAACCGTTGACATTATGCAACGTGTTCCAATGGTAAAAGAAGATTTAGATTTTATTGAAAACAATAAATCCTTTCGTGAATTTTTGAAAATTATTACTGAATTTTCAATCAAACAACGGTACTATTACATTGACACAATCGTTCTTAAAAATCCAAATAAAAACACTAATCCATTTGCACGTTTCAAGAATTTCATTTATTCGTTTGGCAATGGAACAGACTTAACTCAATTAACCTATAAACAAGAAGAAAGGCTTTTTATACAAGGTGCTATTATTTGCATTGAAAAAGGCGTTAGTGCTATTTCGAGGTTCTTCACTCACGGTTTAGGCGATTTTGGAAAACAATTTTATGACGATTTTTCAAGTTTCATTTTACTGAATGACAAAGACCTTGGGAAACTAAAATATACTGAAAAGAAAAAACTACCTTCTGACAATTACAAAGCAATAAATCCGTTTTCGCTTTCATTTCTTGCCATAAGTTTGTCTTCAAAATCAAAGACACTTTATTCAAAAAATTATGATAATTGGGCATTCACGGTTGACAAAGTAAAAGTGTATTTTAAAGCACCAAATTTTTATTTTACAAAAATTGGTCAGAAAGTTTTTGCCTTGACAGGAAAAACATGTACCAAATATAAAATACCAATATATTTTTCCAGCGAAAAGCTAAAACCAAAAGCATATGCACTTTACTTATTAGACGAAGCGAAAACCTTAAATGAGAAATAACAAAAAAAAGACTGAAATCAAAACCGAACCGTCAACAAGGGTTTTGCAAGAGAGCGGACGAAGTGCTTCGTTTGGAACTTTTTCGTAAATTTGAACATTCGTGCTTTATATCAAAGATAGTCCTAAAATCCACTATCTCGCAAAGCCCCTAACTGTAAAAAGCAGCTTTCTTACATGCGTTCATCGTGCAATACCGCGCGTTTTACTAAAGGATTGGCACGCATTTCTGCTAATTCGTTTCGTTGGTTGTAAATATCTACTGCCATGTAAATAGCCTTTCTGAATGAAGCTTCGTCTGCAATGCCTTTTCCTGCAATGTCTTCCGCTGTGCCATGGTCAGGAGAGGTGCGAACGATGCTTAATCCGGCGGTGAAATTAGTACCATCTTCGCCGGCAATATATTTGAACGGAATTAATCCCTGATCGTGATACATTGCTAAAATACCGTCAAATTTTCTGTAATTACAAGAACCAAAAAAACCATCCGCTGGATAAGGACCAAATACAATCATTCCTTTGTCTTTTGCTTCTTTTACGGCGGGTAAAATAATATCAAGTTCTTCTTTGCCTATTACACCAAAATCTCCCGCATGTGGATTTAAAGCCAACACAGCAATACGTGGCCTTCCGATACCAAAATCTTCTCGCAAAGAGGTTTCCATTAACTGTAGCTTGCGCGCAATTTTTTCTTTGGAAATATTGGAGGCAACATCTTTAATCGGCAAATGATTGGTTACTAATCCTACTCGCAAGTTGTCGGCAACCATAAACATCAAATTGTCTTTTGCTTCAAATTGCTTCATCAAATATTCGGTATGCCCGGCATACGGAAATTTATCGGAATGCATCACTTTTTTATTGATAGGTGCAGTAACCAATACATCTATTTGATTGTTTTTTAATGCCTCACAAGCTGCCTCTAAAGATTTTAGGGCATAATTTCCTGTAATGTCTGTTGGTGTTCCCGGAGTAATTTGAAATTCTTCCTCCCAAACCGGAATAATGTTTAGTGCATTATGACTAAGGTTATTGTAGCCTTTTACAGATGCATATTGAAATTTTTCAATATTCAACATTTTTTTGTAATAGGATAAAACTCTTGGATTGCCAAATAATATTGGCGTGAATTGTTTGAAAATTAATTCATCAGAGAAAGTTTTGATAATGATTTCAGGCCCGATACCTGCTACATCACCCAGCGTTATTCCTACTTTTATTTTTTGATTTGTTGTTGACATCTTTGCACTTATTTTGTACAAATTTAAACAATAATCTGACACCATACGCTGTTGCCCATTTTCCTCTATAATTATACGGTGTTGCAACATAAGCAGGACCGGCAATGTCGAAATGCATCCACGGGTAATCCGTAAAATGTTCTAAAAATTTCCCCGCTGTGATGGAGCCTGCATCTGTCGGTCCCAGATTTTTTAAATCTGCTATGTCGCTTTTCATATAATCTGCATATTCTTCCCAAAAAGGAAATTCTACAATGCGTTCTCCGGTGCTGTTAGCTGCTTTGCGAATTTCTTTTTTTGTTTCTTTATCGGCAGTACCCATAATTACAGCAGCTTCTTTTCCAATTGCCCGCATTGCCGAACCGGTGAGTGTCGCAAAGTCTAATACTAATTCAGGTTTTAGATGCTTGGCATAATGTAAAGCATCTGCTAAAATTAATCGGCCTTCTGCATCTGTATCCATTACTTCTACTGTCGTACCATCATACATCGTGATAATGTCTCCGGGGCAAGTCGCCTCGTATCCCGGCCGTTTTTCTACAGCCGGAATCAACCCAATAATATGATACTGTAAATCCGCTTTGGCAATGGCGTGCATTGCCCCCACTACAGCCGCAGAGCCTGCCATGTCACATTTCATCATATCCATACTGCCTTTTGTAGGTTTTAGAGATAAGCCTCCGGTGTCATACACTACGCCTTTGCCTACCAAAACTAAAGGCTTTTTATTGAGATGCTTCGTCGGCTTGTATTCCAAAATACAAAACGCAGCAGGCGCAGAACTCCCGCGGTTTACAGCAATAAGCCCGCCCATTTTTTCTTGCTCTATTTTTTTCTGATCCCAAATTGTAACATTAAACCCGGCTGCTTTACCAATCTTTTGTATGTCTTTAGCATATTGCACTGCCGTCAGGTAAGAAACGGGTTCGTTTACCAAATCTTTAGTAATGCGCACACTTTCTACTATTAGATTGAGCTCATCCACCATTGCTTCTTCTATCAACAACGGATCGATATGTACGTTTAAATTATATTCTTTTGCTTGGGTTTTATATTTAGAAAACTCATAATTTGACAATTCTATACCTAATAAAATAGACAATATATTTTCTTTTGGAATGCCTCCTAATAGTTCTAAATTCAAATGTGTTTCTTTGGCTTCTTTTAATATTCTAAAAATTGAAAATCCTTGAATACGCAGCTTTTCATGTAACTTATCTCGGTCTTCTATTTCATCAATGACATACAACAAATAAGTACGTTGTGATTTATATAGTGTAATAAGTTTCAAACCATCGTCAATTTTTGATTGTATGGCTTTTTTCTCCTCCAAATCAAGAAATGGCAATACATTCAAATTCTTCTTAGGAAATATAGCAAGAATAGCGCCTTTAGGGGGTTTGCTGGAAATGTGCAACATATTATATATCTTTATACCACAAAAATATTCAGTTACACCGAAATTTATTAGTACAAATGTCGAATTCTGTGACAGCCTTAAAATCGTATGGACAGCATTTTTTAACAGATAAAAATGTGTTAGAAAAGATAATTGAGGTAATAAAAGGGTATAATAAGGGGGAAAAACTGATAGAAATTGGTCCGGGAACAGGTGCATTAACAGATTATCTTTTGCGTAGCTTTCCATCTGTGACATGCATAGAGGTAGATCGTCGCTGTGTAGAATTACTTACGAATAAATACGCCGATAAAGGTCAACATTTTTCCATTATTGAAGCCGATTTTTTAAGGCAGGAGATGAGCAGTTTGTTAAATACACCTACCGCCATTGTCGGAAATTTCCCATATAATATTTCTTCTCAAATTGTGTTTAAAATCTTAGACCATTACCAATCGATTCCGTATATGGTGGGTATGTTTCAAAAAGAAATGGCTGAGCGTATAGCTTCGTCACATGGCAGTAAAGAATATGGTGTTATCAGTGTTTTTGCTCAATTATTTTACGATGTAAAATTGGAATTTGATATTACTCCGAATAGTTTTGCACCACCGCCAAAAGTGATGAGCAGTGTAATTTCTATGCAGAGGAAAGAAAATATCCGTCAGGATTTTGACTTTAAATTGTTTAAAAATATAGTAAAAGCCGGTTTTAATCAACGGAGAAAGATGCTGCGAAACGGATTAAGCGGAATTGTTTCTAAAGAAATGCTGCAGCAAGATATTTTTACAAAACGTGCGGAACAATTGAGTGTAGAAGATTTTATAGCGTTGACGAAGAGAGTCGCAAGTATAAAAGCGAATTGAGTGTAAACTATCGTTTATAAAGATTTTTTTTTCTTAGAAGTGTCTCTGTGTGTAGGCAATAAGCACAGCAAGATACTTCTGAGTTGATATGCATTGCCTTTGTGTTTCCGCAGCGTCCTTACCGTACTTTTATCCAAGTTTAGCATCTTTACTAGGAAATAAGCATGTGTGTAAAATATTCGTGCATTCGTGGCATATTTCTTTCCAAGCAGCGCCACCCGAAGTGGATGCAACGTAGTATTATGCAATACTTTTGTTTGAGTTATAGAGTATCCTGCATCGCTGTATTTCCAAGGTTCAGCAATGCTAGTGGAAAGTATAAATATCCTTTTTTCAATTTTATTAGTTATATTTGAATATGGCAACTTCTAAAAAAACAACGAAAGAACCACTGCGCCTGCTAACAGCACACGATTTGGCGTTTGGTATCGGCAGAAAATTTACCGATGAAGAGATTACTTTACTTATCAAAGAACACGAAAATGATACGTTTGTTAGTGAAGAGGAAGTAAGTAAATCTATTGAAAAAGAAATTGCAAAAATCTATAAAAAGAAAGCTGTTGTTAGAGATAGAGTATAGCATATTAGCAAAAAGGACATTGACTAATATTGCTTTGTTTATTGAACAAACAAACACTAAAGGTGCGGGTAGTAGATGGAAAAATAAATTCTTAAATAAAGTAAAAAAATATGCGAAACCAATACAATATGCACCTTGTCGGCATAAAGTATATGCCAATTATGGTTTCAGTTGTGTTGCTATTGATAGTTGGATAATTATCTTCAAAGTAGAAAAGAATAGTTTTTATATCCATCAAATCCTATTTGCTGCTGCATATAATTAATCATCTCTTTAAGTAAAAAAAGATAGTGGTTTGTATGTACAATTCTTATTTTTAATACTATTTTTCGTTTAATGAAAAAAGTTCTAATAACTGCAAATATTCATCCGTATCTTCAAAAACGATTTGAGGAGTTAGGCGATTCGGTAACGGTAAAAGAAGATATAGAACGCTCCGAACTGTTAGCAATTATTGAGGCTTACGAGATTTTAATTATTACTACTTACACCAAAGTGGATAAAGAATTGATAGATAAAGCACGGAATTTAAAATTAGTAGGTCGTGTAGGAAGTGGTATGGAAAATATAGATATTGCGTATTGTCAATACAAAAATATTAGCTGTATAAATTCACCTGAAGGAAATGGAAATGCTGTAGGAGAACACTCATTGGCGATGTTGTTAAATTTGTTGAATAACATCAATAAGGCAAATAATGAATTAAAGCAAACTATTTTCCATAGAGAAGAAAATAGAGGAGTAGAATTAGATGGAAAAATAGTGGGTGTAATTGGATACGGACACACAGGAAGTTCTTTTGCTAAAAAACTTCGAGGTTTTGATGTAGAAATTTTGGTGTATGATAAATACAAAAAAGCACAAGATAATTTTGTGAAAAACGTTTCATTAGAAGAGTTGCAAATGCGTAGTGATATAATTAGTTTTCATGTACCCTATACCGACGAAACGCATCATTACTGCAATTTGAAATTTTTAAAAAATTGCTTGAAAACGCCCATAATTATTAATACTTCCAGAGGCGCAATTATTAACACAGTAGATATGCTTACTGCTTTAGCACAACATCAGGTAGCCGGCATTTGTATAGATGTTTTTGAAGATGAACCATTGACTAAAAATAAAATTCATCCGGTCGGTATATATCAGCAATTGATAGCGAATGACAACGTTATTGCTACCCCTCATATTGCAGGTTGGACAATAGAATCTAAGTATAAACTAGTGAAAATATTGATGGATAAGATAGAAAAGTTATTATAGCCTAATGGGCATTGGCGATAAGATATAATAATTCTGTAAATTAATATTCATTAATTTTTTCTTTTCTCTTTACCCACCACATAAAACCTACGCCTGCTAACAAAATATAAAACGGCATACTAGGGAGTCTGTATCTTGCATAAGAAATAATACCACTTATTAACGCAAAGTACCCTGCGGAACCTAATAAAAAGAGCATCAAAAGTAGTTGCTTTTCTTTGATTAGCCTCCAGATACCAAGTATTGCAAACAGATACACAAATGCTAAAAACAAGCCGACAAATAATCCCAGTAGAATTTCATAAATCGTTTTTTCTGCAAAGAATTTTTTCACTAATGCAATTACGCCATTGGTATATTTTTCTTCCTCAGAGAAGTTTTTAGCCGGTATGTGCAGTACTTCCGTTAAGCTGTGTGTTCCTACGCTCAGATGGATTTTAAGCGTACCTATCAAGTGCGTTTTTAGGTAATCCGAAAAATGTTCTTTTAATATTTTATTCGCTAATTCTCCATCATATTTTTCCTTTACAAATGGATTTGCATCCGGCTGCCAGCCCATCTTTACCAACTCCTCTTTAAAATGTGCGTTTATTGTATCGATAGGGAGTTGTAAGCGCTTGGCTTCATAATAACTTGCATTCCAAAAAAGCAAGTTGTACCCTTTTATGTTGGATAAAGCAAAATGCCCGTATTCATTATAGTTTCTAAAGCACCACGGCGCAATAATAATAAAATAAGCAACACCGACGAAAAAGGCATTTTTAAAACCCGTTTTTATATCTTTTAAAAACCATAATATAGTGAATATAATTATGCCGGCAATATAGTATTGAGAAATTGGTCGTATCATGGTACTGATACCGTAAACTGCCCCGGTTAAAATAAAATAGATTACTCCTTTGTTTCTTAATGCTTTTACATAAAATAAAAGAGCTAGTAAAAATATGGTTGTATAAATTGTTTCGGTAAGAATCTGATAGATAAAAATAAGATGATGTAAATCCATGGAGAAAACAACAGCAGCAAAAAAACCAATTTTTTCGGAGAATAATTCTTTCCCTATTTTATACATTAAAACAATAGAAAGTAAATTAAGGAAAATTTGAACAAACAATACCGTATAGGGATAATTGCCAAAAAGCGAATATATAATGGCTACAAAAAATGGATAACCGGGTGTACGAAAGGCATCTCCGCAAAATGTAAAATGATTTTTAATACACAAGGCCAAGTCGTGGTATCCTAAAGAATCAAATATTAATATTTGATGTTGTATTACATCCGGATTCCAAGGTTGAAACCGAAAAAATACGGCAACCCTTATCACTAAAGAGATAAATAGTAAAATCCAAATTTTGCGAGGTATAGTATTAAAAAATAGATTGCGCTGTCCCATTTTGTAAAAATAGCCAAATTGTTGTAAAGCTAAAAATTCTTAAATTTTGCAAATTATCTAAAATTTGTATATCTTTGTAGGTGCAGGCACGTCTCATCTTTGAGGCGTGTCTATTTTTTTCAATTAAAATTAAAAATCATGTCAGAAATCGTTTATGTAACGGAAGAAGGATTGGCTAAGATGAAAGAGGAACTGGCTCATTTAATAGCCGTAGAACGCCCTAATGCGTCTAAAGCAATAGCGGAAGCACGCGAAAAAGGAGATTTATCGGAAAATGCAGAATACGATGCCGCAAAAGAATCACAAGGATTGTTGGAGCTGCGCATTACCAAATTGCAAGGTGATATTGGGAATGCTCGTGTATTAGACGCTTCTAAAATAGATACCTCTAAAGTGTCTGTATTATCTAAAGTGAAAGTACGCAACACTAAAATGAAAAAGGATTTTACGTACCAATTGGTATCTGAAAAAGAAGCAGATTTAAAACAGTTGAAAATATCTGTAAAATCTCCCATCGGTGCTGCATTGTTAGGGAAAGCAAAAGGCGAAAAAGTAACCGTACAAATTCCGGCCGGAGCTATGGAATTAGAGGTATTGGAGATAAGCATTTAAAAAAGAAATTAAATAATAAAGGAGTAAGTAAGATAAATTCTGCTTACTCCTTTATATTTACAGCAAAAATAAAAATGACCCTCTTCACTAAAATCATCAATGGTGAAATTCCTTGCTATAAAATAGCAGAAGATGAAAACTATTTTGCTTTCTTAGATATTCGCCCGCTGCATGCCGGACATACATTAGTAGTGCCCAAAAAAGAAGTGGATTATATTTTTGATATGGAAGATGATGCACTGAAAAATATGATTGTTTTTGCAAAGAAAGTAGCTATCGCCATTAAAAAAGCAGTGCCGTGCGAGCGTATTGGTATGGCCGTGATAGGCTTAGAAGTGCCACATGCTCATATTCATCTTTCGCCAATAAATTCGGTGAATGATATGGATTTTCGAAATGCAAAAACATTATCTAAAGAAGAAATGGAAAATATTGCAAAACGAATTAAAGCTAATTTGTAATTTTTGCAATATAAATTTTATTTCGAATGATCTATTAGAACTTTCTCGGTAGGCACTTGCTGGGTTTCAAAAAACTTTAAAGCCTTTAGTTTGCTTAAATCCGCTTTAGGTATTCTTACATAAAATTGTCGTCCATTCGGGCAGGTACAAGCTGCACAAGATACTGCTTGTTCATCCATCATAGAGCGTATTTCCAAAATATTGATTTCCCGCCCTAATAAATTGCCTTTTACGGCGCTCAAAACCTGCTCTTCCGTGGGTTTTACAAACCAATTAAAATTCCATGGATTATCGCACTTTGTTTCATTGTATTGCATCCAAATATCAAAGGTATTTTCCTTTTTTGCAGCAGCCGTAGTTGTTCTTTTTTTACAACAATGTTTTTCTCGTTTCGAGCATTTCCCGTATGAAGAAACGACGATAATAAATAAGCTAAAAACCAAAATTAATCTCATAGAAATAGAATTGTAACGGTTGAATCAAATTATTGTTTAAATATACAACTATCTTCATTTAGGGTAATACGGGCTTGTTTACCCATAAAAACAGCCCTATTGTCTGCAATATGCCCACTCGGA
>Ga0116191_1002331_pt1 | contig 14517 bp, 13 predicted proteins | sample AD_UKC111_MetaG_FD_89897 | JGI IMG/M metagenome (GOLD analysis project Ga0116191, IMG submission 89897) | Active sludge microbial communities of municipal wastewater-treating anaerobic digesters from Hong Kong - AD_UKC111_MetaG | ecosystem: Engineered > Bioreactor > Anaerobic > Digestate...
TGTTCGTTTTCCAAATTTGGCGCTGGCCATGGAGGCTTTGGAACGTGGAGGTAATATGCCATGTGTGTTGAATGCCGCTAACGAGGTGGCCGTGGAGGGATTTCTTGGAGAAAGCATTGCTTTTATGCAAATGCCCGAGATAATTGCTGAGGTTATGGCTAAATCTAGTTATATTGCAAAACCTTCGCTAGGCGATTACGAGGTAATAGATAGGGAAACCCGTTTGAAAACAGCGGAGTTAATTCTACATAAACTTGCATAATGGAAATTCTGGTAAAAATTGGACAATTCTTTTTGAGCCTTTCCATTCTGGTGATACTTCACGAGATGGGGCATTTTGCTTTTGCCAAGCTCTTTAAAACCCGCGTGGAGAAATTCTACCTGTTTTTCGATCCATGGTTCTCGCTTTTTAAGTTTAAGCATGGCGAAACCGAGTATGGAATTGGCTGGTTGCCGTTAGGTGGCTATGTTAAGATTTCTGGAATGATTGATGAGTCGTTTGACAAGGAGCAGATGAAACAGCCACCTCAACCCTACGAATTCCGTTCCAAACCTGCATGGCAACGTTTTTTGATAATGATTGCCGGTGTGCTGGTAAACGTTGTGCTAGCTATCGTTATATACTGTGCTACGCTCTACACATGGGGTGAGGAGTATCTTCCCACAAGAAACCTGAAATACGGTGTTAGCTGCGACTCCCTTGCCCTAAAAATTGGCTTTCAGAATGGCGACAAAATCCTTTCGGTAAGTGGGAGGGAGGTTGAGAATTTTCAAATGGTGGCCCACGATATTCTCCTCAACGACGACAGAACAGTAGAGGTTTTGCGCGGAAACGACACCCTTAAAATTGCCATTGGGGAGGAAACCCTAGCTAGTTTGGTTAAAAATCCCATGATATTCATCCCACGCATTCCCTTTATTGTTGATGCAGTAAAACCAAATGAACCTGCACAGGCTGCTGGATTTATGAAGGGCGATAAGCTGCTGGCTGTTAACAACACTTCGATGCAGTTCTTCGATGAGTTTCGACAGGCTATGCAGGAGAATAAGTTAAAAACCGTAACGGTTACCGTTGAGCGTGAGGGGCAACCGGTTAACCTTGAGGTAAGTGTCCCGGAAACGGGCATTATCGGCATAGCTCCGGTATCCGATTTAACTAAATTTTTTGAGATTAGCCGTAAGGATTATACCCTTCTGCAGTCTGTTCCTGCTGGTATAGCCAGGGGAACGGCCACCATTAAAAGCTACCTGAAGCAGCTGAAGCTTATTTTTAAGCCCGAGACAAAGGCCTACGAATCCCTGGGGGGTTTTATATCAATAGGGAAAATTTTCCCAGGCACGTGGGACTGGCAGGCATTTTGGAACCTTACCGCCTTTTTATCCATCATTCTGGCCATTATGAACATATTGCCAATACCAGCTTTAGACGGGGGCCATGTTTTGTTTCTACTTTACGAAATGGTTAGCGGGCGTAAACCAAGCGACAAGTTTCTTGAGTATGCCCAAATTATTGGCATAACCCTACTACTCCTGCTGATTGTTTATGCTAATGCTAACGATATTGTGAAGCTTTTCAGGTAACCACCACTAAATAACTATCATTATGACAGCATCAGTTTTGGCACTTATTGGGGGTTGGGAATGGGTTGTAATAATTCTGGCTATTCTCCTGCTGTTTGGAGGGAAAAAAATTCCTGAGCTCATGCGAGGGCTAGGGCGCGGCGTAAGCGAGTTTAAGAAGGGAATGCAGGATGAGGAGAATGGTTCAAAAGAATCCCCAAAGGATAAAAACGAAGAGTAAAAATTCCCGGCATTTTTTATGAATAACCTAAACCTACTCAGATTAGGGCTGGCTACGCTAATACTTTGTTGCCAGTTTCAGGGAGTTGCTACACCTATTGAACCTACCCCTAAACAGGTTTGCCCGGTAGTAGTGATGCTGAATGAGCTAGATGAGCTCAAAATTTTTGCTACCACCAATTCACCTGCTGTCAGGCACGACACCCTCCGGGCTCAGCCCGACTTGGTTTACGAGTACTACGTTGCTGAAATTGGAAAGCAATCGCCTATTGACTTCGACTACAACTTCCACGTAAGAAGGTATATTGATATTTACACTACCGAACGCAAGGAACAGGTGTCGCTGATGCTGGGGCTTTCAGCGATGTATTTTCCCCTATTCGATGAGTACCTCGACAAGTACCACTTACCCCTTGAGCTAAAGTATCTTGCGGCTGTTGAATCGGCCCTTAACCCACTTGCCGTTTCCAAAACCGGTGCTGCCGGCCTTTGGCAGTTTAAAATCAATACCGCAAGAATGTTCGAACTAAAGGTTTCATCATATATTGATGAGCGAATGGACCCGGAAAAATCAACCGAGGCAGCATGCCGTTACCTGGAGTACCTTTACCGGACATTTAATAGCTGGCATTTAGCCATTGCTGCTTATAATGTTGGTCCCGAACCCATAAGAAAAGCTATTGCCCGTAACCATGGCGAAACCAACTTCTGGAAGCTCTACGATGAGCTACCCGAAGCTGCACAAAACTATGTTCCTGCATTTATTGCTGCCGCCTACGTTATGCAGCATTATGGCGATCACGGAATTACTCCTGTTCGCCCCATTGTTACCTTTGAACAAACCGATACCGTCCATGTGGCTCAAGCCATAAGTTTTTCGACGCTATCCCAGACGCTTAACGTGCCAATTGAGTTTCTCCGATACCTGAACCCCATGTACAGGCTCGACTACATACCCGAAGACAACCAGCAGCACATTTTACGGCTTCCACCCGATAAAGCTGTTCTGTTTACCGCTAATAAGGAATTCATACTTTCCAACTCCCACAAAACGAATCCTTTTCAGCGGATAGCTTCCGGTTCGGTAGGTGAATATTCAAAAAAATCGAAAATGATTACCTACACGGTTAAAGAGGGGGATAGCATAAACAAGATTGCCATCAACTACTTCTGCACTCTTGACCTGATAAAGCAGTGGAATCCTGGCCTAGACACCCTTCTTAATGTGGGTCAAACCCTTACCATCTGGCTTAGCGAAGACGAGTTTAAAAAAGTAAACAGCTAGCCTGTCCAAACTCTACCCCACCACAGTATTAGGGTTATTAGGGTAATTTTTTGCATTTAGCTTGGTAATCCTTTTCATCGGAAGTTATAAGGTTCTCCTGCATATGGCAACCCTTATAGTTCTATGTGGGTGTTGGATAGTCAATTCCTGCGTTTTAGCTTTTTTCCCCCACCTATTCAATGTATAGAATATATTACCAAAATCTTAATTGTAATGATTATTTTTTATTTTTGACCATTTAACACAAATAGTCAATTTAGTATTAAAATACAGGCTATTAACTTGTTGGTAATAATTCAAGTTAGAAAGTTTTGAAATCATGGTGTAAGGACGGTGTAATATATCTTAACAATTTATTAATATAGCGTTTTGAATCAAAACCCTTGTTAAAGAATTGTTAAAAGCAAAGTTAAAATAAAATGGATGGTAAAACAGAGGTAAGAATACAAACTTCCATTTTGAATAAGGTGGAAAAAAGGATTTTGGTGGCAATGGCCAATCGAATGCCCCGTTGGGTTACCTCCGATAAAATGACTGTGTTAGGCGTGTTGGGGGCTTTAACAACTGGGGTAGGATACATCCTTTCCAGCTGGAGACTTGAGTTTTTATGGCTTGCCTCATTAGGGCTTGTATTAAATTGGTTTGGTGATAGCCTTGATGGAACGTTGGCCAGGGTTAGGAATGCACAACGTCCTATCTACGGGTTTTATATAGATCATAATATTGATGGGCTTACCATCACCATAATGTGCATTGGCGCAGGTCTTTCGCCCATGGTTAAGTTTTCCACCGCCATGCTTATACTGGTTGGCTACCTGCTCCTGTCAATCTTTACCTATATTAATGCTTACCTAAAAGGCGAGTTTAGAATATCGTATGGTAACCTGGGTCCTACCGAGTTCAGACTTATCGTTATCATTATCAATACAATGTTTATTTACTTCCCTTTCAAGGATATGTACCTGCACATCCTTAAATATAAGGTTGGCATATATGACGCTGTAGGATTTGGTATCGCCATCCTGCTTTTCCTGCTTTTCCTCATCAGCTTTTTTGTCTTTTTAAGGAAGTACAGACAGGTTGACCCTCCCCGGTGGTTCAGTAACCCTAACAATACGAATTAGCCCATGATGTCCAAGTACTTCAAATTTATTGCCAGCCGGCTAATTGGGACAATTGTCGATACGCTAGTACTGTGGCTGCTCACGAGTTTTATTTTTTCCTCCTATGTTGGAGCATACATCATAGCACCTACGATCTCTTTTGAGTTTGCTGTTTTTTCAAATTTTTTATTTTCATACTTTTGGATATGGAGCAAGCGTATTGCTATTAAAAACAATAGATCATTTTTTAGCCATTTTCTATCTTTCAACATTTCTTCATTTTTAGGATTTGTTGTTAAAATGGGTTTTTTGCTACTGTTTGGCAAGCTGCTGAAATGGAGTGTGGTTTACTGTAATTTTTTAGCTCTACTCATTTCCGGAGTGGTGAACTTCGGGCTCTCAGAACTGGTTGTATTTAAGAAGTCCCCCGTAGTGGATTCGGTGGACGAAAAGATACTGATCCGTGGTAAGAAGCACTAATTTGGACTAACTTGAATGAATATGGGAAAACTTCAAGAACGTTACTTGCAGTACACCCTGCCGCAACAAATAAAGGCTGAGGGAATTTACCCCTACTTTAGGGCGATTGAATCCGAGCAAAGTACAGTGGTTACTATGTAAGGCCGGCAGGTTTTAATGTTTGGTTCCAACAGCTACCTGGGACTAGCCAACCATCCCAGAATTAAAGAGGCCGCCAAAAAGGCTATAGACAAGTATGGAACAAGCTGTTCGGGTTCCAGGTTCCTTAATGGAACGCTCGATATTCACCTGGAACTGGAGGAAAAGCTGGCAAAACTGGTTGGTAAGGAATCGGCAATCTGCTACAGCACCGGCTTTCAGGTTAATTTGGGAGTTGTTTCGGCTCTTTGCAACCGTGGCGATTACCTTTTGCTCGATTGCCTCGACCATGCCTCAATTATTGAGGGGAGCCGCTTATCATTCTCCAAAATATTGAAGTTCGACCATAATGATATGGACTCGCTTGAGGCTAAGCTTAAACTCTGCGAGCCCGACCGGATAAAACTTATAGTGGTTGATGGAATATTTTCCATGGAGGGCGACATTGCCAACCTTCCCGTTATAGTTCAGCTAGCCGAGAAGTATGATGCGAGCATCATGGTTGACGATGCCCACTCGCTGGGTGTAATTGGAGAGGGGGGCAGGGGAACCGCCTCACACTTTAACCTTACCCCTAAGGTGGACCTGATTATGGGAACTTTTTCGAAATCCTTTGCCTCACTAGGAGGTTTTATTGCCGGAGACGAGTCGGTTATCAACTTTCTCAGGCATAACTCCCGCTCGCTGATTTTTAGCGCCAGCATGACTCCTGCATCGGTTGCCAGCGTTAGCACTGCCATTGATATTATGCTCGAAGAACCGGAAAGAATGAAGCACCTTTGGGATTTAACCCACTATGCCCATGAGGCTTTTAAGAGCCATGGTATTTACATTGGCAGAAGCGAAACCCCCATTATTCCTCTTTACGTTCGCGATGATATTAAAGCCCTTCAGCTTACAAAGATGCTGCTTGACGAGGGTATATTCATCAACCCTGTGATTACACCCGCAGTTCCTAAGGAGGACTCCATGATACGCTTCTCGCTCATGGCTACCCATACCTTTGAGCAGCTGGACATTGCCATAGATAAAATTGTGGGTTCATTCAAGAAACTCGGGTTGCTTACCACCTCAACCGTGAAAAATCCCTAGCCTGCAAGCAAATGAAGGTTGTACTCATAACGGGTGTTTCTTCAGGATTTGGTCGAGCCATAGCACAACGGCTGGCCAGTAAGGAATTTAAGGTTTATGGCACAGTACGCCGGGAGGTTGACCCAATTCCCGGCGTTAGCTACCTTAACATGGATGTAACCAGCAATGAATCGGTTGAGAGAGCTGTTAACGAGGTTTATGAAAGGGAGGGGCGCATTGATGTGCTGGTTAGTAATGCAGGAATGGGGGTAGCCGGCCCACTTGAGTTTACAAGTATTGATGAAGTGCAGCACCAGATGGATGTGAACTTTTTTGGAATGGTGAGGGTGGTTCAGGCTGTACTCCCAGCTATGCGTAAACAGAAAAGTGGGAGAATAATCTGCATAAGCTCCATTGGAGGTATTATAGGACTGCCCTTTCAGGGTGTTTACTCGGCCAGCAAGTTTGCCATAGAGGGTTACTGCCTTGCCCTACGAATGGAAGTAAAGCCTCATAACGTTGAAGTTGTCCTTGTTAACCCTGGCGATTTTTCCACTAGCTTCACCCGCAACCGGAGTATTATTGATACTCCTGAGGCAAAGGAGGCCTACCCAAATTTAGTTAAGACAATGGAGGTGGTTGAGCAGGAGGAAACCAAAGGTCTTCAGCCTGAAATTCTTGCCCAAAAAATTGAGAAAATTATAAATAAGAAAAAATGTCCTACCCGTTGCATTGTAGCTACACCGGTTCAGAGGGCATCCGTTTTTATCAAAAGAATACTACCCGAGGGTTTGTTTTACCGAATTATTCAGAAGTACTACATGCCCTGAAAATGTTACTATTACTTACCTACTAAATCCTGAATTGAATGAGAGTGGCTATTAAAGAAGTTACAGACAAGCGGTTGCTAAAAAAATTCATTAAATTTCCTAATAAGCTCTATAAAGGCAACAGGTACTACGTACCCCAATTCATTGCCAGCGAGTTTAGCACATTATCAAAAGAAAAAAATCCGGCTTTTGAATTTTGTGAAGCTAGGTACTGGCTGGCCTATGACGAGCACAACGCTATTGTAGGCCGTATTGCAGGAATCATAAACAATAGGTATAACGAAAAAACGGCAACAAAATACGTGCGATTTGGGTGGCTCGATTTTGTTGAGGATGCCGATGTGCTTAGGGCATTATTCGATACCGTTGAAAATTGGGCCAAGGCGAATGGAGCTCAATACCTTCATGGTCCTCTAGGATTTTCAGAGTTTGATGCTTCGGGAATTCTAGTTGAGGGGTTCAACGAACTGCCCACTGCCTACGGAAAGTATAACTACCCCTACTACCAGCCCATGATAGAGCAGCTGGGATTTGAGAAGGAGGTTGACTGGGTGGAATACAACATCAAGGTGCCCGACGCCGTTCCAGAAAAGTACTCCAAAATGGCTGATATTATTGAAGAGCGTAACCAACTACATCGCCTCAAATTTTCGAGTAAGAGAGAGTTGCTTGCCTATACCGATGAGATATTCCAGCTACTTAACAGGGAGTATTCCAGCATCCACGGCTTTGCCGAGCTAACTCAAGGCCAGATTGATGATCTTAAAAAACAGTTTGTTCCGCTTATCCAGCTAAAATTTGTTTCGGTGGTAAAAAATGCGCAGGGGGAGGTGGTAGGTTTTGGGATTTGTCTCCCATCCCTCTCAAAAGCTATTCAGAAATCAAAAGGACGGATGTTCCCCTTCGGGTTTATTTACCTCTTAAAAGCGTTGAAGTACAACGATACACTTGATACCCTGTTAATAGCCATACATGGCGATTACAAGAACAAGGGAGTTAATGCGCTTATATTCAACGACATTGGGAAGGCTATTATTGAAAGCGGCATAACAAACATTGAAACTACCCGTGAGCTGGAGGATAACTTCATGGTTCAGAATTTGTGGAATAAGCTGGAGTACCGCCAGCACAAGAGGGCAAGATGCTACATAAAAAAGCTTTCATAACATCTTTGTATAACCAATAAGGATTTAAAGAACTATGACAGACGAGGTAAGGAATATGATTGTGGAATCGGCTGCCACTTTTTTTACCCGATTTGGTTTTCAGCATACCACCATGGAAAACATTGCCGAAAGTATTCATAAGGCAAAGGGATTACTATACTACTATTTTAAAAGTAAAGAGGAACTTTTTCGTGAAGTTTTAAAGATGGACCTAAAGCGGATAAAAGAACAGCTTCTGACAATTTCCAGTTCCGATGAAGACTCTCACATTACACTTAAAAAGTTTGTACGTACACGTCTTGGGTTGCTTTGTAGATCCACCAGCTACCATGAGGTTGTGAAGGCCGACTTGTACAGCAGAAGCCCCATTTTTCTGGAGGATTTAAAAAATGACTTTGAGGATTTTGAGAAAAGTCAGCTATCTTTAATACTTCAAAAGGGGGAGCAGAGCGGAGATTTTAAAATTGACAGCATCCCTTCAACAGTCAATGGTATTCTAACGGTAGTTGGCAGTTTCGATTTTTCCTTAATCATCAAAAAAAGACATGCAGAGCTCGAAACCCTTATTGACGAAATCTCCACCATCATTGTCAACAGCGTTAGAAAAGAGGTAGCGTAAAGAAAAAAATTGGAAAAGTTGTAAGCAACCGATGGCTCACAAGAGATAGTAAACCTACACTTAGGATTGATGTAAAATGAATCCGCCGGTAGTCGGACATTTTCACTTTATCCTTTATCCTTTATCCTTTATCCTTGTTCCTTAGTTAGTCAATTCTAACGCCCAGCATGGTAACATCATCCACCTGAACGTAGCCACCCTTCCATTCGGTGAAGGTTTCGAGCAAGCGGTTCTTCTGTTCACTCATGGGCATGGTAGCCATTTCGCATAGAAGCGCCCGAAGCTCATTGTATCTGAACTTTTTACCTTGTGGGCCGCCAAACTGGTCAACAAAACCATCGGTAAACAGGTAGATGGTGTCATCGGCCATTAGCGTAATGCTATGGGTGGAAAATTCGATTTTTTCGGCCATGTAACCAATCGACTGGCGGTTGCACTTTACCTGGTAAAGGGTATAGTCGGCTGTTTTATGAAGTGTAATTGACGAAGGAGCGGGTATGCTTGATTTGCGGAGAATGTAGAGGTAGATATTAGCTCCGGCAAATTTTAGCTCCCTGGTGGTTGTGTTGTACTCACAAAAACCAATGTCCATACCGTCAAATATTTCGGCGCCTTCGCGCTGTTCAAATGAGTGGTAAAAGAGCTCGTTTAGCTGGTTGAGCACATCTCCCGGATGTGTTTGCCCGTACTCGGTAATAATCTGGTTGAGCCCAAACATTCCAATAATACTCATGAATGCCCCTGGTGCTCCATGTCCAGTACAGTCGGCAATGGCAAACAGCTTCAGGTTATCAACCGCTTTAAACCAGTAAAAATCCCCACTAACCACCTCTTTTGGAATAAAAATCAGGAACGAATCGGAAAAAAAATCTTCGGGTTGAAGCGATGAATGCAGTATGGCCCGCTGAATTCGCTGGGCATAGTTGAGACTATCCATAATTTCGCGTGCCCTGAACTCCAGCATATCCCTTTGCTTTTCAATCCTGTTGTTTTGCTCGGTTAGCAGGGCATTTGCAGTCTTTTTTTGCCTGTAGCTGTAAGCTACGGCAACAATTACTCCAAACGAAAGGAGAATGATGATGTAAAGAAATTTTTGCTTCACGCTTTCCTGCCTAAGCTGAGAGCTATTCAAAATAATTTGCTCCTTCTGCTGGGCAATCTCCTTCTCTTTCATTCTTAGCATCGCCTGGTTCTCCAACCGGTTTGCCTCGCTTATCTTTTGTAGGTTGAAAAGGCTATCAGTTAGGGTTACGTAACTCGATAGGTAGTAGTATGCCTTACTGCTGTTGCCCTCGGCGCCAAGTATGGACGCAAGGTTGCGGTATGAGTCTCTTTTAAAGTTAATGAGGTTGGCCTTGTCGGCAATCTTTGCGCAGCGGGTATAGGTATCAATAGCCATGTGGCGATTACCGGAACCCAGGTAGGCTTTTCCTAGAACCGAAAGGGAGGCCGTGTATCCATACTGGTCGTTTATTGAGAGTTGGATTCTGAGAATCTCTTGCAGTATTTCTATGGCTTGGGTGAAGTTTCGGCGTTGAACCAACAGCTCGCTATAAATGCACCTACTACGCAGGTAAAATTTTTGACTTTGCCCTTCAAGTAGCTTCATTGCCTGTTCAATCAGGCGTTGGGCCTCGTAAAGGTTTAGCTCTTTCAGGTTAAGGCTGGCCTGGTTCATCAGAACTAGCCCCAGGTTCAACGAATCACCACTGTAGTAGAATGTTCGATAGGCTTTTCTAAAATAGTCCTCGGCGGTTAGGAAGTTTTTGAGTTCGGTGTGAACCACTCCCTGAGAGCGGTATATTTTGGCCATGCTAAGGGTGTCCCTGGTATTTTTAAAGAAATCAATTGCGGTAAGGTTGATTTCCAGAGCGTTAGAAACCCGACCAAGGTACTCCTCAATTTCACTTAGGTTAACCAGGTACCAGCCAATATTTGTGGTATCCTTCATATCCAGACTTTTCTGGTAACCAGCATAAAGGTATTCGGCCGCTTCAAACACCAACTCATTTTCAATGTGTATAAGGGATAGGAGATGGTATATTGGTTCAACCAGCTGCTCACGTCCCTCCTCGTTGGCCACAAGCAGGGCCTGGTTGGCCGTCATCAGGGCATCGTCATACCGGGCTACTCTAAAATAGATGCCCGCCTTTTCCGTTAGCGCCTTGGCAAGTTCGGTTCTGTTACCGTTTTTTTCAAACTCGCTTATCCGCAAATCAATCCTGGCAATAGTATCATTAAAAGAAAGTTGTAGCAATCGGCTATCGTCAGGGTTGGAGATTGACGTTGCATAAATGGGAAATGGGTTGGTAATTAACCATATATTGAAAATAGCTATAAGCCAACTTATTATGTATTTCCGCCTAGTCATCCTAAATTTGAAATCAAATTTTCAAAGTGTGAAGGTAGCTTCTTATCAGGAATATTCTTACTCTTACCCAGAATTCTTTTTTGTGTCATTTCAACATGATGGTAGCGCTTTAGCTTACCATTCAGCCTTTTTGAGCTGCTGCCAACTTTCTGGATGTAATTTTTCACAACCGGTTGGTGGATATGGGCATATTCAGCTACTTTAGCAAAAAAAATGAAGGCCATACCCACATACCTATTCCTGTTACTTGCCCTGTTTTCATGTAGCAATCGTGCGGAGAGCAGAGGTGGCGAAATCCTGGAGATAAACACCAATTATCCGCCAAAGTATGCCGGGGGTTTTACTATTTTCAACGATAGCGCTAGCACTAAAATATGGGTTTACAACCCCTGGCAAGGGGCCAGCAATATTAATCTGGAGTATAAGCTGGTTCCAAGGGGGGATATTAGTAAATTTAGCTCCGATCCTGATGCTATTCCGGTTCCGCTGGAACGTGTTGTTTGCATGTCGTCCAGCCATCTGGCATTCATTGAAGCGTTGGGAATGGAACGGCGAGTTGTGGGAGTTTCAGGTGCAGGGTTTGTTTTCAGCCCCGCACTGAGGGCAATGGTTGATGAGGGAAAATTATTCGAGGTTGGTTATGACCAGGGGATAAACTACGAGCTGATTGCCCGGTTGAACCCCGATGTAATTCTCTGTTACGGAATTGGCTCCGAATCAATGGCATACCTGAAAAAGTTTAGCGAAATGGGGATGCGCATTATGTTTATAGGCGACTACCTGGAGTCCGATCCGCTTGGTAAGGCTGAATGGATTAAGGTTTTAGGCTTTCTTTTTAATTGCTACGGCAAAGCCGATTCGATTTTTGGTAGCATTGAAAGTAGCTACCTGAAAACCAAGAAGCAGGTTGAACGTTGCAACTTAAAACCAACCATTTTTATGAACATGCCCTTTCGGGGTGTTTGGTATTTCCCGGGTAACGACAGCTACATGGTGAAGCTGGTACATGATGCCGGAGGCAGGTATGTTTTTGAAAACCTGAAGGGCAGCCGAAGCTACCCACTGGGTATGGAAAAAGCATTTGAAGTTGGGCTGGGCAGTGATATCTGGCTAAACCCGGGTTCAGCAAGCAACTTGACGGATATCACCTCGTTTGATACGCGCTTAGCCCAGCTGCCACCAGTGATTTCTGGCAAGGTGTATAACAATAACCTCCGGATGAGCCAGGGAGGGGGTAACGACTTTTGGGAATCGGGAACGGTTCATCCCGACTTAATCCTGCGCGACCTTATTTCCATTTTTCACCCCGAAATTGCAAACGATTCACCTTTAGCTTACTACAAAAAGCTGGAGTAGGTCAGCTAAAGGGATTAATGTTGGTTTTGGTGTAAGTTAAATTTCAGTAATGGAGCAAAGCAGTAGCAGCTACAGTAAAATAAAGGAAAAGAGGTCATCCGGGAAGGTAGGTATGGCAATAGCGCTGCTTGGCGTGCTGGTTCTACTACTGGTTTTTTGCGATTTGCTGCTGGGATCGGTAAGAATTCCCATGAGCGATGTGCTAAAGTTCATACTTACCGGAAACGCAGGCAGCGAGGTAAGCCAAAATATACTGTATAACTTCAGGTTACCCAGAGTTCTGGCAGCTGTGCTGTCGGGTTCGGCTTTGGCTGTAAGCGGCTTGCTGATGCAAACCATATTTCGAAATCCCCTGGCCGACCCTTCGGTACTGGGAATTAGTGCTGGTGCCAGCTTGGGGGTTGCCCTGGTAGTGATGGGTTCATCGGCGTTAGGACTTTCATTTTTGGGAAATCAATTTAGCATGGTGCTGGCCGCATTGACAGGTTCGATGCTCGTGCTCATGCTGGTAATGGCCGTTTCGATGAGGGTTCGTAACGTTATCGTTATTTTGATTCTGGGAATGATGTTTGGCTTTGCCGCTTCGGCAGTAACCAGCATCCTGCAGTATTTTAGCAGCGAGGTATCCCTTAAATCGTTTGTTATTTGGACTATGGGTAGCCTTAGCAGCGTTAGCGGGAACCAGCTGTGGTTTTTTGCCCTGCTCGTCATTCTTGGGCTTTTGCTAGCCATGCTGGTTGCCCGACCTTTGAACGTTTTGGGCATTGGAGAAAACTACGCCCGGTTGTTGGGCTACAACGTCAGGTCTATCAGAATGGTAGTTTTTGTCTCAACCAGCCTGCTAGCTGGTTCAACCACTGCGTATGTAGGTCCAGTTGTTTTTGTTGGTATTGCAGTCCCCCACGTGGTGCGAATGGCTGTAAGAACTTCCAACCATCATGTGCTTCTACCCACCACGCTTTTGGCTGGTGCTGCATTTATGCTTCTGATTGATACCATTTCCCAGCTACCCGGCTCGGAAATCGTGCTGCCAGTAAACACCGTGGCAGCGTTAATGGGCATTCCTGTTGTTATCTACGTAATCTTTAAAGGTAGCCACTTCCATGCAGCCAGTTGAGGTTATAGGAATTAGAAACCTGGTAGTTGGGTACGGTGAAGGGGCTGTTTCGGATTTTACCTACCCACCTATCAATGCCAACGCTTTTAAGGGAGAAATGGTGGCGCTGGTGGGACGGAATGGTACGGGAAAAAGTACCCTGCTGCGCACCATTTCACGGCTTCAACCCATGATGAATGGCGAGATCACCTTAAATGGCGCTACTTTGGAATCCTTGGGACGTTCAGAATATTCCAGGCTTGTTAGCTTTATTCCGGCAGAGCCCGTTCGTTCGCCCAATACCACGGTGGCCGATTTTATTACCCTTGCCCGTTATCCCTACCATGGCTGGTTTGATGGGCTCAGCCACACCGACAGGATGATGGTGGGCAAAGCCCTTAAGGCCGTAAACCTGTTTGACTACCGGAATCGCTTCCTCGATAGGCTGAGTGATGGCGAAAGGCAGCGGGTGATGGTTGCTTTTGCCATTGCCCAGGATACACCCATAATCCTGATGGACGAGCCAACGGCATTCCTCGATTTGCCGAGCAAATTTGAAATTGTAAGGTTACTCCGCGAGCAAACCCTGCTGGGTAAAACGGTCATCATCTCCACCCATGATCTTCAAACTGCCTTTGGCTTTGTGGATACCATCTGGCTTATGCTCCGCGACGGCATTAGAATTGGTTCGCCTGAGGATTTGGTGCTAACCGGAGCCATTGACAGCCTGATGGATGGAACCATGGTTAAATTCGACATGAACTCCGGACAGTTTAAGTACACCAACTCCAGAACCCTTAGCGCTTACGTCTCGGGAAGTAAGCGAAACTTAGTAAAATGGACTACCCATGCTTTGGAAAGACTTGGCTATCATGTTTCTGGTAGTGTTTTAGATACAACTTCCATTCAGGTTGAGGTGATGGAAACCGAAGGGAAAATTCAGTGGTGCATAGAAAACCATAAGCGTAGGCCCACGTTCGACTCCCTAAGAAACCTTTGCCTGTTTATTAAGTTGGAAATGAATGCTGGGTGAGGCGTGGAGCAGGAAAATGCTGCAAGCGAACCGGAAACCGAATAACTAAAAAGTTAGCTCCCCTCTACCGCACGAACCGAACCGCTCTGATAGACCCAACGTAGTCGCAGGCTACGCCGGGCGAAGGATTTAAAAAACCACCCAGATATGCACAAATGCTTCCCAAAAA
>Ga0116191_1002339_pt1 | contig 14493 bp, 15 predicted proteins | sample AD_UKC111_MetaG_FD_89897 | JGI IMG/M metagenome (GOLD analysis project Ga0116191, IMG submission 89897) | Active sludge microbial communities of municipal wastewater-treating anaerobic digesters from Hong Kong - AD_UKC111_MetaG | ecosystem: Engineered > Bioreactor > Anaerobic > Digestate...
GACGTTCCTGCTTGGAACAGTGAAAACTGCATCCAGTGCAACTTCTGTGCATACGTTTGTCCTCACGCTGTAATCCGTCCTGTTGCAATGACTGACGACGAGCTTGCAAAGGCTCCTGCTGGGGCAAAGGAAAAGGCCCTCAAGATGACAGGCGTAAACGGCATGAACTTTGTTATGACTGTTTCTGCTCTTGACTGCACAGGCTGCGGCTCATGTGCCAATGTTTGTCCTGGCAAGAAGGGTGCAAAGGCTCTCGTTATGCAGCCTCTTGAATCACAGCTTGCTGAACAGGAACTCTTTGCTTACGGCCAGTCACTTCCTGAAAAGAAAGAGGTTGCTGAAAAGTTCAAGGAAACTACTGTTAAGGGTTCACAGTTCAAGCAGCCTCTCCTCGAATTCTCAGGTGCTTGCGCAGGCTGCGGCGAAACTCCTTATGCTAAGCTCGTAACACAGCTCTTTGGTGACAGAATGTATATTGCAAACGCAACCGGATGTTCCTCAATCTGGGGCGGTTCTGCACCATCTACACCATATACAGTTAACAAGGACGGCAAGGGTCCTGCTTGGGCCAACTCATTGTTTGAAGATAACGCTGAATACGGCTATGGTATGTTCCTTGCACAGAACACTCTCCGTCAGAGAGCAGTAGCTAAGCTCCTTGAAATGCAGAAGAGTGCTAATGCTGAGCTTAAGACCGCTATAGAAAACTATCTTTCAACATTAAACAACGGTATAGAAAACATTCCTGCAACAGCTGCTCTTGTAACTGCTCTTGAAGCTGACAATTCCGCTGCTGCTAAGGACGTTCTCCAGCTCAAGGATTACCTCGGCAAAAAGTCAATGTGGGTATTCGGCGGCGACGGATGGGCATATGATATCGGCTTCTCCGGTCTTGACCACGTTATTGCTTCCGGTGAGGACGTAAACATCTTCGTATTCGATACAGAGGTTTACTCCAACACAGGCGGACAGGCTTCCAAGTCAACACCAACTGGTGCTATTGCACAGTTTGCTGCTGCCGGCAAGGAGGTTAAGAAGAAGGATCTTGCAGGCATTGCAATGAGCTACGGCTACGTTTATGTTGCTCACATTGCTATGGGTGCAGACATGAACCAGTGTATAAAGGCTATCAGCGAGGCTGAGGCTTATAACGGACCTTCAATCATCATTGCTTACGCTCCATGTATCAACCATGGTATCAAGGCTGGTATGTCAAAGGCTATGGACGAAGAGAAGAAGGCTGTTGAAGCTGGTTACTGGCACCTCTTCAGATATGACCCAAGACTTAAGGCTGAAGGCAAGAACCCATTCCAGCTTGACAGCAAGGTTCCTGCTGTTGATGAAAAGTATAAGGAATTCCTCATGGGTGAGGTTCGTTACAATTCACTCGTAAGGCAGAATCCTGAAAGAGCTGAAAAGCTGTTTAACAAGGCTGTTGAAAATGCTAAGAGCAGATATGACTACCTTGTAAGACTTTCAAAGCTTTACGGCGAAGAAACTAAGTAATTTATCATACTATAACAACAGCGGCTAAATGAAGATTTAGCCGCTGTTTACATAATATATCGAAAATTTCACCCCTTTTGCTGGCTGTGCTTTTATTGCAGGGTCAGTAAAAGGGGTGAGATTTTATTTTTTAAATTTTTTAACAAAACCTAAAGCTGCAATTAAAGCAAGCACAGCAATACTTGCAAAAAAATAGTATTGAGTGTATCCTTTTGTTAGCTCCGGATTTTTAACAGCAAGCTCTGTTTCAGATACAGTTGAAGAAGCAGGAGGCAAGGCTGCTGCTTCTGTTGGTGTTGTTTCGGATTTTACTGTTGCGGTGGTTGTTTCAGGTTGAGTTGTGTTATCTGTAATTACTGTAATTACTGCAGCTTGAGCGGTGTCATCGGAAACAGTTGTCATTGCTGTTGTTATCTGGGAGGATAATGATGCAGCTGCTGAGGTCGGTTCAGCAGTTGTTACTGTTGTTACAGATGGAGGAGTTATTCCAAGTGATTTAAGAACTATTGGATTGAATTTAACAAGGTCACTGTCCGAAGCCGATTCAGCCATACTAAGGTAGCTGTTGAATTTTTCCTTTGAAAGAACGGATTTTGTAAGCTTAGGCATTACCTCTGCAGTAGTTTTTTTACCGTTTGAAAGCAACGAAATGATTTCTGAGGCAATTGCGATATGCCCAAGCTGATTAGGATGAATATCATAGTCGTCAATATTTGTCGTCAGCCAGCCGGAACCCGCAAGCAAAGCATGAATATCAGCTGTTTCTGTGTTTTTAAGAGAAAAAATAGAGATATTGATTTTTCCGCCATAGTTCTGCATAAGTGTGTAAAGCGCCTTGATAAATACCAGATTAGGATTATCCTGAGTTGTTTCAAAGGGATTATATATAGTCTGAAATATGATTCTGGCGTGGCTGTTTTTCTTTTTCAGCGCGTCCAATATTTTCGGAAGATTTCCTGTCGCAGAAATTGTGCCTGCCTCAAGCTTCTTAGTAAACTCCGAAAGCTTTTCTGGGTTTGTAAGCAGGCCCTTTACAGATGACGTAATATCTGAATTTTCATCGGCACTGCTCAGCGTATCAAGCATCGCCGATATAAAAACATCAAGTATATCGTTTCCGCCTATAGAAATACATATAACATCAGCTTTTTTTATTTCATCGGTATTTTCCTCATTGTTGACCAGCGCCAACAGGTCGCTTGTCGTATAACCGTTAACCGCAAGATTTACTGTCGATACCTTTGAACCGTAATAGTCCTGAATAATTTTACAGTAGGTTTTTTCTCCGTCTGCAAGCCCGTAGCCATAGGCAATACTGTCGCCAAGAAACAAAATATCCGTCACGTCGTTTTCAGCAAATATTTTTACAGCTGAAAAATTTATACACATGACAAAGCAGATAATTATTGAAAAAAGCTTTTTCATATATATCTCCAAATCCAATCAGTACGGCAGACAGCTTCCGCCAATAAACTCCCTTACAAGTGAATCAGCAGGAATTGCTTCTGCCGAAAGCGGAGAAAGCTCCGCAAGAAATTTCATTATATCCTTATAGTTTGTGTTATCCTTCATTATCTCACGTATTTCCCCAAGACCGGGAAGAAGAAGCTCTTTGTAAGCAGACGCCTCATAGGATATAAAGGTGTCAATATCAAAATTTGCGCGGTGCTTGTAAGGCATTATATACAGCTCTTCGCCTCTTGAAACGCTTGCAAACAATTCAAAGATATCCTCCAGCTTTCTTCCGCGAAAAAGCTTATCTCTCATAAGCCTGCGCATAAGCCTTATCCTGCTGGGGTGAAGAACTGCTCCGTCATCAGCTGTTATACGTGTTCTTACGCTTACATAAATGCACGTCGTAAAGGAACCGGTATCCCCTGTTACAAGAGGGTTAAGAGCATGAATGCCTTCGATTATAATTATCTCGTCATCCTTTCTTGTTATGGGAATAAAATCCGAACGTGACTGCGTTGCAAAATCAAAAACAGGAACCTTGATTTCTTCACAACGGAACAGCTTTTCCAAATGCTCAGAAAAAAGCTTAATGTCCACTCTGTACGGCGACTCAAGGTCGACCTTTCCGTCCTTGTCGCGCGGAAGCTCTCCAAGCTCATTCGGAAGAAAATAATTGTCCATTGAAATAGTATGAACATTTAATCCGCCCTGCTTAATTAAATTTGCAATTCTCAAGGCTGATGTAGTTTTCCCTGAGCCTGACGGACCGGAAATAAGCACAAGGGGCTTGCTTCCCCTGTCGCATATAATTTTATCCGCCATTGCTTTAAGCTGATTGTGGTAATTATCCTCTGCAATCCGTACATATTCGGCAAGATTGGTTTTTATTGAATTGTTGATTTCTTGAATTTTAACACGATTTGCTGCCATATAGTTTACCTCTTAAATAAAGTATTTGAAAACTAAGCTGTTTTATGCTATAATGCTGTATAATCTATTATATAGCATTATAGCATAAATGTCTACACAATCAATACTGAACCAGTCGAATTTTTTAATCTATGGTTCTATGGCTGCATATTTAATTGTACTATATGCCATCTGAGTATTTTTATTTTTAAGCTGCTATATTTTCTTAAATATAGTGAGCAGGCTTTATTATACTTATACTAAATAATTTCGTAATTTGCTTGACAAAGCTAAAAGGATATGATATAATACAATCTTACATAATATAACACTCAGTTGCTTGTGCTGCTATGTCTTAACACTGTTGAATCTGAACTAAGGCTGGTGATATTTGTTGGACAATAATAAAATAAAAACTATTTCTGAAAACAGAAAAGCCAGACATGAATATTTTATCCTTGAAAGCTATGAAGCCGGCATTGAGCTTATTGGTACAGAAGTAAAATCAATACGTCAGGGCGGTGTTAACTTAAAGGACAGCTGGTGTTCCATTGACAACGGTGAATTGTTTGTAAAGGGAATGCATATCTCTCCGTATCAGCATGGTAATATTTTTAACAGGGACCCTATGAGAGTAAGGAAGCTGCTTATTCATAAAAATGAAATAATGAAGCTTTTAGGCAAGGTTAAGCAGGAGGGGCTTACGCTTATTCCCGTTTCGCTTTATTTCAAGGGCTCAATGGTAAAAATGCAGGTTGGTTTATGTAAGGGCAAAAAGCTTCACGATAAACGTGATGACCTTGCTGCAAAGGCTGCACAGCGTGATATTGAAAGAGCTGTCAAGGAGCGCAACAGATAACTTCTTTTTATGGGGATGTAAAGGTTTCGACGGGGATTTTGAAGCATGATAAGCGAGTAGAGGATGGTGTCATACTCTTTAAACGGCACACGTTTTAAAATTAGACGACAACAATAATTTTGAATTAGCAGCTGCTTAAATGCTGCTCGTCTGTCTGAAAAGTACCACGGTTTCGGAACAGGCGTCGACTAGTGGTGAACGTTACTCGGAATTGCCTGCGTCTGAGTAATGCATTGCAGGCTACTGAATCTGACGGTGTGTTTGTCCACTGTCGGAAGAGGGAATGTTAACGACAAACTACACTCGTAGAAGTTTGTGTGGATAGGTTTTCGGACACGGGTTCAATTCCCGTCATCTCCACCATGAATAAACCGCTTAACTATGTTGGTTAAGCGGTTTATGTTTTTGTGAATGACACACTCTGTTCCAAAACAATCCCCAAATTCATAAGAGCAATTTTTCTCCTGACTTTATATTAAGGCTAATCCCCTCAAGAACAAGCTGCCTTGTTCCGTAGCGAAAGTCAACGTTCTGTATTGAAATTTCACCCTTTAATGAAGCAGGGGTAAGCTTTTGAGTTTCTTTATTTTCCACTTCAAGGTTAAGTATTTCGCCAAGTCTGTCAGCGGCAACAATAGCAGTCTGCATCATCGGCTGAAGGTTAATAAGGTTCTTAACAGGGTTAAGAAAATACGCAAGCAGTGCGTTAAATGTCAGCAGTTCACCAAGTGTCAGCTCTCCTTTTATAACCTTATACGCACCTACCCAAAGTATTACTGCACCTCCAACCGTTGAAATAAATCCGCTTAGTGAGCCTGCAATATTATTCAGCCAGCCGTTTTTAAATGCACTTCTTAACAGACGAACAAATTTTTTCTCGGTTTCAATGCTTGCAGAGCGTTCGGAATTATACGCCTTAACAGTTTCAATTCCGCAGTCGGTTATGTCGTGCTGTTGCGTCGCAGCGTTATGCATGATAGGTCATTCCGCATTTTCCTTTTCTTTTATTATTTTAAGTGCTTTTATCAGAACATCATCCCATTTTAGGCGGTTTTCGTAGGTGTATGGGCCTTGTCCGTTTTTTCATTTCGGAGTTTTTATTAAATCCATCTACTGACATATTTACGTATACATCAGGTGATGTTCCATATACTGAGTTATTCAACCCGTCACACCCAAATGCAATTGAATACGTATAAATAAAGACCAACCCGCTATTAGGAAGGCTATCCATCATAAAAGAATCCGCTAACCCTTCTCCGCCTGTGTTGCTGCCTATTAGAGTTGCAAGATTATTTTCTTTTAGCAGCGCCGCAAAACCATCTGCCGCTGAGCCTGTTCCATCTGAAACAAGCAAATACACTTTTTTATTTGAAGTAACGTACCCGCCCCATAACCCAGTGCATTGACAAAAAAGCCTGACGAAAACATAGATTTTCATCAGGCTTTAAATCGCTCAAAGTAGTCAGTAACACATTTTCCACACGGAAGATAATCATCGAGATATTCTGGATGATTGCGAAAATCAACAGACGGCAGCATAGTCAGCAGGTATTCAAGATAATCGAACACATCCAGATTGTTTGCCTTAGCCGTTTCGATCAGGCTGTAAGCTGCAGCGCTTGCCTTTGCTCCTCTGACGGTATCGCAGAAAAGCCATTAACGAAAGCTTTTTGCTTGATTTTTGTAAGGTTTTCTATCGAAGAATAGTATATCATATGCTTTTCATCACGCTTAATATGCTGCGAAGTGTTTCAGCGTCGGTTCCGCTTTGTACAGCGATTTCAGCACCGTTTATTCTGATGATTATCAGTACATTTTCAGAGGCAGACTTTCTGTTTCCCATGCAGATTGCAAGAGGAACAATATCCTGCTTTTCCGATATTTTTTCGCAAATTCTGTCGCGAACACGCTTTAAACGGTAGCAATAGGTCTTGACGTTGATTTCGTTTTCAGAACACCATTGTTCAACCGTCTGCCCGCTGCTTTGGCATTCGTGAACCATTTCCGCCTACTCATTCAGCATAACCTCACGCTTTACCTAACCAACTCTATCCATTCCAATCAACTCCATAGGCTTTCTTTGGTACCAGGTTCAGTATATCATGGAGTTCGTGGCATTTCAATGCACTGGGTTATGTGGCGGGTGCTCTTCATTTACTAATTCGCAGTTGTAAAATCGAAAATTGGTTAATTTCAAAACAATATTAATGCTGAAATAATTATGTCTAATACACAGAAGTCCCAGTTATGGCACTGCTTCAACTGCAGGCGGTGATGATTCTTAATTCGTCCTGTTAAGATGTTTGATTCCAAGCGAAATTTTCAATATGTTATTTAGCTATATTTTTCTATGACTTTTAAAAAAACATATTGACAAAGTTTTAAAACTATAGTATACTACAAGTATACTTAGAATACCAATAGAATACTACACTAATAAATATAAATAATAGGAGAAAGAGTTATGGAAGTGCTATCCAGGAAAGAACGAGAACGGAAAGTCAGAGAGAATGAAATAATTCAAGCTGCTGAAAAAATTCTAAAAACTAAAGGATACAACGATACTTCAATGGATGAAATAGCTAAAGAAGCACAGTTTACCAAAAGAACTTTATATCAATACTTTCAAAACAAAGAAGATCTATATTTTACGGTTGTTCTTAACGAGTACGAAAAACTCTTCGGTTACTTAAAGTCAGGGTTGGAAAATGGCGATACAGGGTTTATGAAAATATACTTGTCATGTTTGGAGTATTATAATTTTTATTTGAATTATCCAGATACACTTAGTTTAATTAATTATATTGGATACGTCAAAAATAAATCGCAGGCTGTAAGCAAAAAACGCGATGATATGCTAAAATTTGATAACTTTATATTTAAAGAGGTTGCAAAAGTAATAGAAGAAGGAAAGAATGATGGCAGTATTAAAGCTAGCTTGAATTCAGATATGACAGCATATAGCCTTATTTTTATGATTACAGGTTTTTTCAACCAAATTTCAGTTACTGGACATACCTTTACAGAACATTTTAAACTTGAATTTGAAGAATTCATTATGTATTCGTTAAATTTATTACTTAAGTCAATAGACAATACTAAGGAGGCACAAAGATGAAAGAAATAAAAGTAGTTGCAGTAATAAGTAGTGCAAATTATAATGGAAGCGGTGCAGAGTTTGCAAGAGCAGCCTTAAATGCAGCAGAAAAACAAGGTGCAACAGTAACAGAAATCTTTCTTCAAAAGAAAAGGCTCAATTATTGTACAGGCTGCTTAAAATGTATAACTAATGGTAAATGTTCGATAGGTGACGATTTTGAAGAAATTAAAAGTACTCTTTATGATTCTAATGGTATTATCTTATGCTCACCTACATTTTGTGGAGACATGAATGCTGCAATGAAAAATCTACTTGATCGCCTTGGAATGTATGAGTTTTTCACTTCCATGCTTGGGGGAAAATATGTCATTGGTATATCAACAGCAAGTGGACTAGGTCCAGCTAAAAAAACTGCAAAAAAATTGGCTAATGTAGTTAGCAATGGGCTTTTTAAAAGAAGCGTTATTTCTGGAACTTTAGGTGTAAGTATTCGTCAAAATAAAACTTCTGAAAAAAGCGATGGTTTATTGAAAGCATCTGAATTAGGTGAAAAACTCACAAGAGATATAAAAGAGAATAAAAATTACTATAGCCAGAATATTTTAAGCAGGATAGTTTTACATAATTTCGTAAGACCTTCTATAAGAAAATATATTATAGCCAAAAAGCAAGACGAAACTAAGGCAGTATATGATAATCTATATCAGAGAGGATTATTATAATGAAAATATTAGATTTAATCTCAAACGGTTTTAGAAAGATTTCATCAATAAAACATGTAATTATATTTTTATTATTATTTTTCTTATGCGAAATTTTCATATCCTGTCACATATCCGTTTAAGCTAATTTCAGCTGTATAATATCCGCCTTCCAGTTCTCGATTATTGTTAAATTTACCATTAAGATTTGTAGTGTCTTGAATCTCATTACCATTAGCATCCTTCACATATTCCCCAGAAGTATTTCCCCAATTCTTTCGATACTTAATTGTGGAACCATTTAAGAATTTATTATTTGTTGCATCTTTTACTTGAAAATTAACATAGCACGGTGTCTTAGCTTTAACCAATGTTATATCATTGATATATTTGACTTCGTTTTCAGCCATGTCAATATTTTTAAGAGTTAAAGTCTCATACATGCCTTTAGAAAATGTTATTTCTTGGTTTCCTGTAGGCAAAATTATTTCAAAATGCCCATCTTCAAGATCAATTTTTTGCGGTGCTGCTCCGTTAATACTTACATAAACGTCTGATAACGGAATGTTAGTTTCCTTTTCAATTACCCTACCCATAAGAATTCCGTTAGTTTTTTCATTATAATTTGGATTTCCTGTATACCCTAAAGCTTGTGCAACCGATTTATTAGCGTCAACAAGAGGATATCCGCCTATTTTGTTGGTTGCCCCGCTGGCTATTATTGCATCTTTAACCTGCTTCGCCGTTATGTTTGGATTAACTGAATACATCATACCGGCAACCCCTGAAACGTGAGGTGCAGAAAATGATGTTCCGGCAATTCCATCAACATAGCTATTATGAATATCTGTTGATGTAATACCTGAGCCAGGCGCAACGACATCTACCCTTGTACCAACATTGCTAAAGTTTGTTAGTGTAAATGAACTAAATGAGCTGTCACTCTCAATTGCACCCACAACAATTATACGGTCATAAGCTTTAGATGTATCTGGAATTTGTGTAAGAATACTGTTATATTGTGCATCAACAGTAGTACATTTACTTAATCCATTTTGCTCATATTGTTCTGCTTTTCTCTATCCATAAGTTGCTGTACATGATGAGTCATAAATATAATACTTTCCGTTACCGTTGCCTTCAGAGTTTATAATAACAAAATCATACCCATTATTTATTAATTTTGTAAGGAATTTATCAAAAATGTTACTGTTTTCTGATATTGCACTTATAACAGTTTTACTAGGGTTAGGGTTATTTTTAGTTGGAAGTACAGTAGCATTAATTGTCGCAGCATAAGATGTACCATATTCATAACCCATGCTGCAATTAATAACTCGCACATTGTTGGCAACAAGCAATGCAAATCCATATTTATAAGACATAATATTTGTGAATGTAGTTGTGCCACCGACATATGAATATGCATATAATTCGTTTTTAGGACAAATACCAGTTATTCCAATACCGTTATTATATGTAGCAGCCATAACACCTGCTACTTGTGTACCATGATGCTGATCTTTTACATTGCTTGTATATGTGTCTATGTTAGGATTTTCCCAAGGTGGTTGAACAAAATTTAAGTCGTCATGTCCCTTATCAAACATGGTGTCAAATAGTCCAATTTTTACAGAAGTCATTTGACTATAATAGTTTTTCCAAGCTTCATCAGCATTTATAGCATAAATATTCCAGTTGCTATTAGTTATTGTTTTAGTATCCAGATTTACCATGGATTTTGGATCATCAATAATAGTATCATCATCTGCCGATAGAGTAAAGGCAGTATTTAGTGATGCAAATTCAAATAAAGAGCTAAGCTTTAATTCATCTATTAGTTGATATAAGTAATCAACAGTTACTTCATTATTAAATTCAATCTGAAAATCATTTGTTAATTTAATAAATCCGACTATTTTAGCATTGTATGAATTTATTAATGAAGATACATCTTCAAATGAAACATCGTCCTTTGCAGTTAAAAGTATCTGATTGCGGACAAAAAACACTCCGTTGTTTTCGTCGTAAGCCACTTCATTGTCGCTTTCAATGTCTTTAAAATATATTTCTCCCTGAGGTTGACTACCAGAAGAAGTGTTGCTGATTTTTAATTCCGTAAGTTGTTCATTTGATATTTCAGGTGTTTCAGTATAACTGCCAATTAGATTCATTTGTACGCTTGAGAAAGCAGGTATGTTTCCATTATATGTACCACTTATTTTATAACTATTGTTATTTCTCTCAATTATATTAAAATTTTCTGTTTGAATAATAGAAAAATTAGTATAAAATGAAAGTTCCCATGCCATTATTGGAGTATCTGTTGTATTAGTTATAGTAATTAAGCCAGAAAATCCAGCATCCCAGCTATTCTGAACTGAAAAATCAACGGTAAAACCGTCAGTCCTTGCCTCTCTATACGACGGGCATAGTACAAATTCGTTAGGTGTGCCACTCACATTTGTCAGAGTATAACCGAAAGTAGCGTAAGCACCAACATCAATATCGGAATTGTAATAAGCATTTTTAACAGCGTTAGTACCTAATAATTCACCGCCCCACAGTCCTGTTATCGTTCCGCAGGGATCATACTGTACCGCCCAATTGCGAATAACTTCACTACCGGTATTTGTAATTTTAATCTCAATATTTTGATTGTTATCCCAACTGTTAACTATATTATAATTAACAGTAAAATTTGCATATTCAAATGTTCTGTTTGTTGATTCATTTGCAAATGCCGTAAAAGGTATAAAAAAATTACAAATCATGGCAATTATAAGAATTATGCTAAAATATTTAATTTTCATTTGATTTAACCCTCCAAATTTTAATTAAGATACGTACGAGGATCGGGAATTAACAATTTAAGTTCTTCAAATAACTCATTGGCATAAGAATCGTTCTTTACAGCTACTGAATTTCCATATTCACCTAACCAAACAATTTCCAATTCTTTATTTGAATTAAACATTGCACCGTACAAACCATAATCTCCGTATTCTGCATCGCCCCTCATCAATCCATCAGAAGAGTGCTTCACTTCACTGTTATCATCAACTTTTAAAAGTTTTTCATATAGATCCGTTAGCTTTTCCTTTGGAATAGGGTCAAAGTCTGTATCAGTACCTATGCTGTCTATCATATTGTATACTTCCAAATCACCAATATAGTAAAATTCATCTGGTGCTGTTTTTGTGAAATCAAAACTTTTAATTAACCCTTTATTATTAATGTAATAACCGTAACTATTATCATAATCCCAATGATAATAAGCAAGAATAAATACAATTTCAGGCATTTCACACAAGTTATCATCCTCATTCTCTTTTATTGTGGTTATTTGCCGCGTAGTTGCTTCTGGAATTCTAGTTGTGGTGATAATTGGCGATGTATTGGCAGACTGAGTTACAGTTTTTTGATGTATCGTTTCAGTCTGTATGGTAGTTTGTTTCTGCATTGTTTTGGATGTTTCAGTCTGCATGTCAATATTTTGTTTTGGTGTCGCCTGTGATGCCTCTGTTTGCACGGTAGTAGTTTGCTTAGATGTTGCCTCAGATGTTTCAGTTTGCACAGTAGTCGACGTTTGCTGTGTTTCTACTGGTTTTTCCTTATCGTTCACACAGGAGGTGAACAAAACTGAAAAAATAATTGATACCATTATTAATTTTGTAAATTTTATTTTCACTTGATTTAAACCTCCAAATTTTAATAAAGATCTTCTGCTTCCAATATTCTTGAAATAATACGTTTAAAATTCATTTGTCTCTAAATTCTTTTAAAAAATAGTATTCTTTTGTCTTTTTTAGATTTTGCATCCAATAAAATCTATATTAACATATTATATAATAAATTTCAATACTTTCTCATAAAATATATTTTTTTACAACAGTATGACAACCTAACCCAAAGGCATTCCATTATGGGTGGCAGAAGCTGTTCTGTCATTAAAATTACTTTACTCAGTAAGGCTAAACATATCAGTTTCGCACTAGAACTAAACTGCAAGCTGGACAGAGCTATGGTGTGACAGGTTCTTCAGCATTTATGAAAAGGCTGATTCTATAATTTTTTAAATAAGCAGTACAGTGATAAATGCTACAGCGAGTGCGACAGATTTATGATTGATAATAGCAATATGCTCCTTTGAATGGGTGATGAACTTTCAGGTATCATTGACTATGCAAAAGAACAACATAAGCCTGTTATCTCGATCAATACAGAAGATATTCAGTTGTAAGATTTACTACAATAAAATATATTTATAAAAGTAAGACCGTTTCGTATGAAGCGGTCTTTTCCTATGTCAAATTATACAAATATTAAATGTATCAATTATGCAAATATCCAAACTTAATAAATCAAACAGCTCTTTTCCTGCCTAAGTGGGAAAAGGGCTGTTTTTTTGTCCCTCCTTATGAGAGCAGTTGAAATTTTATCAATTATGTTATAAAAATCTTTCTTATATTTATGCATCTGTACAAACTTTGAAAAAGCAGTCCGACAAAACGTCCTGCAGTGTCCTATATTACCGAGATGGCAAATCTGCATAACGTGGCTTATCTAAAAAGACTCTGTTGCTGTGTAAAATTCCAAACTTTCAGATTTGCTACTAAAAAACAGGCTCTGACTGTCCTTAAGTTATGAGGATGCAAAACATATAAGCAGTTATCATAATTCAGGCACTCATTTTATGCAAATCGCAGAACTTACAAAAAAGTTTTCTGAAAAGACCATAAAAAACGCAATATTTTGTCCTAACGAGTGAAGAGGCATATTCTTTATTAAGTTTCAACAAGAAATCAAGCATGTTTTATGTAGTCTTACAAAGTTATAAAAAGACAGCTCAAAGAATTCACATTTTAAGCTGTTTTTGTAGGTGCTTATGAGAAACGCTTTTTCAATGCTCTCTCAAAATCAAATTTACAGGAGGTCAAAACAAATGACAATCAAACAAAAACAGGAACTTATCGCAGAGGTCGTTACACTCTTGCAGGCAAAACTTGAAGCGGATATTACACAGCCAGCACCAGTTCAGAATGCTCCGCAGAAAGTAGAAATGCTCACCATCAAGGAATGCACTGAGGAAATCAAAGGCTTGTCCGGACATACCGTCCGTCAGCTGATAGCACAGGATAAGCTCCCGTATATCCGCACTGGGCAAGGCAAAAAAGGCAAGATACTTATTTCAAAGAGTGCATTAATCTCGTATTTTGGAGGTGCTGCATGACAATCTTTGAACAGGTTAAATCAGAACAGAATATATCGCAAGGTAATGAATATTATTCAGCGCATTTGTGGCTCGGCGAGAAAAACAATATAAGTGAAGTTATCTTCTGTGAAGAATTCGTTTCAAAAAAACCGCCTTGATTTTACAAAAATCAAGGCCATATTCCAGTTATTGAGCATGATATAACAGTCATTAGCAATGCTATTCCAATGATGGAAATAATATTTATAAAAACTAATGCCATACATCTTAAAATAACTAATTTATTCGAAATACTTTTATCCAAATTCCGCTTGCTTCTTATTTTATTTAAAAAATAATTGAATCCAATTGATAATAAAATTATAAGTATAAACAGCAAATGTGTACCATGCCAAAAAAGCATCATAAAAGCATATGCAAGTGGAATATCAAATAATACATTAAATAAAATGAGAAGTCCATAATTATAAGCATTAAAAAGCTTTGTCATTTTTGGTTTCACCTACTCTTAATCATTTACATGTTAAATTATACCATGTAAATTTAATAAAGTCAATAATATTAAATGGAGAGTAACCTGTTTAAGTAATCTTTCACAGAGGATAAAAATCTGTTTGAGGTACTGACCCTAATTTAGTTTTTGCAGGACAGTGCATATATTTCTTTTGGTACTGATTTTGAAGAAAGTACTGCCACTCTATACACTGCATACTGTGACTGGTGCAATAAAAATTTGCTCACGGCA
>Ga0116191_1002340_pt1 | contig 14491 bp, 17 predicted proteins | sample AD_UKC111_MetaG_FD_89897 | JGI IMG/M metagenome (GOLD analysis project Ga0116191, IMG submission 89897) | Active sludge microbial communities of municipal wastewater-treating anaerobic digesters from Hong Kong - AD_UKC111_MetaG | ecosystem: Engineered > Bioreactor > Anaerobic > Digestate...
AATGGGGTGAAGATATCCTGGCGTACACCGGCGCCGCCGCTACCCTGCCCAGCGCTTCTTCAGCGGGGACCAGTTCCGGCCGGCCCGGGTTCAGGGCGCCCAGGTCATTTAAATAACTCAAATATTTTTCCAGTGCCGCCTCCCAGGGCAGGTCGTCCAGATAAACCGTACGCTTCATATTTAAAAGCACCTCATTAAGTCTTTTAAAATAATTTCACTTCCACTATCTCCCCGGCCTCAACACCCTCTTTGCCGGCAGGTATGTGCGCCAGGCCGTCGGCTCTGACCATGGTGCTGATTAAGCCTGATTTACCCAGTACAGGTTCTGCAAAAAACTGACCGTCACTATATCCAAGCTTAACCCGGACAAAGTCCTCGCGTCCCGCAGCCGAGCGCAGGTTGCGGGTAATTACCGCTCTCAAAGGAAATTCCATGGCTATTTCTTTAGCCCCTGTTGGGTACCCCCCCATCCGCACAAGGGGCGCCACCATCAGGTCAAAGACAACCATGGCCGAAGCCGGGTGGCCCGGCAGGCCGAAAACAGGTTTCCCTCCCAGGATCGCCCCTAGCGCGGGTTTGCCGGGGCTAATCGCAATGCCGTGAAAAAGGACGCCTGGCTTCCCGGCAGCATCAATTACCTTGGAGGCCACATCGCGTGTGCCGACTGAACTGCCGCCGGAGAAGAGGACCATATCGTTATCTTTCAGGGCGACCCTCAGGATATCTTTTAATTTTTCATAATTGTCGCTGACAATCCCGTACAGCCGCGGGGCACCGCCGCAAGCGGCTATCGCCCCGTACAGGGCGTGGGAGTTGATGTCACGTACCTGGCCGGATAAAGGGTTCTCCCCGGGGTTAACCAGCTCATCTCCAGTGGAAACAATACCTACCTTTAATGAAACGGCCACTTCAACTTCCGTCACACCGATGGATGACAGCATGCCAAGGTCCTGCGCCCTGATTTGGTGGCCAACCGGGAGCGCGATTTCACCCGCGGCTATGTCGTCTCCCCTGCGCACCATGTTCTCTCCGGGCGCGACCGGCTTGATGATGCCAATGGTGCGGCTGTCCAATTCCTCGGTGTACTCCACCATTACCACAGCGTCAGCCCCGGCAGGAAGCATTCCCCCGGTGGGGATGCGGTAAGCCTGGCCCGACTTGACTTCCCCTTCCGGCCGCCTGCCTATGATTATCTCGCCGGTTATATCAACGTATGCCGGCATTCCTTCCGTGGCGCCATATGTATCTCTGGCCCGCACTGCAAAGCCGTCCATGGTGGACCGGTCGAAACCCGGCACATCATCGACTGCGCGCACCTCGGCCGCCAGCCTGCGGCCAAGGCTTTTTAAAACCGGCACCTTCTCGTGCGGCCACTTGTCCGGCAGGTGGGCGGCTATGGCAGCCCTGGCCTCATCTACTGTCAGAACATTAAAAAGTTCAGCCATAGAGTTAAAAACAACCCAGTTCGCATGATTTTATTTTGATTTTAAGTTCATTGGCGGCATTTCCTACCACTTTGGGGGCAACCTTCAATTCTTCAGCCAGTTTTCTGGCCTGCGTGCAGCTGAGCCGCCCTTCTTTGGCCGCCAGCCTTACCGCCTCTAAAACTTCCGGCTTAATTTCCGACATTGCAGCACACTCCTTTTTTAGTATTACTCGCTCAATCAGATCAGCCACTCCTGCCGTGTCATCCAGCCCAAAATGAGGCGCCGGCCCGGCAGGGGCAGTATCAGTCACCACAGCAACCAGTTCTCCCGCCGGGATTGCCGGGCGTTCAATTGCAGCATGACGGTAGACTTCTATTTTAGGCCATTTCTCCTTTTTATACCCTTCAAAAATAATCAGATCCAAATCGCCGGCTGCAGCCACAGCCATGTCCATGACTTCCTGCGGCGCCGGGCCGGCTGCAAACTTTTTGAAGAGTGTAACCCCGTTGGGTGACGCCAGTGCTACAACATCAGCACCCGCCCGCGCATGCCGCCAGGTATCCTTCCCTTTTTGATCAAGATCCACTGGGTGGTGGGTATGCTTAATCACACCAAGCAAGTAGCCGCGGCTTTTCAGCACTGCGATCAGCTTTTCCAAAAAAGTGGTTTTCCCTGAGCCGGAATAACCAACCAAGCCAACAACAGGCACTGTTTTTTTCACAGGAACCTCCGATTTGAGTCGTGAGATGTGGGACGTGAGACGTGGGATTTTTATGAACTGTTATCCCATAACAACACTTATACTCTAGATCCGTCTGACGATCCTATTAGAGTTAATAAATATACTAATGCTGTGCATAATTATATAAAAGCCTACTGTATGACTTCTATCGTGTCGCCGGTTTTAACCTGGCCGCCTTCCAGTACTCTGATGAAGATGCCCTCTCTGGGCATGACGCAGTCACCGGCCTGGTAGAAAATAGCACAGCGGTTGTGGCATTCTTTGCCGATCTGGGTAACCTCGCCGACTGCCTCGCTGCCTATCTTCAGGCGTGTGCCTATTGGCAGTTCAACCAGGTTTATGCCTTCCGTGGTAAGGTTCTCGGCAAAGTCACCGGGGCCGACATCCAGGCCCATCGCCCGCATTTTTTCAATGCTCTCCAGCGCCAAAAGGCTGACTTGGCGGTGCCATGGCCCGCTGTGAGCATCATCCTGCAGGCCGTGTTCCTTAACCAGTATCCCTTCTCCTTTGTCCTTTTTACGCATCCCTTTTTCCGGGCTGGTACATACAGCCTTTATTATACCCATACAGGTTACATCTCCTTTTATATAACAAAATTTATTTTAAGAAAAAAGAGTGATCCCGGCACTTATATTTTTTAACTTTTTAAAGCTTGATAACCACAGCACAAAACCTACCCGCCAATTTGGGACATGCTCCTGCGCTTATCCCTCCAGCCGTCCAGCATATGGTGCCGGTCCGGTTTCATATAAACCGCGTCAAGAATTAATTCAGCAACTTCCCTGATCCGCGCTCCCTCACGCAGCGGGGTCCTCAAATCCACTTCCCGCTCGTCGTAAAGGCAAGGCCTCAGTCCTCCGCTGGCGGTCAGGCGCAGGCGGTTGCATTTCTCGCAGAAATGTTCGCTCATGGAGTTGATAAAGCCAACAGTTCCGGCAGCGTCCTTAAAGCGGTAATATTTGGCCGGGCCGCCGCCGGAAGTCATTGTGGCCGGCAGCAATTGGCCGATTTTCCTTTTTAGCCTGTCCATTATCTCCCCGGCCGGGACAAAGCGCCCCTTGGACCAGGTCAGGGAGGAACCTATGGGCATCAGCTCAATAAAGCGTATGTGCAGTGGATTTTCCAGAGTAAGGCGGGCCATGTCCACAACCTCATCATCGTTGAAATCACGGATCACCACAGTATTTAATTTAACCGGATGAAGCCCGGCCTCCAAAGCTGACTGGATTCCCTGCCAGGCCTGGGCCAGTTCACCGCCGCGCGTTAAATCCCGGTAGCGCTCATCCTTTAGAGTATCCAGGCTGATATTGACCCTTTTGACACCCGCTTCTTTAAGAGCTTTGGCGCGGGCAGGCAGCAGCAGGCCGTTGGTGGTGAGGGTAATATCATCGATGCCGGGAATAGTTGAAATGCGCCGCACCAAATCATCCAATCCCTTGCGCACCAACGGTTCGCCCCCGGTCAGGCGTATTTTTTTAATCCCGATTAGCGCCGCGGCCTTGATGATGGTTTCGATCTCCTCCAGGCGCAGGATCTCCTCATGGGAAGCAGACTTAACTCCCTCCGGCGGCATGCAGTAAATACAGCGCAAATTGCACTTGTCGGTAACCGAAACACGCAGGTATTCTATGTCCCGCCTGTAAGTATCAAGCATATTTTCACCTTCTGATTTATAAGTTAGTCAACCAAAAAAAATTAATTATATGTCTTCTACCGGCCGCGCTGCTGGGCCGTAGTCAGAACGGCGGTAATGCCAAAGGCCAGCAGCAGCAGGATAATACTAAGAGCGGTAGCTATTTCCCATCTTCCCTTATTCACTTCCAAAACAGTGGCGGTTGTAAGTACCGCCGTGTATCCTTTCAAGTTGCCGCCCACCATCATGGAGGCGCCAACTTCAGATATCGCCCCGCCAAAACCGGCGATAACCGCCGCCAACAGGCCAAGCCTGGCTTCCCTCAAAAGCAGCCACAGCAACTGCAGGCGCGAAGCGCCCAGGGCCAGGATCTGGAGCCTGATCTTGGGGTTCAGGGACTGAATGGCGGCGATAGTAAAACCAGTGATAATCGGCGCCGCAATGATGATCTGGGCCACTATCATCGCTGTAGGCGTGTACAGCAGGCTCAGGAAACCCAGGGGGCTGTAGCGGCTTAGGGTCAGCCAGACCCATAATCCCACCACTACCGGCGGCAGGCCCATACCGAAATTAATGATACTTACCACCAGCTTGCGCCCGGGGAAAGAGGCAAGAGCTAAAAAAGTGCCCAGGGGCATGCCGAGCAACAGGCCAATCAGTGTGGCTGTTCCTGATACGTGAAGGGTACGGAAGATAACCTCAAACACATCCCGGTCTCCACTAAACAGCAGGCGTAACGCTTCCAGCAGCCCCTGCCAGTAAACTTCCATAGACATCACCTTTTTTATGGACTCTTAGCATGAGATAAAAACTGTCTAAGGCTTGTCTCCCTTATGCTTGAAATAATATAACCCGCCGCTAATTTTAGGGCCTGTCAGCCCTGAAATATCTGTTCAAAAGAGTTTTGAATAAAACTATCGACTTCGCGCTGAAACTCCCGGTACCTGCGCAAGAGCTCTTCAGCGCCGGGGGTCAGCTTGGCTCCGCCGCCCATCTCACCGCCAACCTGCGTCACAAGGAGCGGCACTCCCCAATGCTTTTCCGCCACCTTGATTTTGCCCCAGGCCGCCCGGTAGGACATGGACATTTCCCTGGCCGCCTGTGAAATTGACCCTGTGTCTTTAACTTTAATTAAGATATTAAACAGGCCTTCACCAAAAATAGCCCCGTTTTTTTCCAGCCAAAGCTTGTGTTTAGCGCTAAGCGCCGCAGCACCGGTGTCGTATGACGTACCGCGCACCGTGCCCATGCGATTACCCCCTCAAGGATACTGATCTGGGTTAATCTGAAGCAGATACTAACCAGGGACCTTATTGCGGGAGTGTAACCTCCCATTGAAAAAAATACATGCTGTTGCGGATAATGTCAAGTTTGCGCAGCAGAACTTGTTATTATCTCTTATTATACACTAAACCCTGCGCCTGTTGTTCGAAAAGGTTAACCAAATCCGGTGCATTCTCCCTGGAAGTTAAATATAAAAGCAGCTAATTTTCATAATATATTAAAAAACATGTCTAATTTGACACTAAATGTAAATAACTCTGGATTTATCCCCCGCCCACAGCAGGGAAAAGAGACACACGGTCACCATCATTAAGGATCACTGCAAAATCCTTATGAACACCATTAACTAAAAACGTGTGCACCTTGTCCTCAGGAATGTTGAGTTTTGTTAACAACTCCCTGCCCGTTAACCCCTCTGTTATAGGCACCGGGATGATTTGTCCAAAAGTTGTTCCCGGGATATAACTCTCCAGACCTGAAAAAACCCTTACTTCGACCTTCAAAAAGTCTCACCTCCTGTAAGATGAATGAAGATTTAAAATAATTGAAGCCCTCATGAACAGTATGAAATTTAGTCTCAGCAATTTTCTTGCCATTATCATAGATGGCAAGCATGACCTGTTATTGTTTACCCATTTTTTTAAAACCCAGCAATACACGGTAAGGCCCCGGAGTGCCGGGCGGCACAAACGCTACCCGGTCACCCGGCTTGATCAGACAGTCTACAGGCATAGCCTTCCCGTTAACAAATACTATTTCAATCCTTTCAGGGGGCAGGTCTAATTTACCGCCGGATCAACTGCGCTGATTTCCTCTTCTAAACTAAGTATAAGCGGGAAAGGCCACTTTCTCTCATCAAAAAGCTTTTTTAACTCGCCAAAACCTCTCACTTCAATGTCGCCCATCTTCTCCCTCCTAATCTTTTTACTGTTTGCCGGCAAAACTTGCTTCCTCTATACTTCTACTAATAAGGGAAGGGGTTGTGTTACAATATAGTCGCAAATTCCGTGCCGAATGAAAGGAGAACAACCGTGACTGGTCAAGAGGAAAAAGTAACCGTCCTTGAAACTACTATAGACGACATGAACCCGGAAATCTACTCCTATTTATTCGATAAACTCATGAAGGACGGCGCGCTGGACGCCTATGTCATACCCGCGTATATGAAAAAGAACAGGCCGGCCAACCTTTTGTGTGTAATTTGTCATGCGGAAAAGCTGGAAACGTTACTTGAAACCGTCTTCAGGGAAACCTCAACTTTAGGCGTACGGATCAGGGAAGAGAAAAGAAGGGTCCTTTACAGAAGTTTTGAGCCGGTAAATACCCCCTGGGGGGAAGTTACAGTGAAAACCGGCTTCGCCGGTGAAGACAAAAAAGAAATTCTGCAAATTGCCCCGGAATACGAAGAATGCAGGAGTCTTTCTGAAAAATCCGGTATTCCCCTGAAAAAAGTTTACACAGCCGCCCTGCTGGCCTTTGAAAAGCTGAAGAAATAACAAGGGAGTTTACTCTATATCTTCTGGACCTTGGTTATGGTTATGATGGTGTTGGTGAACATTCTCCCGGGCGGAACCGCGGCCTGGATAACGCTCACCCACGATCAGCCTTAACAGGTTGGGGTGCTCCATAACCTTTTTGCCGGCGCCGTAGCCTACTTTTTCTACAGTCAGGGCCGGCAGGTCAATGAAACCATCCGCCAGCACAGAAACAAGGGCGGCCCCGGTGGGAGTCACCAATTCCCCTTCGATACCAGCGCCGTAAACAGGAGCCTGCCGCAGCACTTCCAGTGTGGCGGGCGCCGGTGACGGGATCACGCCGTGCATACACTTGATAAAACCTTTGCCCATGGGCAGGGGTGAAGCGTAAACCTTGTCCACCCCAAGCCGGCTCAGGCCCAGTACTGTGCCCACCACATCCACTATAGCGTCAACCGCCCCGACCTCATGGAAGTGGACCTGGTCCGGCGCTGTATCATGGACGGCAGCCTCAGCCTCTGCCAGGCGGTGAAAAACAGCCTTGCTTTTCTCTTTTACTTCCGCCGGCAGCCCGCTGTTGTCTATAATCTTTAAGATGTCGTCCAGGCGCCGCTCGGGCTGATTTGTTTCCAGCAGGTCAACAAAGACATTGGCGCAGGAAATACCGTTTCTTTTTTCTCTTTTCCAATAAATTTCATAGCCGTCAACCGGCAGCAGCGCCAACTGCTCCTTTAACAAAGCAAAGTCAACTCCGGCGCTGACCAGGGCGCCCAGGCACATATCACCGCTTATACCTGAAAAACAATCAAAATAAGCTATTCTCACTCACGCGCCCCCTCCATCATACGGGTTATGGCGTTGGCCATGGCAGCGGCGCCAAAACCGTTGTCGATATTTACCACGCTGACTCCTGAAGCGCAACTGTTAAGCATGGAGAGCAGCGCGGCCAGCCCGTTGAAGCTGGCTCCGTAACCGACACTGGTCGGCACGGCGATAACAGGCTGTTCGGCCAGCCCGCCCACCACACTGGCCAGGGCCCCCTCCATACCTGCCACCACAATAATGACATGAGCCCAGCGCATCTCATCCAGCTTATCCAGAAGCCGGTGAATACCCGCGACACCCACATCGTAAACTCTCCGCACCTCGTTGCCCATCACCTCTGCTGTAACGGCGGCCTCCTCAGCCACCGGCAGGTCGGCTGTCCCGGCGCTGACCACAAGGATTTTCCCCTTTTGAGCCGGCTGTTTGCCCCCGCCAATGACGATAGTCCGGGCCAGTTCATTGTAAATAGCCTCCGGGTAGATTTCCCTTACTTTCAGAAAAGCTTCATCTGAAGCTCTTGTACCCAGGATCACCCTGTCCCCGCCGCCCAGCTTTTTAAAGATACCGGCAACCTGTTCCGCAGTTTTGCCCTGGCAGAAAACAACTTCCGGAAAGCCTTTGCGCAAAGCGCGGTGGTGGTCTATAACCGCAAAGCCCAGGTCTTCATATGGTAAGTTCTTAAGCCTGTCCAGCGCTTCCGCCACATCAATTTTATGGTTCTTTACATTTTCCAGCAGCCTGCGCAGCTCATTTCTTTGCACCTGCAGCAAATCCCTTCTGACTTGACTTCTAACCTATATTATAAGGCCAAAAACCACACCGGCAAAATAAAAATCATCCTTCAACCGGCAGACCGGGACAAAGCATTCGCACAGCCCCCGCATGTTCATTTATGGAACATGCTGGAACCCCACAAAACCACATTCGACATCACCGGAGAAGAACTGGATCGGGTCCATAACTATTAAAAACCCCAGACTAACCCCACATAAAACCTTGCCCCCGCAAACACGGGGGCAAGGGCCTCTTTTTTTACACAATCTGCTGTGTTTGTAAGAACATGAAGAATGCGCTCTTTGGTATTTCGCAGTACGGAGTTGCTTTATGCCTGTCAGTAGTTGTCTATTAACACATTTTTATTGTGCATTGTATGAAGCTTCTAATTCCCGGAGCATTAACTCTAATTGCTCAGGCTCTTTTGTATATGCATTTATTGAGGCTATGGCGTTTCTTGCGATTTCAACTGACTTTATTTCCTTGTCAATTCCAATCACTTTCCTTCCCTCACTGATCGCTGCTACGGCAGTAGTTCCGCTACCAATAAAACAATCAAGCACAATATCATCAGGATCAGTAAATAACTTTATTATTCTTCTTGGCAATTCAACAGGAAACTTTGAATCATGGTCGGAGTTACTACGAACAGATGCAATTTCCCACACCCCCCTAGAACCCCAATTAACCCACTCTTGTTTTGTAAGCCGTGCTCTGTCAACCTTCGTGATTCCTGGTTTCCAAAAGATATATAGATATTCGAATTCATCAACAGAGCGGTAAGATATTGTGTGCCACCTGGAGTTTTCCCAAGCAGCGTCTTTCACCCAAATACGGCGGTCATATAAATAGAATCCTGCACCGGTTGCAGCTTGCTCAATCAGTCCGCCAACTAAATACACTCTTGTCTGAGACTGATACTTGCCTCCTCTAACATTATTACCGTTCAACCTCCTGTCAATTGTTTGCTCGCTGCACTTGAAATATTCAGCAAGCTTGTACCGGTTCCATTCAGGATGTTTTTTCATGACTTCTACAATTTCTTCTTTTGAAAGCGTGATTTTTCTCCGTGAAACGTTTTCTGCCATAATTTTTGGCATTGTTTCATCCTTAAAACATAGAATATCTGCTATATTAATTACTAAAAAGCCTCCAGGTTTAATAATCGGAAAATGATGTTTAATAACCTCTTTTAATAAATTTTCCCATCCCCTAAAGGTTAAATATTTTTCATATTCTTTTCCCACATAATATGGTGGGGACCATACACTCAGCGCAATTGATTCTCGAGCAATTTTTTTCAAAAGAAACCTGGCATCTCCATGATAAATATTATTAGGAGAAAGTGTCTTTGAAAACTCTATGACTGCCATAATCCTTTACACTCCTTAATATTTTCCTCGTATGTTAGCGTCTGAATACGCCAAGCAGATTTTTCTTTTAATTTACTAAAGCTCACCCTTACCCTAAAATCTTCGCCTCGTGATGGTGCATTTCTCCCAACCAACCATATTCCATCATCAAATGTTGGATTGTATGTATCTTGCAGGCGGCCATTTGGTATTGCAGCAATGGTAACTTCCTTTAAGTGATGTACATTATTATCGTCTTCGTACATGAAGTGTATAAGACAGGTTGTTGTAAGGTAGTTCTTCCCGCCATATTCTGATATTTCAGGAAGAAAACCTTTTTCGTTGATTTCATCACCCGATCTTCTTTGTCTTATCCACATTGAAGTTTGAGACATTTGAATAGTTGCAGACCGGTTTTCTTTTTCAGCCTTTGAATCTATAAACAGAGCCTGTCGAACCGTTCGTTCCGGCAATATAACATATCTGGCCTTCTTATAGTCAACGGTACCATACACTCGTTGCTGAACATTAAACCCAGACAATCTATCAAGCAATTCCCTTGTTATATCTTCTGCAATGTCCTTTACACTATCAGGTGATTTTAGAAAAATCTCGTGCGCTTCCATTCCAAAATCGTAAACAGCCTGAAATACCCATCTTAATGTGAGTTTTTCAATTTCCTCTATCTCGTCCAATGATAAATCCACAGGGTCTTTTTCGTTCATCTTATTTCTCCTACCTTTCTACTCTTACGCCCAGCGATCGAAATAAGCTGTAGTGCTGACCTTCGTGTTGATTGCTTTGTTGGCTCTTAGTCATTCTGTGCTGGTTTAATGCTTCTATTTCTGTAAATCATTCTTTTTCCTGTTTAACATATAAGTATATATTCGCCGTCTTTACTTTTACTCGAAAGGATAATTCCATACATTTAGTACAATTCCTGCCACAAATATGAATTTAATCTCAGAGCCTCTACACAGACAAACTCCAAGTCCTTAGATTATAGACCAATCCCTTCTGCAATCTACCTTAATCAAGCCTGAGAGAACATGTGCTTTGTCAATATTCTCTATATTTAATACAAGCAATTATTGTTCCTCAATGGAGCGAATCAGTCAATTGAGTTTATTTTATCCTTATTAACCGGTCTTCTGTCAGTATGGCATGCACAGGTATATCATGCGGCCCCGGGTAAACGTCAGACAGCACCTGAAATTCATAGGCCAGGGCAGCGAATACTGTTCCCGGTCCGGTAAGGGGCAAAAACCGGTCATAAAACCCCCGGCCAAAGCCCAGCCGGTTTCCGGCGGTGTCAAAAGCCACCCCCGGCACTATGACCAGGTCGAGCGTCTCCGGGTTCAGCGGCCGCAAGGCCTGTGGCCCGGGCTCCGGAATACCCCACGCGCCTGGCTGCAGGTCGCCGGGGTAATTTAGAAGGAGCGACGGTATCAGCTGGTTTGCGGCAGTATCGGTAACGGGTACTGCTACTTTTTTGCCGGCTGCCAGGCTCTTAACAACTATTTCATCGGTACGCGCCTCATTGCGAAAATCCAGGTAGATCATCATGCTGCGAGAGCGCCGGTATTCTTCCAAATCCAGCAGCCTGGCGGCGATTCTTCGGCTTTTTTCGGCCACCTGCGCGGGTGTTAAGCCGTTTCTCATCTGCAAAATCTGTTTCCTCAACCGGCTTTTCGGCAAGTAAATACCCCCATCTTATCAACCATCATTTTCATTTTAACACTCTGGAGATGACTGCAGGGCTCAAATATTTTTACTTTTGTTTCCATAATATGAATGACCGCTTTTCCATGTAAGCGGTCACCCATAATAAAACATATCGCCTGAAAATCATTTTATTACTTATAACTTGTAAACCTCACTACCGCTCAGAAGGCGTGTGCCGCTTGCCTGCAGGACTTTAACCGCCTCGTCAAGCCGCTCCACCCTGAAAACAACAAGAGCGGCGCCGGCTGATTTCTGCAGAAACGCGTAGAGGTACTCAATGTTTATGCCCGCCCCGTCCAACAACTGGAGGACGTCAGCCAGCCCGCCGGGTTTGTCGGCTACTTCCACGGCGATCACATCGGTCGCGCTTACCGTAAACTCTGAACTCTTTAAGATTTGGTACGCTTGCTCCGGATCGTTCACGATCAGCCTCAATATGCCAAAATCAGTTGTGTCGGCGATTGACAGCGCCCGGATGTTGATGCCGTTCTCCCCGAGCGTCCTGGTCACCTGGGCCAGGCGGCCAGACTTGTTTTCCAAGAAAACAGAAATCTGCTTAACCTTCATATTTACGCCCCCCCTGTAAGGTAGATTCGCACATCCCGGCCAGTTTGGCCAGACGCCTGCGTTCCCACAGTTAAAGATAATATTCAACAGCGCCGTGCCGGTTCCCTGCAAATTCTGCTTTGAAAATTAACTAATAAATGGCTCACAGCAATTCAAATCTGATCCCGAACTTCTGCTCCAGATCAACATAGGAACGCCCGGTGAGGTCCCTGCCCCTGCGGTCAAAGGCCGGTTCCGGCAGCAGCGCCACAGGCGGGAGACGTCCCGGCTTGTCTCTAAGATATTCTGTCAGGGCTGTTTCGAAATCAGCCACCGTAAGCAAGCCGGCTGCTCCAATCGAACCACCAAAGAAACGGCTTTTCACAGTCAGCACTTCTATTTCCGCTTCTCCTTTTAAAAATTGCTTCAAGCCGTTATTTATGACAGGACTGCCCAGTTCGGACGCGAGCGCCAGCCCCTTCTTGGCTCCGTTTCGTCTTAAGGCCAGCGCCATATCAGAAATCAATACCGGGTCCAGGTCGTAATCCATTACCAGCCCGGACCTTTCCAGCGGCTCTTTTTTGACCTGAAGGGGAACCAACCCTTCCTCCCTTGCGACAATGATTTCCGGTGAAGCGGCCTTGAATACCTGTCTAAAAGCCTGAACCCTGGTCCGGGCCGGAACATTGTTTACCGAATGAATAACATCTCCGCGGCGAATTCCTGCCGCTGCCGCGGGGGTCCCTTTAATCACACCTCCAACCACCGGCTTCAGGTCATAAACCAGGGGGGGTTCACAGGTAAGCGGGACACCGGCCCTGTGCCGCAGACCTGCTGCAAAATCATTAAGCTCTTCCCGCAGGGCCGGCTTGAAACGGAGTGCGGGCGCCGCTAAACGGGTAAACCCCGGTAGGAGCAGGCGAATTGTCTCAGCTCCGCACTGCTCAAGGTACCCGATAGTCTCTTCCAGGTCAGACCACCCCACCAGGTGGGGCATAGCCACAATGCTGCCGTTAAAAGGCAGCCCGCAACTTTTCAGCAGGCGTGTGTTTCGCAACGCGCGGCCAGGGCAGGCGTCCCCCATCAGGGTGTACCTGCTTTTCTCCACTGCGCTGTTCAGTGACAGGTTGACAGTCACACGGCCAAGGCGGCATAAGAAGTCTGTCATACTTTCATCCAGCAGTATGCCGTTGGTGGTAATCTGGACGGCTGTATGGGGCAGGGCGGCACGGACCGCAGATAAAACCTCCCTGATAAAGGGATTGGTTAAAGGCTCACCTTCGATAATTCTTGTTGCCGACTCGCCTATTATCACCGGCCTCGCCGGGTCCAAAAAAGACACTACCTGCCTGACCTCATCCGGGGTACAGGCAGCAATGCGGTATGAAAGAACACCCGGCGGATTCTGTTTGTGTGAACAGAACACGCAGCTTATATTACAGATGGAAGTAACCGGCAGTATGTTCGCTTCCGCCGCCCCGTTTAAGGAAAATACTTCAGTATATGAGAGATTTTTCTTCCCGGAAATTTCACCCACAGAGAAATCCCTTATTCCGCAAGTTATTAACAGACTTATACACATTATCCACAGAAATAATCATCCACAGAACTCCTGTTTCCGGGACACAAGTCATATATTACCCGGGACATTAGTCGCTGATTTTCTTAAAATTACCTTCATATCTTTCCTCACCCAGTTTTAAATCCGGCACTGCATTAAGAGTCAAGGGGGCGAATGCGCCCCGCAGGTATTTATAGTATGCGGCGCAGGCGATCATGGCCGCGTTATCGGTACAAAGGACCGGCGCGGGAATGACCACCCGGATCGATTCCTGCCCGGCTGACTCTGTCAGGGCGGCCCGCAGTCCGGAATTGGAGGCTACCCCGCCGGCGAGCAGGATGGTGGAAACCCCGGTTTCTTTCGCGGCGGCCAGGGTTTTTTCGGTCAGGACATCTGAAACCGCTTGCTGGAAACCGGCCGCCAGGTCGGCTTTGTTCACTTCCTCACCCCGCTGTGCGGCACGGTGCAAATAATTTATTACAGCTGACTTCAGCCCGCTGAAACTGAAATCCAGGCTGCCTTTTTCCAGATAGGCCCTGGGCAGGCTGATCGCCGACACATCCCCGCCCGCGGCCAGCCGGTCGATCAGCGGCCCGCCGGGGTAGCCGAGGCCTAAAGTCCGGGCCACCTTGTCAAACGCCTCACCCGCGGCGTCGTCCCTGGTCCTGCCCACCACCCGGTAACGGCCGTGCTTCTCTACCAGCACCAGGTCGGTGTGCCCGCCGGAAACCACCAGGCAGAGCAGGGGGAAGGCCAGTCCTGGCTCTGCCAGAAAATTGGCGTAAATATGGCCTTCCAGGTGGTTTACCCCCAGCAGGGGCAGGTCCAGCCCGTAAGCAAAAGCCTTGGCCGCGGCGACTCCTACCAGCAGCGCCCCAACCAGCCCGGGGCCATAGGTTACCGCCACCGCGTCCAGATCTTTAAACCCCAGCCCGGCTGCCGCCAGCGCCTCCTCCACCACGTATTGGATGGCGGGCTTGTCCACTATCGGCAGCATCTCCTTGGGCTGCCCCTTGGTGAGCGGCAGGAACCTGGTCCCCAGGCCCGCCGCCGGTATCACCGCCTTCATCACCAGCACGCTCCTTCATAGTTCGAGGTCCTGACCACGCCCCGCCCGTCGATGACCAGCTTGCCGCCGTAGAGCGAG
>Ga0116191_1002342_pt1 | contig 14482 bp, 8 predicted proteins | sample AD_UKC111_MetaG_FD_89897 | JGI IMG/M metagenome (GOLD analysis project Ga0116191, IMG submission 89897) | Active sludge microbial communities of municipal wastewater-treating anaerobic digesters from Hong Kong - AD_UKC111_MetaG | ecosystem: Engineered > Bioreactor > Anaerobic > Digestate | place...
ACTGATCATTTCCATTATAATTTGCATTTGGAATATAATTAAATGTACCATTAGTATTTAATGTTAAACTACCTTTGGTAGGAGCATTATTTAGAAGTATATTCCATTTAACATTTTTGATTAAATCATTTATTGATACATTTTCTGTCAAAACTTTATTTGTAGCTACTCTAAATGAATCATTAACTGCTATAAGTTGTGCATCATTAGGCAATGATTTGATATTAACTCCTACAGGATCCGATAAATTTGATTTGCAACCTCTATATGTAATTAAAACAGTATAAGGACTTACAGCTTTAATGTCTTTTGCATTAATAATCAAATGGTTAGAAGAACTTTTGGATAAAGTATCTGCATTTTTATTGAACCATATAAATTGTGCACCTGAATAATTACTTTGAGCAATCAAGTCGATTATTGCATTCGGGCAAACATCATCATGAATATTGATGACTGGTTTGTCTAGCACAAGATTACATTGAGTATCTCTAAAGTCAGGGATACCATCTTTATCATAATCCGGTGTAACAGATTTAAAGTTATCTTTTGGTTGACCATTTGGATTCACAATTGGCTTTCCAGCACCAACTTGTCCATCATTATCAGGGTCAGAAAATCCAGCCTCTATCACATCATTAATACCATCGTTATCACTATCAGCATCATGCCAATCTGGTATGCCATCATTATCTGTGTCTGTTGGTAAGATTGTGTTACTCAGTGGATTGTTGTTAGCATCAGCTGTAGCAACTCCATCGCCATTTACTTTTGGTTTTCCAGTCCCTATAATTCCATCATTATCAGGATCGGGCAAGCTTGCTTCAGCCACATCGTTGATTCCATCATTATCGCTATCCAAATCGTGCCAATCTGGGATTCCATCTCCATCAAAATCCTTAGGATAACCAATCGGACCATTGGTAATTGTTGGACTAATAAATAATGATAATCCATTTGCATCAACAGGTAAATTAGCAGTAATATCTATTCTACCATCAGCGTTTTTATCTAAAATTTCATATCCATAATCCGCTTCACTGATGTCTAAAATTCCATCATTATCACTATCCAAATCATCGTGATCAGGAATTGCATCGCCATCAGTATCGATTGGGACAAATTTAGATCCAGCTGTAAGGCTACTTGTATCGGCATCAATTGGGTCGTAAAGTCCGTTTTTCCCAAAAACTATTGGAAGGCCGTCAATGATACCATTTCTATCCACATCTGGTTGGTTATGACCTGCTTCATCTAAATCGGTGATGCCATCATTATCACTATCCAAATCTAAATGATCTGGGATATTATCTCCATCCGTATCATAAATAGCTAAAATGACATCGCAAACTCCATCATTATTTGCATCTATACATCCTGCACCAATGTTTGTTGTGCCATTCTTTGCATCCAAATAATTAGGAATTCTATCTAAATCATCATCAGCTGATGGGTCGCTAGCATTCGGAAGACAAGTGAATTTTTTTCCTAAATTACAAAATTCTTGAACATCACTCACTCCATCATTATCATCATCCAAATCTACATTATCTGCAATACCATCTTTATCTGTATCAATAGGTGTTGCATTACAGTCTTTTTCAATAGCAATTGAGAGTTTGTCAAGTATTTTTTGACTACTGCCGAGATATGCCCAATAATCTAACATCTTGTCGTTACCAAAATTCCCAGAATAAGTATAAGGAACATTTGTAGAGGAAGGATTTCCAGGTGTTCCGCCTCCACTGACACCACCACCTATTGATGAGTGGTCGTAGAAAATTATATTTTCTGGTGCTTCAGGACCACTCAATCTAGTAATTAATGTTCCTCCAATATTATTTTCGATGTCGTTCATCATCACATGAACCTCGCCACTTCTAATCGAAAATTTATAATTAAAATCGAATTTTGAATTTAAGTTAATTGAATTTCCATTTCCATATTTTCCATCCCAAAAAATATTGTTCACACCTGATACAATATTTACAATAATATTTACATCATCTGGATCAGTAAAGTCACCATCATTATTAAGGTCTAATGATAATGCTCCTGTTCCTGAAACATTTGAGGTGAAAACAAAATTTCCACCCTTGTCTAATTCAATTGTATTTTTTCCACAATTTGTATTTATAGATTGTAATTCAAATTTAGAGAAATTAGCAATTCCTTCTGGCTCTTCATTTTTCAACCAAGTTGTATAAGTATCATTTCTAAATATATCCGTTACAAGAGCCAACTTAGGCAAATCGCTACTCGGAGGATTTAAAAATATTTTGTTATTGATAAACTCTAAAGTATCTCTAGCCTGTGGCTCATAGAGGTAATTTCCTCCTGCCACCATTTCTGATATTTTTGCAGTTCTTTTATAATCAGAGTTTGCCAATGATTTATAAAGAGGTTGTCTTTTGTCATTTGTAAGTCCCACATTATTAGACACTAATGGAAATCCCCATGGGTCAGCATTTGTGAAATCAACTTGATATAAAACTCCATCTTTTGTTTGAATATAAAACGATGGAGATACATTATTCCCATTATTACTAACTATGCAATTCAAGTCTTGCGAAAAAACTCTACCTTTCAACAAAGATGATCCAGTTTCGTTCCCAGCCCCATTTTGAGAAATGGTAATATCCCATGCTAATACAACTCTACGAATGGTAGAAGGTTGGTCTGCAGCTCTTGTCCAAGGTTGACCCACATCAAGATTTGCAAAATTTTTGAAATCAAGACTATATACAAAGTCTGGATAAGAAATATGTACGGAATATACCCCTTCTTCTGTTGCAGGCACCACTCCAGGCTTATATCCTGTGCCAAGAAGTGTTCCTCCTCCTGTAGGTCCACCATCTTCTTCAATATTGTTGTTAATAATTCCAAGTCCATTTGCATCGTCAAAAGTTGCAACTAAAGCACCAGAGGGGCTATAAACTTTGATGAATCCACCCTTTATCCCAACGTGACTTGCCCCAACATTGATAAATTCTCCTTGCTTTGCATATACTTTTAATTGTTGAGCAAATAATGGATCGTAGGCATATAAGAATAATCGCTTACCAGGGTTCTTATTGATTTCTTTCGAACCCTCCGCAAATATTGGACTGCCCTGCATCAATATCATTATGGTAATAAATTGACTTAGTAACCTGAAATTTCTTGTAAAATTTACTAAAAATGTCATATAAAAATAATATTTGATAATTATTGCTTTCGTATTAATCGGTTAATACATTATGAAAATTTTGGGATGATGCACTTAATCAATGCAATAATATTACCAGTTTTTATGATTTGTAACAAGAATGAATCATTAGAATAGAAAGTGTAATGATGAAATTAATATGTATAATTAATATTTTAATATATGGTGAAATGAAAATCAGCTATATATAATTTATATCTTTAAATATGTTTAATAATTTTGTGATAGAATAAAATTACATTTTTTTTAAATATTAATTTTTCTAAATCTATAACATAATGTACACATTATTAGAGTTTTGTAATTTGATTTTAATGTATTTTTTAATTTTTTTTAATTAAAAATAAAAAAGCAGTTTTGAAAACTTTCAAAACTGCTTTTAATAAGGATTGGGAATAATACCTATTTATTTATTGATATTTTTTTCGCCATCGATCCTTGTTTGCTATCCACTCTTACGATGTATGTGCCAATATTCAAATTGCTTACATCAATTTTATTGTTTTCTGTTAAATTGCTATTATAAACTGATTTTCCAGTCATATCATAAATCACAACAGAAGTATTACTTAATGAAGGATCTAAAATAATATTTAGTATGTCACTTGTTGGAGTAGGATATATAGCTACTTTTTCTGCAATAAGATTATCTATTGTTGCATTTGGTTTTGCTAAAACTATCTTTTTTGCAATCGTAATCGCATTGTCACCTGATGTGCCTCCATTATTATTAGCTAATAATGCACTTCCATAAAACTTAATGCTATCACCAGTTACAGTAGCTGGAGAAGTCCAATTAAATACCCAAGTTGCTTTGCCAGCACTAAATGCTTTTGCAGATGATTGCCTTACATATTGCTTACCGCCAGATGTTGTTAGATTTGTTCCAGTACCTGCTGCAAGTGTTCCACATTTTGCATTCAAACCATCTAAGCAAGTTAGTTCGTAGCCACCTAAAGCAGCAGTTGTACTATTGGATGTGAAGGTTATTGTATATAAAGTGGAAGGCTGAACGGTATCTGGCAAGCCTACTAGTTGAATTGTACCTTGATAACTGCCACCAGAATGACATCCAGATGTTGTACTACATGTTTGTTCACCAGGAGCACCAGTTTTTGGCACTGGTGGATTTTTAGGATCTATCAGCGAAATATTGGACAATGCTAATCCTAATGTAAACAAAAATAAAGAATAGACAAGTTTTGTTTTTTTCATATAAAATTTGATTTAGATAAAATTGTTTATTAATTTTAAAACATACGTTATTCTCGAAAAATTGGTGGGGAAATTATAGATTAATTTATATTTGCATCAAATATATATTTTAACCATGTTTGAAAGTTTAAATGAGCGGTTGGATTCCGCATTCAAAGTTCTGAAAGGCGAGAATGTTTTAACTGAACTTAATGTTGCAGAATCTATAAAAGAAGTGAGAAGAGCATTGGTAGCAGCCGATGTGAATTATAAAATTGCAAAAGAATTTACCGATAAGATAAAAGACAAAGCTTTGGGTACTGAAAACGTACTGAAAGCAGTTAAGCCTGGTGAGTTGATGGTCAAAATAGTTTTTGACCAATTAGTAGAATTGATGGGGGGACAGTCAGCAGGGATAAATATTAAAGGTAATCCTGCTGTTATTCTAATTTCTGGACTACAAGGTAGTGGTAAAACTACTTTTACAGGTAAACTTGCATTATATCTCAAAACAAAAAGGGCAAAAAAAGTACTTTTGGTTGCTGGTGATGTATATAGACCCGCTGCAATTGACCAAATTTCCGTTTTAGCGGAGCAAACTGGGGTAGAAGTTTACAAAGAAGAATTGAACAAAAACCCTGTAGAAATTGCTCAAAATGCAATCAAATATGCTCGACAGAAGGGTATTGATGTGGTGATTGTCGATACAGCTGGTCGTTTGGCTGTGGATGAAGAGATGATGGTGGAAATCCAAAACGTCAAAAATGCAATTAATCCGCAAGAAACATTGTTTGTAGTGGACTCTATGACGGGTCAAGATGCTGTAAATACTGCTCAAGCCTTCAATGATAGAATCAATTTTGATGGAGTGGTGCTCACCAAATTGGATGGCGATACTAGAGGAGGAGCAGCATTGTCCATCAAATATACTGTAGGGAAGCCCATAAAATTTGTAAGTACTGGCGAAAAGATGGATGCTTTGGATGTATTTTATCCTGATCGTCTTGCTCAGCGAATATTAGGTATGGGGGATATTGTTTCGTTTGTCGAAAAGGCTCAGGAACAGTTTGATGAAAAAGAAGCAAAAAGGATAGAAAAAAGAATCCGAAAAAATCAATTTGATTTTGAAGATTTTTTAAGCCAAATCAACCAGATTAAGAAGATGGGAGATTTGAAAAGCCTTATCAATATGTTGCCAGGGATGAATAAAATGACTCAAAACTTGGATATTGATGAGAAAGCTTTTACAAAAGTGGAATCTATCATTTTTTCAATGACCCTCGAAGAAAGGAGAAACCCAGACCTTATAAATTTGAAACGAAAACAGAGAATTTCTAAAGGATGTGGTCGATCAATGGATGATATTAATGCTTTTATGAAACAATTTGAGCAAATGAGAAAAATGATGCATTCGTTTGCTACTGGAAAAGGTATTCCTGGAATGATGCCACCAGGCGGTATGGGAGGTTTTAGAAAATAATAAAATAGCTGAACGAAATGATTGATGTAATATTAGGTTTACAATGGGGAGATGAGGGGAAAGGAAAAATTGTTGATTTTCTTGCTTATAAGTATGACATTATTGCTCGATTTCAAGGAGGACCAAATGCTGGACATACCTTGATTTTAAATGGCAAAAAGCACGTTTTACACACTGTCCCTTCTGGTATTTTCAGAGAAAACCAATTGAATCTGATTGGCAACGGAGTTGTTATAGACCCTATTACTTTGAAAAGAGAACTAGAAAATCTTTATCAATCTGGAGTAAACTATGAAGATCGATTGCTTTTAGCCAAAAAGGCACACCTTATTATTCCGACTCATCGCTACTTAGATGCAGCTTCAGAAGCAGCTAAAGGAAAGGAAAAAATCGGCAGTACTTTGAAAGGAATCGGACCAACTTATATGGATAAAACCGGAAGAAACGGACTTAGAGTTGGGGATTTGCTCTTACCAAATTTCATGGAAAAGTATGAAAGTTTAAAGTCAAAACATATCAAACTACTTGAACAGTATCCTGCTGTAGAATTTGACCTCCAGACAGAAGAAAATAAATGGATGGAGAGTATTGAAACACTAAAATCGTTGCAACTGGTTGATGGAGAGTATTTTATTAATAAGGCTTTATCTGAGGGTAAAAAAATACTAGCTGAAGGTGCACAAGGATCTATGTTGGATATAGATTATGGAACCTACCCATTTGTCACTTCCTCCAATACGATAACAGCTGGAGTTTGTAGTGGATTAGGTGTTGCTCCTCATAAAATAGGAGAAGTGATAGGAATAATGAAAGCATATTGCACTAGAGTTGGTAGTGGTCCTTTCCCAACTGAGTTAATGGATGTTGAGGGCGATTATTTAAGAAAAGTTGGTCATGAGTTTGGTGCAACTACAGGAAGACCAAGAAGGTGTGGGTGGATAGATATTCCGCAATTGAAATATACGATTATGCTGAATGGTGTCACTCAAATTGCCATGACTAAAATAGACGTTTTGAATGATTTAGAATTTATTTCAGCAGCAACTCAATATGAATATCATGGAAAAGAAACTGAAGAACTCCCATTTGATTTGAATGAAAATAATGTGCAACCTATCTATGAAGTTTTTCAAGGATGGAAGAAAGATATTGGAATAGAATCTGATTTCGAAAACTTACCTGAAGCATTAAAATCTTATACACTTTCTTTAGAATCAATGTTGAAAACACCAATTTCGATGATATCTACTGGACCAGAAAGAGAACGATTGATTTTGAGAAATAATTAATTTTTCAAGCCATGACAGTAAATGCTCCAGTGACAATAACTGTTGTCACTGGTATAGGACCCCAAAAAGTTGCCATCATTCCAGCTACCGTAGATGTCACTCTTGCCAATGGTCGCCCACCAACTAAAACTGTAAAATTCCCTGTGATTATTACCCCAGGACCAGCATTACAAAGTGGGCCCACCACCATATCGCCTATACAAGCTGCTGGCATTCCACCGATTAAAACTTGAAAATTTCCTGGAGGTAACACTGTATCAGCTGTTGCTGTGATACTTCCTACTGTTGCAGCTGGAAAAGGCATAATTATATTTTGCGTAAATATAAATAAATAATTTGTTATTTTAGTTTAACTTAAAAATTAAATATATTTGCTTGTGCACAATTTGAAAAAGTATTATTTGAAACATCCGGATTATCTGATATTCTATAAGCTATTCCATATCCACCACTATTGATAATATTTAGATTTGAGTATTTTCCCTTACTCTGTATTGCCGTACAAGATGTTCTTCTTCCAATAGTTAAAGCAGATTTAAAAGTTGCACAGCCACCAATTATTGATCCTGCACCATCAATATTACAATAATTCATTACATTTTCGTTACTTGAACTATTGATTCTAATTCCTTCCCACTGGCTGCTTTCATTAGCAACAGTTCCCATAAAAGTTATAGGTTGGCTCGGAGTTCCCTTTGCAATTAAAACAGCAGAAGGTATTTCTGTACTGGCTGTACCCACTACCATTAAAGTGCTTGGTAGAAATTCAATCTTTACACCTGGTCTAAGTTCCAATCTGTTTTTGATAATTAGCCCTTTCATTCTATAGGGTACATCCTGTTTGTTCCAAATTGCAGCCTCATCAAGTTGATAAGATAATGTATAAAGCTCAATAAATTTATTTGAATTATTGGACAAAATATTATTGCTATCTAATGTTTTAATTGTATTGATATATAACAAAAGTGGGGCATTTGTATTATCAGATATTGTGTTTTGCGAAAATTTATTAAATAATATTTGATTATTATTACAATATATTCCATAACCTTTGTTGTTCGTAATCAAACAATTAGAAATACTAGGTTTTTGATTGACAAAGCTACTCATAACTATAGCTCCATCAATAGTACTTCCAGCATCTTTTATAGTGACATACTCCCAAATATTTTCCGAACTCGATGAATTCAAAAGTATTCCTTTCCAAGTTCCTTTTGTATTATTAACTCCTTCTAATATAATTGGTTGATCCTTTGTGCCAATCATCTTCAAGGCAGCAGAACCAGTAATATTGAATCCTGCATTGGATCCATCAAATTGAATTGTGACGTTTTTGCCTATATTAACAATACCGCTACTAATATTGATTTGTGTTTTAACTATGTAATCTATAGGAATACCCCTGTCTGTCCAATCTCCAGTAGGTATTTCCGAATTTGAGGAAATGACTAATGTAGATAAAGCTGGAGAGTCAGATTTGCTACATTGATGAAAAAGGATTGATGCTAAAATCAAATAAAATAATTGTTTCATTAAAATTAATCTTATAAATTAATAAATTCATTTGGTTTTTTGAGGCTACTTTTAGCATCAAAAAAATAAAAATAAAAAATTCTATTGCAAAGATAATTTATGAAATATAGTTTGTCAATTACATGAATGTACCATATTGCATAGTCAAAATCAAAAAAAACAAGGTTGTAGTATCAGTAATTATCAATAGTATAAAATCTAGCTATAGTACTTTATAAATTTGTATTAAATATATGCCCAATTGTTAATAAAATCAACCCAAAACTCTCAAGAATGACAATACACTTGAACTTAAAATAAAAAAGTTTAACTTTGTACAATCAATTTTAATGATAAAGTGATGAAAGCAAAGTATATCAATCCATATACAGATTTCGGATTTAAGAAGATATTTGGAGAAGAAGCAAGTAAGCCACAACTTATTGACTTTTTGAATTCTTTATTGCCCGAAAAGAATCAAATTATAAATCTGACTTTTAAAAATAACGAACAACTTGGCACAAACGAACTTGATAGAAAAGCTATTTACGACATTTATTGTGAGAATGATAAGGGAGAAAAGTTCATTGTAGAGTTACAAAAAGCAAAACAAAACTATTTCAAAGAAAGAACCATATACTACTCGACTTTTCCAATCAGAGAACAAGCTGAAAAAGGTGAATGGAATTATAATTTGACAGCAATTTACTGCATAGGAATTTTAGATTTCACATTTGACGACTATGAAACAGAACCAGAAAAGAGCGAATATTTACACACCATAAAACTCAAAAATCAGAACGGAAAAATATTTTACGACAAGCTGACTTATGTATATTTAGAGATGCCAAACTTTGCAAAAGCAGAGACAGAACTTCAATCACGGTTGGACAAATGGCTATATTTTATCAAACATTTAGAAGACTTCCAAAGTATTCCTACAATATTTGCAGACGAAGTATTTGAACAAGCATTTGAGAAAGCAGAACTATCCAAACTAGGGCAAACGGATCTTGACAAATACGAAAATAGTTTGAAAATATACAGAGATTTAAAAGGTGTTTTAGATACTGCTTTTGATGAAGGTAAAATTGAAGGTAGAATTGAAGGAGAGACAGAAAGAACAAAAACAATTGCTAAACAAGCTAAACAAATGGGAATTTCAATTTCAGACATTTCAAAATTAACTGGACTTTCAGAAGATGAAATAAGCAGACTATAAAAAGGTATTGTGCCAAACAGCAGAAGCTGATGCACAACTCAATTTTCCTAAAATAGGAAGATATGTCACCAATCATATTGGGTGAAAGTTCCGAGAAAAAAATATAAATTGTTAGTTAAGAGAAAAACTATACAGATAATTAATGTTTAAAAAAAATCAAGGCATACTTTAAGGCACTTTCAAATGTTCGATATTAACTTATCTACCTTTTTTTAACCTTTTTTCAAATAATTGTGGGTTTTTCATGGACTTCCGTTGGTGGATTCAGACAAAATTACCAAACTATCCATAGGATAATACCACAAACTCGAAAAAACACCCTTTGGTAACTTACAATCCAAACAGAATCAAGTAGTAAAAGGCATATTGAAAGAAGAAGGAAAAATAAAAGGTTATTAAACAGGTTTCAAAGACAAAAAGCAATATGGCATAAACACTTAGGTAAGCAATAGCAAACTTATAGGTAAAACCAGATTCGACCTAACATTAAAAGAGATCGCTATACCATTGCTTTTGTAAAACAAAAATACAATTGCTACAAGAAGAATATAACTTTTGTTGCAGATTTTGGATGCTAATCGCTACATCAATAAATAAATGATGCCAATATAGAAAAATCTTGCAATCAGTTTTTATCAATCATCAACTACATTACGGACAAAGAAAACAATACCTTAGTACGATTGGCATTGAAAAATTCACTATCTACAATGGTTTTTATTAGGTTCATTGTTTGTACAAATGCTGCAAAGCAACAGAAGCTCTTTTCAATTTGTTGAACCCAATTTCCGAGTATAAACTTACAAGTTCATCGAAAAACTAATCCTCAACCGAAATATGGAATATTGTATTTTGTAACACGGAAAAAAATCCATATTCAGACAAGCGGTTAAGTTTAATGCTGACCAAATGAATATTCCATTATTTATAGAAAGAATATTAGGGTTTGACTTAGGTTTCCGATTTCAATTCCAATGTGGTGCGATTAAAAGAATAGGTTTGAGTGTTACTTTTGCATTTTTAATTTGATTTCAATTCCAATGTGGTGCGATTAAAAGTAACCCTGCAATAACTGAATTGAATTCGGCAACGATATTTCAATTCCAATGTGGTGCGATTAAAAGCAGTTAGTGGCTGGGCTTTTCACAAAATCAATACAAATTTCAATTCCAATGTGGTGCGATTAAAAGTTTGATTGAAAGCGTTGTTTGGGAAAGGGTCTGAATTATTTCAATTCCAATGTGGTGCGATTAAAAGCTTTATGTAACTTCATCACCGTTGCTTCGTAAAGATTTCAATTCCAATGTGGTGCGATTAAAAGCTAACAATATACTTACAAATGCAAAAACTGGTTGGAGATTTCAATTCCAATGTGGTGCGATTAAAAGAACTCTACGCATTCTATTCATAGCGATAACGGTACATTTCAATTCCAATGTGGTGCGATTAAAAGGCTACTGCTCCTAATGTTTTTGACCCTAGCACAAGTATTTCAATTCCAATGTGGTGCGATTAAAAGATACAAGGAGTTCATATTTAGTGCTACATCTAAGTTATTTCAATTCCAATGTGGTGCGATTAAAAGAAAAAAGGATTTTAAGAGAACAGTAAATGTATTAATATTTCAATTCCAATGTGGTGCGATTAAAAGTACATAATCTAAATTTACAGTAGGACTTCCTCCTAATATTTCAATTCCAATGTGGTGCGATTAAAAGTTGCTGAGGGCGAATGAAAGATGCTGTAATCATTGTAATTTCAATTCCAATGTGGTGCGATTAAAAGAAATGGCTATCATTAACCTAATTCGTGAAAAGCTTATTTCAATTCCAATGTGGTGCGATTAAAAGATGTTGTTGAGATTGACGGTGAGCCATTAATGCCTTATTTCAATTCCAATGTGGTGCGATTAAAAGAGTTAATGGCATTCGTGGTGCAAATGATTCTGTTTATTTCAATTCCAATGTGGTGCGATTAAAAGTGGGAAAGGCATTCAGGAGCCTTACTCTTCGCTTAATTTCAATTCCAATGTGGTGCGATTAAAAGTTTTATGTTCCCTTACTACATTGTAAATGAAGATTAATTTCAATTCCAATGTGGTGCGATTAAAAGATTCAAGCTCTACCTGTGCTAATTCTTTAATTACATATTTCAATTCCAATGTGGTGCGATTAAAAGTGCTCCACCACGAATCGTTGCTGATGGCATCATTCAATTTCAATTCCAATGTGGTGCGATTAAAAGAGTAACGCTATAACGACGCTGAATTTTTCTATAATATTTCAATTCCAATGTGGTGCGATTAAAAGCAATCCAGAAATAGAAAGCAAAAGCGGTCTTTATTATTTCAATTCCAATGTGGTGCGATTAAAAGAAGTAGAGGAATAGGCAATCCGCATCCAGCATGGGTATTTCAATTCCAATGTGGTGCGATTAAAAGAATTTAATGACTAGCTTAAAACTAGTACCTTTTGCATTTCAATTCCAATGTGGTGCGATTAAAAGTTGCTTATTGTATTCTTTTTCTGAAATAATTCCTTTCATTTCAATTCCAATGTGGTGCGATTAAAAGGTTACCAGTTTTTTTGATATAAATTCAGTTGGATTATTTCAATTCCAATGTGGTGCGATTAAAAGTTTTAAGTGGTCATTGCAAATAACAGACATAGGTAGATTTCAATTCCAATGTGGTGCGATTAAAAGCGGAATCGCACAGGAAAATATAGCATTAAATAGTAGATTTCAATTCCAATGTGGTGCGATTAAAAGCCAACTGTGTTTGATTGTGTTACGGAGTATCCATCATTTCAATTCCAATGTGGTGCGATTAAAAGGGTTAGTCAATCTATATCGATACTATCCGAAAGATTTATTTCAATTCCAATGTGGTGCGATTAAAAGGTGGTATCTCTAGCTCTGCCTTCGGATGCTCCATGGTATTTCAATTCCAATGTGGTGCGATTAAAAGGCTTTTGATGCTAACAATCAAATTACGGCTTTCACAAATTTCAATTCCAATGTGGTGCGATTAAAAGATGTTAATAGCTGTTTGGTTACATCATTAAGGATTATTTCAATTCCAATGTGGTGCGATTAAAAGGTAGATCGAAAGTCTGAATTTATTAGCGTTGATAAATTTCAATTCCAATGTGGTGCGATTAAAAGCAAAAATATGAGCCAACAGCAATTAGCAGATATGTGATTTCAATTCCAATGTGGTGCGATTAAAAGCATTTTATTTTAAAAATCTCAATCTACCATTTTTAATTTCAATTCCAATGTGGTGCGATTAAAAGCATAGATAGGATACAAAAAAGTGATATCCAGAATGATTTCAATTCCAATGTGGTGCGATTAAAAGTTTTAAACCCAGGTTTATTTACAGTAATGTTAGCCTTATTTCAATTCCAATGTGGTGCGATTAAAAGTTTATTACTCCCAGTCCAACCATGCACAAATAATAATTTCAATTCCAATGTGGTGCGATTAAAAGTGGCTGCAAGACAACAAGCTAAGATAGATGCTGCAAGATTTCAATTCCAATGTGGTGCGATTAAAAGACAATACTATTGTTTTCAACGTAAAAACTTGGTATATTTCAATTCCAATGTGGTGCGATTAAAAGATAAAGAATTGATGATCCTCTACTTGCAAATTACTAAATTTCAATTCCAATGTGGTGCGATTAAAAGCCGTTTATTTCAAAAATACAAACTATTGACAATCAATTGATAATAGACTTAATATTATCGATTTTCTACATTTATTTTCGTCGTTGTCCAATTCTATGATTTTATTGGGTCTTCGACGACTTCCTTTCTATCTGAAAATCAATACCTTTTTACTTTAAACAGCTCAAATTTAATATAAAACCAATATTTCAAAGAACTTCGACAACTTATTTTTTTCTACCTACTTGTTTTTCTGTCATTTATTACAAAAATATATCCGTAGTATTTTTCTCTCGTCCAATTATCTCTTTATTCAACCATTTTTGTTCTCTACTCTTAAATATAATGAGGCTATCTTCTTCTTCGTCCATGATTTTTTTGGCTTTAATGGTTAATTCCTTTAATTTCACCTCTTTTATCTCACCCTCAAATACAGAATTCTGAATCCAGATTAAATACTGACGCATCAATTTGAGCATTTTCCCTACTCGTTTTTCTCCACAATCATAAACAGCAATGACATACATAGCTTTACCACCAAATTTTAAATGCCAGATAAGTTTCTGTATCTCCTAAAATGTATTTTGCAATCTTATAACATTCCAGCTTAATCAATGTTTTGTAACTCACTTTTCTATCCAATGTCCGATGCTGTATGGTTTCCGATAGTTTTTCTTCCCAGTTTTTCATAAATATTTTTTTGCCCGATTCATTCAAAAAACATGAATTTAGGTTTTTATCAAAATGCTTTGACTGCAATTCTTTCTTATTCAATAATTTGAAAATAATTCTATCCACCAAAATCGGTTTAAAAACTTCAGCTATATCCAATGCCAATGAATATCTTCGAAATCCGGGTTCGTGCAAAAAACTAATGGTCGGATTGAGTTGGGTGTGGTAAATCAT
>Ga0116191_1002344_pt1 | contig 14476 bp, 13 predicted proteins | sample AD_UKC111_MetaG_FD_89897 | JGI IMG/M metagenome (GOLD analysis project Ga0116191, IMG submission 89897) | Active sludge microbial communities of municipal wastewater-treating anaerobic digesters from Hong Kong - AD_UKC111_MetaG | ecosystem: Engineered > Bioreactor > Anaerobic > Digestate...
CAGGAAGGCAAACAAGGCAATTTACGGTTCTAGGATGAGCCGAACCTCCACAAAGCATTATACAACAAATAATAAAAAAAGTCGACCCGAAAAATTCACCACGCGTATTTTTTCCGAAAAAAACATCGGGGCAAAAAACGGGCCGATATTGCCGATATATTGCGGAAAAGCTATTGACAGAGAGAGGAAAACGGTTATAATGAAGACGTAGCTACGATTAAAATAGAATATTGCAGCTTGTGCGGATGTGGCTTTCGCCATAGTGGGAAGTCCGGTGTGAATCCGGCACAACCGCCATTACTGTATTTGACGAATGCGAGAGCATGAAGCCATTGGGGGAAAGGCCCCCAAGAAGGCGCTTTCGCTTGGCCTTTGCCATAAGTCATAAGTCAGGAGACCGGCCGCACAAAGCTCTGTCAGTCACTTTTGGGCAAGAGGAAGAGTGTCGACGTGTTATGCCGGACGCAGCAGACCCCTTAGGGGGTCGGCGCTGACCTCGGACTGTTGGCGCGCCTTCTCTTTGAGCGAGAAGGCGCGTTTTTGCATATACCCGCGCGGACCGGGGCCCGGCTGGCACATGGCATACAAAATGCGGTAAACGCAGGGGAAAGGGAGATTCTATGAACGCGAAAACAGCATTCAAAAGGGCGGCCGCCGTTTTGGCGCTGCTGGCGCTGTCGGCCCTCACGCCGGCGGCGGTATCGGCCAATGAACCGACGGTTGTAAACGTCTATCTGCGCATCGAGGGCATATCGGAAAACCTTTACTACGGTGAGGTTCAGGTGCCGTGCGAGGGCACGCTCTCCGTAAAAGACGCCCTCGCGTATGCAGACGCGCAGTCGGATAGCCTTGTTATCGAGGGCCTCGATTCGGGCTTTGTATCGGCGATTGGCGGCGACGTTTCGGGCACCTTCGGCGGCTGGGACGGCTGGCTTTTCACCGTCAACGGCGAGGAGGCCACCGTGGGCATCGCCGAATGCCTTCTGAGCGACGGCGACAGCGTGCTGCTCTACTACGGCGACCCGTACGGCGTGGGCATGCAGTTTCCGCAGGCGGATACGTCGCGCCTTGGCGACGGCATACTCAAATTCACGAGCAAAGACACGACGTTTGACGAAAACTGGGAGCCTGTAGTCACCGTAAATCCGGTCGCGGGCGCCACGGTGCGCTTTTACTCGGGCGAGGACTACTCCGAATACATCACCGACCAAAACGGCGAGGCCAGCATACCGGCATCCCTTCTCACCCCCGGCGAACACCGCGTGCAGGTGGAAAAATACGGCGACACGGCCGTATCCGGAAAATACCTGCCGCTTGTGCTGCGCCTCGCCCCTGACTTTACCGTCACTGTGGAGGACACGTCAAAGCCCGGCACGTCGGAGCCCGGAACGTCGGAGCCTCCTTCCAAAAACGGCATACCCGACACCGCCGATCGCATATGGCCGGCCGGAGCGGGGCTTTTGGCGGCGCTTTGCGCCCTGACCGCCGCGCTGGGCAAAAGGCGTACCCGCGTGTAAGCGGATGAAGTCAAAACGGCAAAAAGCTTCGGAAAAGGATTTGCTATGAACCGTAAACTTTGCAGGATAGCAGCCCTTGCGGCGGCGATGGGCGCCGTCACATGGGCGCCGGGCTTTGAGGTGCGGGCCGCTTCCCGCGTCTACGGCAAGGACGATATAATAGGCGTGGCGCGGGGCATCGTCGCATGGAAAAAAGCCGACTGCGGCGCGGAGGGCGGCCTGCTCGCTGGCCTTAGGGAGCGCGCCGGCACGTCCGCGGGCGACTGGTACGCAATAGGCGTTGCCAGGCTGTCCTTTGACGAGGAAAACGCCGAATACCTCAGCGCCCTTAAGGCCACGGCTCCCGCGCTTTGGCAAAACGGCAAAACGGGCGCGGCGCGGGTTACCGACCTTTGCCGCGCCGCGCTGGCAATGCTGGCGCTTTCCGGCGACCCGGCCAATGTGTCGGCCGGCGGCGCGACGTACGACCTCATTGGCCCGTTCACCTGCGGGCTTGATACGGCGGCGCTGAAAAAGCAGGGCGTCGGCGGCCTTTTGTGGGCGCTTATCACGCTCGACGGCGCGCGTTACCCCGTCCCTGCCGGCAGCCTGTCGACGAAAGACGACATTATCACCGAGATACTAAAAGAGCAGCGCGTCGACGGCGGCTTTGCCTTGGCGGGCGCGGTGTCCGACCCGGATATGACGGCAATGGCGCTTCAGGCCCTCGCGCCGTACCGGAACGCCGAAACGGTGTATTCCTACACCCGTGCGGCCGACGGCAAAAAGCTTTCGAAAACCGTAAGGCAGGTCACCGACGAGGCCGTCGCCCGGCTTTCCAGCCTGCAGCGCGATACGGGCGACTACGCCAGCTTCGGAACACGCTGCGCCGAGACGACCGCGCAGGTCATTGTCGCGCTGTGCAGCATGGGGCTTGACCCCCAGGCCGACAGCCGCTTTATCAAAAACGGCATCACCCTCGTCGACGCCCTGATGCTTTACAGGACCGGCTCCGGCGGCTTTTCCCATACCCTGCCGGCCAAGTCCCCCGACAGCATAGCGAGCGAGCAGGCGCTGTGCGCCATGGCGGCTTTGTGGCGGCAGGCAAGCGGCATGCGCGCGCTCTACGACATGCGCCCCGAGCAGAGCGCCGGCGTGCGCGACGCCATATCGGAGCTTGTGGAGGCCATCGGAAAAATCACCGCGAAAACCCAAAAAAGCGAACTCCGTTCGCTCAAGCAGCGCTATGACTCCATCCCGCAGGACGAGCGCATATATGTCCACAATTACGCGCTGCTTGCCGACGCATTGTCCGCGGCGGGCGGGAATTCGTCTTCGCAAGCGGCCGGCTCGCAGCCTGCCGCCTCAAGCGCGCACCCTCCCGGCAAATCCTCCATAGCCGGCTCTTTGCCGCACGAGCAGAGCGCCGGCACACAGAGCGACCGTCAGGTCCACGGCGGCGCGTCGTCGCAGTCCGGCGGGAGCGCCGGCGGCGCACGGGGCGGACACGGGCTAAGGCTGTGGTATGCCGCGCTGGCGCTGGTTGCGGCAGCGGGTATCTGCACCGCCGCGATAGCCGCGCTCGGAAAGCGGCGGGGCGGAACGGCCGGTTCGCGGGGCAGGGAGGAGGACGGGCCATGAAAAAGAACATCATCCTTTTTCTTCTCATAGCCGCGGCGGCTGCGGCCTTTGTACTGTTTGCCGACATACAATCGGTGGATGAATACTACCTTTCGCATATCGACGACATCAAGGAAGGCGACCCGACCGTCTTTCTCACCATACGCTGCGACACGGTGCTCGACAACTACGACAAGCTCCGCCAGGCACTGCGCTCGCCGGAATACGTGCCCGAAGACGGGGTCATACTTGCCCGGACGGAGTACGTCCTGCGCGACGGCGACACGGTGTTCGACATACTCGAGCGGGCGGCGCGGCACAACCGCATCCAGCTCGAGCACCATGGCACGGCGGCGGTGTATATCAAAAGCATCAACCACCTGTACGAATTCGACTGCGGCCCCCTCTCCGGCTGGATATACAAGGTCAACGGCGGTTTCCCAAGCGGCGACTGCTCAAGCTACGTCCTCTCCGACAAGGATGAGGTGGAGTGGGTTTACACCTGCGACCTCGGCCAGGACGTCGGCAGGGGCTATACCGAGGAGGCGGCGCCATGAAAGCCTTCGCTTGCTACCATCCCGCCGTGCTGATGCTGTATTTTGTCGCGGTGCTCGCCATCGCCATGTTCTGCTGGCACCCGGTACTGCTTGCGCTGTCGCTCGCGGGGAGCGCGCTGTTTTATTTTACGCTCGCGCCGGCGCGCGTTTTTTTAAGAGAGTCGGCATTCCTCGCGCTGCTCGCCGTCGCCGTCACCGCCGCCAACCCGCTTTTTTCCCACGGCGGGGCAACGCCGCTCTTTTTTATAAACGGCAACGCCGTCACGCTGGAGGCCATACGGTACGGACTGGCCCTGTCGGTCATGCTGGCGGGGGTCGTGCTGTGGTTTCGCGCCTACGGTCTAGTAATGAACACCGATAAATTCCTGTACCTTTTCGGCAGGGCGCTGCCTGCCTTGTCGCTCGTTTTATCTATGGCCATGCGCTTTATCCCGCTTTTTCGGCGGCAGATGAAAAGAGTCGGCGACACCCAGCGCGCCATGGGCCTTTACCGGGAGGAAAGCCTGCCCGACAGGGCGCGCTTTGGTATGCGCGTCTTTTCCGCTATGGTCACCTGGGCCCTCGAGAACGCCGTGGAGACAGCCGATTCCATGAAGGCCAGGGGCTACGGACTCGCGGGCAGGAGCCATTTCTCGCTTTTCACGTTTTCCGGCTATGACGCCGTAATGCTCGCCGCCATAGCCGTCCTTACCGGCGTTTTCGCGGCGGGGGCCGCGGCGGGCGGCGCGGATTTCTCCTATTATCCGCGGACGGTGCAGCTGTCGCTTAGCGCCGCGTCACTGGCGGTTTACGCGGCCTTCGGCGCGCTTTGCTTTCTTCCCGCGTTCATCGAAATCAAGGAGAAAATAAAATGGACATATTTCAAATCGAAAATCTGAGCTTCGCCTATCCGGAAAGCGCAAGGCCGGCCCTTGACGGCGTGTCGCTTTCGGTTGCCGCCGGCGATTTTGTGGTGGTTTGCGGGCAGACCGGCTGCGGCAAGACCACGCTTTTGCGGATGCTAAAGCGCGAACTCGCCCCCCACGGCCAAAAAAGCGGCCGCATACTCTACTGCGGCCGGGATTTAAGCGCGTTAGGCGACAGGGAGGCGGCGTGCGATATCGGCTTCGTGCTGCAAAATCCCGAGAGCCAGACGGTGACCGACAAGGTCTGGCACGAGCTTTCCTTCGGCCTTGAGAGCGCCGGCCTGCCTACCAGTGAGATACGCCGGAGGGTGGCGGAGATGGCAAGCTATTTCGGCATCGAAAGCTGGTTCAGGCGCGATACCGACAGCCTTTCCGGAGGGCAGAAGCAGCTTTTGAGCCTCGCCTCCGTCATGGTGATGCAGCCCAAGGTCCTTATACTCGACGAACCCACCTCACAGCTCGACCCCATCGCCGCCTCGGACTTCATCGCCACGCTGCAAAAGCTAAACCGCGAGCTGGGCCTGACCATTTTGCTGTCGGAGCACCGCCTCGAGGACGTGTTCCCGGCGGCCGACAGGGTGCTTATGCTCCAGAACGGACGGGTGCTGCTTTACGAAAAACCGCACGCGGTGGCCGAAAAGCTGCGCGGTATCGACGCCGCACATCCCATGCAAAGCGCCCTGCCGAGCGCCTGCCGCGTGTTCGCGGGGCTTGGCGGGCAGGGGCCGTGCCCCGTCACCGTCAAGGAGGGGCGCCGGTTTCTGAGCGATACCTGTGTGAGCGCGCCGGCAGCGCCGCAGCCGGAGAAAAGCGTCGATAGCGGGCGTGTCGCGGTGAGGCTTTCCGACGTGTGGTTCCGCTACGAGCGCGACCTGCCCGACGTTTTGCGCGGCTTAAGCCTTGAAGCAAGATCAGGGGAGATATTCTGTATTTTGGGAGGCAACGGCGCGGGCAAGACGACGGCGCTCGGCGTGCTTGCGGGTCTGCTCCGGCCTTACCGGGGCCATGTCCTGCCCGGCGGCAAAAGGCGCGGCGGCCGCAAAAAAGACGGGTGTTGCGGGCAAAGGGCCGCCCTTTTGCCTCAGGATGTGCAGACGGTGTTCGTGATGGACACGGTGAGAAAAGACCTCGGCGAGGCCTGCGCCGCCATGGGCTGCGACCGGCAGCGGGCGGAGGCGATGGTGGCCGATATTTGCGAACGCTTAGGCGTTTCACATCTTCTTGATAAGCACCCTTACGACCTGTCGGGCGGCGAACAGCAGAAATGCGCCCTCGCAAAGCTTTTAATAACAGAGCCGGAGATACTGCTTTTAGACGAGCCCACCAAGGGCATAGACGCCTTCGCGAAGCGCTCGCTCACCGCCCTTTTGCGCTCTCTTGCCGACACCGGCGTCGCCGTCGTCGCCGTAACCCACGACGTGGAGTTCGCGGCCGTTGTGGCCGACCGGTGCGCGCTGTTTTTCGACGGGCAGCTCGTGTCCGAGGGGGCCCCGCGGGACTTTTTCAGCGGCAACAGCTTTTACACCACCGCCGCCAACCGCATGGCAAGACATCTGTACCCTTGGGCCGTCACCTGCGAGGACGTAATAGAGTGCGGCGGCCGGAACAGGAGGGTAAAGCCGTGAAAAAGCTGCTGCGCTACGGCATTCCGCTGGTCGCCGTCCCCATGGCGGTCGCCCTCGGGGCGCTTTTGCCCGGAAACGGCCTGTATATGCCCATTTCGCTTGCCGTAGCCGTTTTGTCCTGCGTGCCGTTCTTCGCGGCTTACGAAGCCGAGAGCGGCAGTAGCGCCAAACGCCTTGTAGTGCTGGCCGTGATGGTGTCGCTTTCGGTTTCGGGGCGGTTTTTCTTTTCCTTCGTGCCCTTTTTCAAGCCCGTCACCGCCGTGGTTGTCATAACGGCGCTTTTCTTCGGGTCGGAAACCGGCTTTGTGTGCGGGGCCTTGTCGGCGCTTCTGTCCAACATCCATTTCGGGCAGGGCCCGTGGACGCCGTTCCAGATGTTCGCCTGGGGACTTATCGGTCTTTTGGCCGGGCTGCTCTCCAAAAAACTTTTGAAAAGCCGTGTCGCCCTGGCGGTGTTCGGCGCTTTCGCGGGCGTCCTTTTCACCGTCGTGACGGATATATGGTCTGTGCTATGGGTGGACGGCTACTTCAATTTTCCGCGGTACGCCGCGCTGTTTGTGACCGCGCTGCAGGCCACGATCACGTATGCCGTGTCCAACGCGGTGTTTCTGCTGGTGCTGACAAAGCCCATAGGCAACAAGCTAAAAAGGATAAAGACCAAGTACGGGCTGTAGGCTGGGACGCTTCATTAGGCTGCCCAAAGCCGTCAGTATGTCGAAAACCGTGCAGGACGAGGCGCAGGGCTTTTGCGGCCCGGCGATTTATGAGCCTAAAGGCCCGACCGCACCCGGCCGGGCCTTTTAAAGCGCCTTTGAAACATCCGTTATTCCGCTTAGTGCGCAGCCTTTTGCTGGCTCAGCTTGTCAGGTTATCCACAATGGTACCGACGGCCCTCATGGCCCTGCCGGTGGTCCTGCGGATAGCGCGCCTGCTCGATTTATTGGGCCTGACGGCCATAGCTACGGCGGCTCCCACCACCAGGCCTGTGGCCATGCCGGAAATAAACCTTGAACGATGCATCATTATAGAGACCTCCATAACTATTGTTTTCATTGTTAGTATGGAGGAACATGGGCAAAAATATTTTTACATATTATACCATACAGCGTTATTATGCCATACAGCGTTATTTTTGAAGGCTTTGCGCGCCCGTATTTGCCGTTTCGTCGCGGTATTTTGTCATTAGCTCCTTGAATATCTGGGCGCAGGTCGGCGGCGTATAGGTGATTGCGTTGGCGCCGGCGCGGATAGTCCTTATAATGCTTTCGTCTGTCGGTCCGCCCGTCGCGATAATGGGGATATCCGGGTAATCGCTGCGGATACGCGCCACTATCTCGGGCGTCTTTGAAGCGCCCGACACATTGATTATGGAGGCTCCGGCGTCTATTCTGGCCTTTATGTCGGTGTTTTCCGAAACGACCGTTATCACCGCCGGGATATCAATGCGCCTGCAGACCTCGCGCAGCACCTGGTTGGGGGTGGGCGCGTTGAGGACCACCCCCATGGCCCCCTGGAATTCCGCGTCCATGGCCAGGTTTATTACGCGGCGTCCGGTGGTGGTGCCGCCGCCGACGCCGCAGAACACCGGCAGGTCCGAAGCGGCGATAAGGGTGTGCGTTATGATAGGCTGAGGCGTGAAGGGATAGACGGCGATTATAGCGTGGGCGTTGCTGTTTTTTATGATGGCGACGTCGGTCGAAAAGAGGAGCGACTTTATGAGCTTGCCGAAGATGCGGATGCCGCTGGCTTCGGAAATGACCTCGGGGACTCGTATCATGTGCCTTCGCAGATTGCCCTGGATTTCCGGTATGTTTTGATTCATCGTTACGCCCTCCGTTTCGCGGTTTTGTATGTGCCCCGGCGCGGCGGGACAGCAGGTGCTGCCTTAAGGTATTATTGCTGGCTGCCCGCCGATTATGCGCTCAAAGCGCGCGCTCGGCAAGCCACAGCAGCGCGAGGATGGCCGGCTGATGGATAAGGTATATCCAGAGGGTGTGACGCCCCGCAGCGGTCACGACGGGCAGCCGCACGCGCCATATGGCCGGCGCGTCGGAAGCCTTGGGCAGGCGCCGACCGAGCGAGGCGCCAAAGAAGAACAGAAAAAGCCACGGCATAAGGGGAAAATAGTCGGCGGAGAAAAAGCCTTTGCTGTAAAAGCCGAAGATAAAAAGGGGCAGCCCAAGCCGTACGCCGAATGCCGAAACAGCCACGGGCTCTATCGGGTTTACGGCTTTTGTGAGCGCCAGGGCGCCTATGAAAAGCGCCGGCCACACGAGCGCGGGCACCTTTGCCAAAAGCCTCGGGAGAAAGCGGTCGCAAAGACCGAAAATAAGCATGGATATGCTTAAAAAATGCAGGATGCCGAAGATGATAACGACGCCGGTACCGCTGAGCGCGGTCGCGGCGGTAACTCCCATGGCGACAGCGAAAAGCCTGGCTCCCCTTTTCAGGTTGCTGCGGCTGAGATGGCAGGATATGCCGCTGATAAGGATGAAGAGCCCGCTGAAAAAGTTCTGGAGAGCCGATAAAACCGCCGACGAATAAGCCGCCTCGGTGAGTTCTCCGACGAACGAGCCGGGGAAAAGGCCGAAGACCCATATATCGAAAAAGCCGTGGTAGACCACCATGAGTATTATGCATATGCCGCGCAGCGTGTCAAGCGTGTGCAGGCGTTCTTTTTTGGCGCCGGTGGCGGCCGCCGCGCCCTCTCTGGCACTCATACGTTGAAACGGAACAGCACGACGTCGCCGTCCTGCATGACGTATTCCTTGCCCTCGCTGCGCACCAGCCCACGTTCCCGGGCCGCCGCCATCGACCCGCAGGCGACAAGCTCGTCGTAGGGCACGACCTCCGCCCGTATAAAGCCGCGCTCGAAGTCGGAATGTATTTTGCCGGCGGCCTGCGGGGCCTTGGTGCCCTTTTGTATGGTCCAGGCGCGCACCTCCGGCTGCCCGGCCGTCAAAAAGCTGATAAGCCCCAAAAGGTCGTAGCACGCCGTCACGAGCCTGTCGAGCCCTGACTGGGAAAGGCCGAGATCGCTTAAAAACAGCGCCTTTTCGTCGGGAGCAAGGGAGGATATCTCCTCCTCAAGGCGCGCGCATATGGGCAGCACCCGCGCGCCCTCCTCCTGCGCGGCCTTTACAAGGCTTATATAGTGCGGATTTGCGTCTATACCGCTTTTGAAATCGCGCTCGCTGAAGTTGGCGGCGTACAGCACCGGCTTGGCGGTAAGCAGAAACGCCGAGCGCAGCATGGCGGCCTCGTCCTCGTCCCGAGCGGCCGACAGGGCGGGACGCCCGGCCGAAAGCTCGTCGTAAACGCGCTTGAAGAAGGACACCTCGCCCTCAAAGCGGCGGTCGCCCTTCATAAGCTTTTCGGCGCGGTCGATGCGCTTGCGGCAGGTTTCGAGATCGGCCAAAACCAGCTCGAGCTGCAGTATCTGCCGGTCGCGCTCGGGGTCGACGCCCCCTTCCACATGGACGATGTCGTCGTTTTCGAAGCAGCGAACGACATGGACGACGGCGTCCACCTCGCGGATATGGGAGAGGAACTTGTTGCCGAGACCCTCTCCCTTGGACGCCCCGCGCACCAGCCCCGCTATATCCACGAACTCGATGACGGCGGGCGTGACCTTTTGGGGGCGGTATATCTCGGCCAGCCGCTCAAGCCGCTTATCGGGCACCGCCACGACGCCTATATTTGGCTCGATGGTGCAGAACGGGTAATTGGCCGATTGCGCGCCGGCGTTGGTTATGGCATTGAAAAGGGTGCTTTTGCCCACATTGGGAAGCCCCACAATCCCCAGCTTCATAGATGATCCATACTCCTTGTCACGGCTTTAATGCCGGGATGCTTCGGCTTTCGCCTTTAAAGGGTGCGTTCCAGCAACGCTATGCCTGAGCGTATGCGCGAGAGGGATTCTTCTCTACCCAAAACGGCCGCAAGCTCAATGCCGCCGCCGGGCGTGAACTGGCGTCCGGACAGCGCCACCCTGAGCGGCCAGAGGACGTAGCCGTTTTTGACGCCCATACGCTTTATAAGGTCAAACAGCGCGTCGTGCAGGCTGTCGGCCGTCCAGGTGTCGAGGCCTTCGAGCGCCGGCAGCAGCTCACGCAGCACGGTCAGGGCGGACGCGGCGTCGGTCTTCATCTTTTTGCTCTCGAAAAGCGCGGGGTCGTATTCCGGCAGCGCGTCCAAGAAATCTATCTGTCCCGGGATATCGGAGAGGCGCTCGCAGCGCGGCTGCAGCAGGGCGGCCACGTCGGCGAGCGGGATGTCGTCCCTGTGGATAGCCTGTTTCAGGTAAGGCATGGCCCGCGCAAGAAACTCCTCCGGCTCCATCGCCCGCAGGTATTCGCCGTTTAGCCAGGTGAGCTTGGCGGCGTCGAATATGGCGGGCGCCTTGCTTATGCCTTCAACCGAAAAGGCCTCCACAAGCTCGGGCAGGGTGAATATCTCCTTTTCGCCTCCCGGGCTCCAGCCCAAAAGGGCGATATAGTTTAGCACGGCCTCCTTGAGGTAGCCCTTGGCCACCAGGTCCTGGAAAGAGGCGTCGCCGTGTCTTTTGGAGAGCTTCTGTGTTGCGTCCTTCATGACGGGCGGGCAGTGGATATACGCCGGCGTCTCCCAGCCGAAGGCGGCGTAAAGGAGGTTGTATTTGGGCGTGGAGGCGAGGTACTCCGAGCCGCGCACCACGTGGGTGATGCCCATCAGGTGGTCGTCCACCACGTTGGCGAAGTTGTAGGTGGGAAACCCGTCGGATTTTAAAAGCACGCCGTCGTCAAGGGTGTTGTTGTCGACGGTGATATCGCCGAATACCTCGTCGTGAAAGGTGGTCGTGCCCTCCGGTATTTTCTGGCGTACGACGTACGGCAGGCCGGCCTCAAGCTTTTGGGCAATCTCCCGCTCCGAAAGGCGGGAGCAGAGCCCGTCGTATTTATGGGGCACACGGCTTGCCTCGTGGACCCGCCTTAGCTCGTCCAGCCGCTCTTTGGTGCAGAAGCAGCGGTAGGCGCCGCCCATGTCTATGAGCTTTTGCGCGTATTCGCGGTAGATGTCCCGTCGCTGGCTTTGCACATAAGGCCCGCAAGGGCCGCCGATGTCCGGCCCCTCGTCGTGGATAAGGCCGGTGTCGCGCAGGGTTTCGTAGATGATGTCCACCGCGCCCTCCACATAGCGGTCCTGGTCGGTGTCCTCTATGCGTAAAATAAAATCCCCGTCTGCCTTTTTGGCTATAAGATAAGCGTAAAGCGCCGTGCGCAGGTTGCCCACGTGCATATAGCCGGTGGGGCTGGGCGCAAAGCGTGTACGGACTCGTTTACCCATGGTTTATACCGTCCTTTCAAGAGAAACGTCTTGCGCGGCGAACATATGCCCAAATTAGCGTTAAAGCGCCGCGCGCTTGCTACACGCGCCGGATAAAGCCTATTTTGCGGTGAACCTTTTCGAGGGTGCGGGAAGCCATGCGCCCGGCGCGCTCGGCGCCGTCTTTACAGACGCGCAAAAGCTCGTCCTTTTCCTCTAAAAGCTTCTGTGTCCGCTGGCGGACGGGCCGCAGAAGCTCGATGACGGCCTCCGCCACGGCCGACTTGAACACGCCGTAGCCCTTGCCCTCGAACTGCGCCTGTATTTCCTCAAAGGTCTTGCCGGTCGCCACCGCGTAAATGTTCATGAGGTTGGCGATGCCCTCCTTGCCCTCGCCGAGCCGCACTTCGCTGCCGCTGTCGGTCACCGCGCGTTTTATCTTGCGCAGGATGACGTCGGGCGGGTCGGTCAGCAGGATATAGGCATTTTCGTTGGGGTCGGACTTGGACATCTTCTTGGTCGGCTCCATAAGGCTCATGATACGCGCCCCGACCTCGGGTATGATGGGCTCGGGAAGGGTGAATGTCTGCCCGTAAAGGCTGTTGAACCGTCCGGCGATGTCGCGCGTCAGCTCGAGGTGCTGGCGCTGGTCGTCGCCCACGGGCACAGCGTCGGTATTATAAAGCAGGATGTCGGCCGCCATGAGCGCGGGGTAGGTGAAAAGCCCGGCGTTGATATTTTCGGGCGCGCGGGCCGATTTCTCCTTAAACTGGGTCATGCGTGAAAGCTCGCCGAACATGGTATGGCAGTCGAGCACCCATGCAAGCTCTGCGTGCTGGTGCACATGGCTCTGCACAAAGAGTATGGTGTCGTTTTGCGATGGGTCTATGCCGCAGGCCATAAGCTGGGCGAGAAGCTCAAAGGTCTGGCGGCGCAGCTGCGCCGGCTCCTGCCGCAGGGTTATGGCGTGCAGGTCCACCGCGCAGAAAAGGCAGCGGTAATCCTTCTGGAGCGCCACCCAATGCTTGATAGCGCCCAGGTAATTGCCGAGCGTGATCTTTCCGCTCGGCTGGATGCCGCTGAATATAATCTTTTTACGGGCGGTTTTGTTGTCCTCCACTAAAGGCTCTCCTTTCTGTCTTTGGCATAACTCGGCGTCAGCCCAGGAAATCCCGCAGTACGCCGCCCAATGTCGCCATGCCGTTTTCTATCTGCTCGAGGGTCGGGGTGGAGAAATTTAAGCGGAAAGCGCTGCAGGGCGTGTTTTCGTCGACCATAAAGCTCGTGCCCGGCACGATGGCCACCTTCTTTTGGGCGCAAAGGCGGCAAAGCTCTAAGATATCCGTCCCTTCGGGCAGGGTGCACCAAAGGAATATGCCGCCGTCGGGCCTTGTAAGCCCCGCGGCTTTCGGGAAATACCGCGCCGCGGTGCCGTGCATGGCGAGAAACTTTTCCCTGTACATGGCCCGTATGCGCGCTATGTGGGCGTCCAGATCAAAGCGAGCGAGGTATTCGTCGGCCAGCATCTGAAAAAATATGTTGGTATGAACGTCGCTGACCTGCTTTGCCACGACAAGCTTCTGAATAACCGCTTTCGGCGCCGAGACAAAACCTAAGCGTATGCCCGGCGACAATATCTTTGAAAACGAGCCGCAGTATATGACTATCCCCTCGGTGTCCAGCGACTTTATAACCGGGACGTCGTCCCCCGAAAAGCGCAGCTCCCCGTAGGGGTTGTCCTCCAGTATTATCACGCCCCGGCGGAGGCAGAGCTCGTAGACGGCCCTGCGTTTAGAAAGCGACATGGTGATACCGCTCGGGTTCTGGAAGGTGGGGATGAGGTATAAGAGCTTGACTCTCGGCAAAGTAGCAAGCGCATGGGCGAGCGCGTCTATGTCTATGCCGTCCTCCTCTAAGGGTATGCCGTGAAGGCGGACGTTATATGAGCGGAAGGCGTTTAGAGCGCCGATAAAGCTGGGATTTTCGCAGAGCACGGTGTCGCCCTCATCGCAAAGCACCTTGCAGGAAAGCTCTATGCCCTGCTGGCCGCCCGATACTATTATCACGTCGTCGCCGTCATGGACGGCGTCAAAGCGTTCGCGAAGGCGGGCGCGCACCTTTTCCCGCAGGGGCGTATAGCCCTCGGTTACGCTGTACTGCAGCGCCGCCGTAGCTTTTTCATTAAAAAGCCCGGACGCGATCTGCGCCATCTCCTTTACGGGGAAGGATTCGGCCGCCGGGTTTCCGGCGGCGAAGGAGATGACCGAGGGGTCCTGCGTGACCTTCAGTATCTCCCTTATGGCGGAGGGCTGCAGCGCCTGTATTCTGGCGGAAAACGCCACGTTCATACAATCTGTTCCTTTCGTTTCGGGCGCGGCTCTGGGCGAGCGCCAAGGCCCGGATACTTTTTCTATTTTAGCACAAAAGGCAGGCTTTGACAATGCGCCCGCCGCATTTCATAGACGCAATTTTGCCGCCGGATGGATAGGGAGGATAAAGGTGCCCATATGCGGCAAAAAGCCCTTGAAACCTGTGCCGGTTTCAGGAGCTCGTTTTTTGTGTCGCTGATTCAAAGTCCGGATAGCTCTTTAATTAAATGGTATAGGTTTTCGTTTTCAAGGTAAAAGCTCTTTTTGTTGTGGCTCACTTCCACCTTGCCGTAAAAAATCGTTTACCAAAGTTTTTTGACCGTTTTTAAAGAAAATAATCAGTCCGAAATCCGGTGTTCCTCCTTCGCCTGTCGCACGTCTTCCGTATTTTGATTTATTATATTCTTCAATTATTTTTAACACTTCGTCTTCCGTTAATTGATTTTCCGGTTGATGCGTCCAGACAACAGCTTTTTTCACACTATTATAATCGATTGTAAAGGAAGATTCTTCGCAGGATTATAGCAAGAAATCCGCATAAAATCAATGGGTCCGAATAATGAGCAAAAATCGGCCGATTTTCGAAAAAAGGTAGAACTC
>Ga0116191_1002347_pt1 | contig 14467 bp, 7 predicted proteins | sample AD_UKC111_MetaG_FD_89897 | JGI IMG/M metagenome (GOLD analysis project Ga0116191, IMG submission 89897) | Active sludge microbial communities of municipal wastewater-treating anaerobic digesters from Hong Kong - AD_UKC111_MetaG | ecosystem: Engineered > Bioreactor > Anaerobic > Digestate | place...
CAGATTGAAGCGGATACAGCACAGGCTGAATGAAAGACCGAGGAAAAAATTGGACTTTAACACACCCAAAGTTGAGTTTTACAAACAATTAATGTAAATTGCACTTGCTGCTTGACTCTGCCGGATATCTCCTTTTAAACTCCGCTAACGATCCAGTATGATCAAAATCGTGATGCGTTATGATGATATGTGTTAGCTTATCCAGTTTGATCTCATTCTGTTTTGATGCCTCCTCAAACAGTTCAATCTGATGAGGATACCCTGCATCAACCAGGAGCATATTTTCTTTATCCTGAATAATAACAGGATATATGGCCTGCGATGTACCATCATGCTCAAAGCTTATATCTAAAATATCTATTCTCATCCTGAACGCAAAGATAACTACTCTTTTGTTATCCCGACAATATCCGTTCTTCCCCTGCTTACCTGTTCCAGCTCTTCCAGATCGGGACCGGCAAGCAGGTGGGAGAGACGACTGTTTTCCCACTCCTTCACTTCAGTTCTTCAAGATGTTGGATGATGCAGAGAACTCCGGCGATCTCGCCGCTTCATTTGAACTCTTCTTGTCTGGAATCTTATGACATATCACCGAGAAAATTGTAACTTCGCGATCCAAATTAAAGAATCTGTGAAAGAGATATTGGAGTTATCGGAAAGAAACCGGCAGCGTGCCTGGGAGATTATCCGGGATACCGATCTCATCGGCATCTGGGAGTCGGTAGGAGCTACCGTTAACATTGTAGGATCGCTGAAGTTGAATCTGATGGTGAAACATTGTGATATTGATATGCATATCTATACAGATTCCCTTCGTGTATCCGATAGCTTCGCAGCAATAGCCAGACTGGCAGAGCATCCCTCCATCAGGAGGATTGAATATGCCAATCTGCTTAACGTTGAAGATGCCTGTCTAGAATGGCATGCTTGGTATGAAGACCTTGATGGCAAAATGTGGCATATCGACATGATCCATATCGTAAAAGGTTCCCGCTACGATGGTTATTTTGAGGTGGTGAGCGACCGAATTTTGGCCGTGCTGACCGAAGAGCAGCGTAATACGATATTGCGACTGAAATTTGAGACTCCAGACAATGAGAAGATCATGGGTATTGAATATTACCGCGCAGTCATCACCGGGGGGGTAAGAAGTTACGACGAGCTGCTCCGTTACAGACATGAGAATCCCGTGCCTGGTATATTGGAGTGGATGCCGTAGAGGGTCTATTTCAGCCTGATCAGCGACTGTTCAATCTCATTACGCAGCTCCTGTGGAGTCGCCCTGTTTCTGCCAACCTCCTTTAAAGCCTGTACGATTGCATCCCGCTCGATGCTCCAACGGAACCAGCCCAACGCCTCGGCCAGGACAATCCTTACTTCAGTATCATCGTTCTGATCCTTCAGTACCGTCAGGAGAGCGGAAACCTGCTGGTGGTTGTTGTAGTTGCGCAACATCCGGATGGCTGAGATCCGATCTTTCGGCGCAGCCTCCTTGTCCTGTATCACAGTCAGAGAGCGGTCGTACCGTTTCGCCTGCCCCTCAAAATAGCTGGTCATCTTCCCTGCAACCTCATCGGGTTGTGTCAGGTTTGAGGCAACCGTCTGGCGGGCAATCTCCTCCCGGATCTTCTCCAGGTTGAACATCGGGAGTGATCCCTGTGCAGCATACTGAACCCGTTGACTTTCATCTGCGAAGAGCACTGTCTCCACCAAAGGGGCGATCAGTCGATCATCGCCGTGATAACCGGCAAAACGGGCACCGTTACGGCGGATCAGTTCATAGGGGTCATCCAATGCCAGCAACAACGCCTCGGTGAGATAGTTGCCGGAAGAGTAAAGAATCCGTTGCAATGCCTGCATCCGGACACTGTAGTAGGGGTTTTCTTTCAGATGGCGAAGCAGCAGTTCTGGATATCCTTTGGGTGAGCTGTAGGAGAGCATCTTCAGGGCAATTGCCTGCAGGTTGGGGTTGTCACTCTGCAGGTACTCCTGCCATACCTTGCTCTTGTGGCGGTTCAAGGCCAGGTCGCGGTTCAGTTTCCGGCTCAAGGCCAACGGATCACCACCATCGGTGGCTGGGAGGAGCCGGTAGGTGGGATCGCCTATCAGGTGCGACTCGATCCACTGGAGCTCCCGCTGCCAGAATCCGATACGTGCTCCTTCGGCCAGCATGCCTATCAGCTCCATCGACCATTTGTCCTGAAGCACATTGACGGTGTTGCCTTGTGTCACCACCGTCTTGCCGTCGGTGAAGATATGATAGCCGGCCACATAACCCGGTTGGTGGAAGGAGCCGTTATAACAGGCATCGAAGATGGTGATGCGGGGTTGGGGCTGCAGTTTCCGGATATCGGCAAGCACAATGTTGATGTCGGCAGCCAGTAGCGAGTCGCCCACACGGGTACTGTCGAGCCGTTCGGACGAGAAGAAGTCGGGCAACAGGGCATATTCGCTCAATACCCGCTTCGCAAATGTCTCTCTCCGTTCACCGCTGTAACGACGATAACTGTTCCGGAGCGAAGCCGAGAGAATTTCCAGGGGACCCGTTGTTCCCTCACGTCCCATGCCCAGCAGATTGGGAGCAGGATACGGGCCGTTGATATACTGGGTGTCGAAGGCGCCATGTTCGTGGAATACAAAGATGTCGGTCCCGGGCGACTGTAGTCGCTCAAAGAGCTTGTATTTCATGAAGGGGGCCTGCCTGAAGTTGTAGAAGGCGTTGCCCTCGGCCGTACGGAATGCGCCGGGGAACAGCTCCTTGATTGCAAACTGCTGGTTGTGCCAGGCAGTGAGGCAGTCTGAGTTGTATCCGTGGCCGTTGAAAAACCGGACCCTGTCGGCATAATTGACCTCTCGGTGGGCCTCCACCACCTTGCGAAGATATCGCCTCAGCAGCTCGTAGACATCCTCTCCCATATCGACGGGTGGGAGCATGCGGGCGGAGTAGAATTCACTCTGTACTACCTGTGGTGAGCTTTCAGTCAACTCGTAATAGAAATGGCGGGGATTTTTCTCGTCAATGCTGAGAAAACGGAACTCCAGATCCAGATCATCGTAGAAACGATCGCTGGTTACCGACGACTCCTCAATGGGAAACTCCTTCTCGTTCATCTTGAAGGCGGTGGTGCCATGCTGAAAGTTACGCAGACGCACTACGGGGATGTCGCCAACAAAGACGGCCCCCTCCATCACCGGTTTCCGGCGGTAGATCTGCCTGATCTCCTCCCGCAACTTCAAGGGATTGTCCCAGTTGCCGATCATGATGACAACTCCCAGTCCCTCCTCCTCCAGAACAGCCTTGTAGGCCATCACCTCCTCGGTGGCCTCCTCAAAGCTCCTGGAGTCGATAACAACCAGAAAGCGGCTCTCGAACTTCCCGCTTTCGGGTATGATCCGGTCTGCCGCCATGGTAAGGAGGGTGGCAAGCAGGTAGAATATGGCTATGGTTTTGATCTTCTTCATATAGATGTTCGCTATTGCATAAAATGTTCTAATCGCGCAATACTCTTGTTGATCTCATTGCTCAATTGTTGAGAGGCTTGCGGTTGTGCGGCCACCTCCCTGAGTGCGGCCACGATCTCCTCCCTGCGGTAGGAGTTGTTGAACCAGCCGAGTGCTTCGGCAAGCGCCACGCGCAACGAAGCATCTTCACTCGTATCGGTCAGCACCTGGAGATAATCACCCACCTGCTTGTGGTAGTTGTTATTGCGCAGCATTCTTGCTGCAGATATTCTGCTCTTCAACGGCTTCTCCCTGTTGGTGACGTCGTTGGCCATCGCCGCTATCCGCTTGCGGGAGGCGAAGATGTGTTGGAACTCTTCCCATACCTTTTCTTTGTCTGGATAGGAGATGTTCTGATCAAGCTGTCGTTTCATCTCTGCTTCCATCGCATCGAAATCCATCCGGTCGAAGGTGAAGGTGACATTGAAATGGACCCGTTCATCAAGATAATTGTCGAGGTAGATTTTCACCAGATAGGGAATAAAGTGGTCGGAACCGATGGCGCCCATGGCATATACCGATTTGCGACGGATAAACTCGTAGGGGTCATTAATCGACTTCTCCAGCAGTTGTGCAAAATGGTCACCGCCGTAGAGCTGGAGCAGTAGAAAAGCCTGCAGCCGTACCGAGTAGTAGGGCGACTCGTTATAGGCTTTGGTAAGAAATTCAGCCATCCCGGGATACCCCAGGTCGGAAAGTTTATGCAGCGCCAGTCCCTTCAGATCGGGATGATCTGCTTTGTTGTATAATGCCAGCCAGTAGGCAGTGTCTGTAGTGCGAAGGTCTACCTGATCGGCAACATCGCCTGCAAAACGGAAGGTGGGGTCTCCAATGATGTGTGACTCCAGGATGTTGATCTCGCGGGCCCATTCACCTATACGAAAACCAAGTCCCAGCAGACCCAACAGGTCGGTTGAACTCTTGTCCTGCAGTACGTTGACACTGTTGGCGAAGGTGGCCAGCGTCTTGCCGTCGGCGAAGATGTACTCGCCGGCTATATAGCGCTCTTCACGGAAATCACCATTGTAGCAGGCGTCGAAGATCACCATCCGGGCATTGGGCGAGATGAGCGGCACATCGTCCAGGACGATGCCGGTCTGCAGATCGAGAAGCGAATCGGCTACCCGCTGTTTCGGATCATCTGCCCCTGCAAACCAGAGAGTATCTATCCGGTAAAGCTCCATCCAGGTCTGTTTCAGTTTTTCCTGCTGCTGGACATCCCCGGCACGACGGAGAGCCTGCCGGAAGAGGCGTCGTCCCGCCTCCATCTGCTCCTCGCTCTCCTTGGTATGCGGCAGTGCTGTAAGGTATTGCCTGTCGGGCGTTCCATGCTCGTGGAAAAGCATCAGGTCCAAATCCATCCGTCGAAGTTGCTCGGTTACCAGCTCCTTCATATAGGGGTACATGTTGAAAAAGAGAAACTTTGCGGAACTTTTGTTGCGGAAGGCGGCCGGAATCTGCTCCCGCATCATCATCCCCTGGTTGCGCCATGCAGTAAGGCTGTTTGAGAAGGAACCCTCGCCAGTATAGGCGACAACCACATCGAGCGGATTCTGCTGCTCCCGTTCGAGAAGTAGTTTCCGGAAATAGCTTCGTATCTGTTGATACCCCTCTTCTCCCTGTCGCGTTGGTTTCAGTCGCCCGCTGTAGATATCACTCTGGATATACTGGGGAGAGTCTCCCCGCAGTGAATAGTAGTGGAGCAGCGGCTCCTCCTCATCACTTCCGAGGTCGTCGAACCGTAGGTCGAAATCGTCGTAAAAGCGGTCGGAAGGTACCGACGAGTCACGTTTGGGGAACCGCTCCTGATCCATCTTGAAGGCGGAAGTGAGATGCTGCGCATCGCGGATCATCGGTACCGGAATCTGTCCGATCAAGATCGCTCCTTCCAGCTGATGATGTAGATAGAGATGGTGCAGCTGTTGCCTCAGCTCATCGGGCTGTTTCCACTCCCCGGAAAGGAGTGATGGCGAAAAGCCTTCCCGTTCCAGGAGTGTGCTGTAGGCATCGATCTCCGCCTTGCAGGCGGTATAGGTGGATTGATCCACCACGATGGCAAAACCTTTGCCTGCAGCTTCTACCCCGTAAGTGAGCAGCAAGGAAAAAGCTGTCAGAAATATCAATTTTCGAACCATATTCAATTTAATTATCAAAAGGTGAGCCCAATACCTAAGCGGGCAATCAGCCTTGTATCATCACCTTCGGTCGGTTTATAATAATCGGCAGTTACTTTCACGTAGGCACCGCCGCCCCTTTGGGCTAAAAGGCCGGTAAAATAGCTGACGGAGGCTCCCACCTTATAGTAGTCCTGTTTCAAATAGTCTGCCTCGGGATTCATGAAATCGGTAATGACGATCGATCCGGGGTCGACACCACCATAGTGATACTCCCCTTTCCGGTTCATTTTCCGGACGAGGTCGGCACCCAGCACCCAACGGGAGTTTCCACCTGTGGAAAGATTGAATTTAGCATCTGCTCCCAGGTAGAGATCACTGATCTTCAGGTATGAGGCTGGCATGATATAGTTGTCGTCCGTTACGGTGTAGAGTGCATATATACCTGCTTTCCAGCTGTACTCCCGAACCGCGTTGCGGAAGAGGTCGTACGACAGGCGGTAGCTGTCGCGCCGATAGGTAGAGCGGATGCTGCTGTAGAGATCCACCCACTGTTGTACTTCATAACTGTTGTCCAGCACCTGTACAAACTCGATGCCATCTGTCCGGCTACTGCGGTAGATGAAGTCTACCCTGTTCAGGTTGACCCCCTCGTGCAGCAGTGCTGCATGTCCATAGAGCACCTGCTGACGTATGGTACCCTCCTTGCGGGGTTTGGTGATATCCCTCACCGCCTCTTCCACACGGTAGCCGTAGCCACCCTCGGCAAAAAGGCGAAAAGCTTGCTGTTGCCAACCGTACTGCAGGCCGAAACCCACCTTGTTGGCATCGTAGATAAAGCTACCCAGCGATTGCAGACCGCCGATCACGGCAGTATAGTGATTCCCCAATCCCCGCATCACGAACACATTCTGGTTTACTTGGGTGTCACTGTTGCTATGTGCCCGGGTCTCCTGGATCATGTTCTCGTACTCCAGATTTATACCCACACGATGGGATCCGAAGATGCCAGCGATACCCGGCTTCACGTTAATGGAATAGAGGTAGAGCTCCGAACGGGGATCCATCTGCTTGGCTCCCGTCTCCGCTTTATATGAAGCCTGTATACCCAGCAGATAGTGATCGGCCAGTGGGCGGGATGATACCTTCATCTGCAGGTTGTAATGCTGCTTTTTCCATTCACTCGGGTTGGGATCTACCGGATAGTAAGGTACTCCCCGGTAAGGATCGAGCATCGCCGTATTGAAACGGGTATCCTTCTCGGTTTCGTTAGCATAGGCAAACCGGCCCCAGGCATAGATGCCACCGATCTGTTGACCACCCTCGGTGACCACATCGAGTTGTCGCTCCTTTTCTCCCTGTTGCACCCTCTTGAAGGTTCCGTCGGTTGTCTGGTAACCAGCCTCCAGGAGGCCGTATTTACCGAGGCTGTCGAGGCCGATACCGGCACCGTTGTCGCTCTCCAACCATGTGGAGCGAGCCTTGCTCAGTTCTATGGTGAGTGGTGATACTTGGGCCTTGATGCAGGGGGCCAACTGAAGGGCTACAGCCGCCAGCAACAGCCCTTTGATGTATTGTATGTTATTTCTCTTCATAATCGTTCCTCTTTTTGCTATTTCCAGGTGTTCCAGGCGGGGGCTTTAGCGTCGTAGCGCCTGATCATTGGCGGATCCATCACCTCAAAGTCGTCGGTGCTGTTGTTGGTATCCTGCAGGATCACACGTCCGTCGGGATGTGTCTCCTTCACTTTTCTGGCCACGCTTACTCCAAGGTAGGTGCCGTTGACGGTAGCTGCACCGGCATCCAGGATGGCGGGCATCCGTTTCAGTTCCATCTGGTTGGGGTTGCCTACATTCTCCAGTGCGTCCACCACCGATTCGATCGGTACTCTGTAGGTCTTTGTCGTGGTTCCTACCGGGCTCACCACTTCGGTTGGACTGTTGGGATCGATCGGTTCGGAGGGCACGAAGAGTATGAATGCTCCTCCGAAGACGGTGGTCAGCCACTGATTAGTAGGTTTTGGCCAAAAAGCCATCTTCATGTTGATGGCCGGGTTATCCTGGATCAGCGAGGTGGTCTGTACCAGTGTCTCAAATTCGGCACTCAGCAGGTTGACGGGTGCGGAGGGGTTGAGGTTCTCCTTCCTGTGGTCATCAGCCATCTGGGCGATAATGATCGATTCGCCCGGCTGAAGTGGAAAATCGGCCGTGTCTGGTACCTGCCAGATCTGCAGGGCATAGACGTACTTGTCGGCATCGGGACCATCATATACAGGCATATTTGCAGTGGCGGTTAGGGGATTGATGATGGCAATGGCCAGGCCGCGGACATTCTGCTCGAGATCGCTGTTGTTGTAGATCTCATAAAACTGGTCGCGGAAATAGGAGCCGCCGCTGGGGGTTCTCGATCCGCAGTAGTAGACCTCCTTGAAAAGGAGTGCGCCGGACTTGACTGCCCCCACCTCCACAGTGATGGTTTCCATATCCTTTGTTATCCCCACGTTCACCACATTTCCGTTGTAATTGTACGAAAATCCATCTTCGCTTTTCGCGGCACTCACCGTTACGGTGTAGATGCCAGGGATGATATTCTCTACAGTGACCGGCTGATTGGGTGTCATGGTGGTGGAGAGCTCATATCGTTCGGCAAAATTGACCAGCTTTACCTGTAACTGGTCGGGTATCGGCGCATCGCCCACGTTGAGGTTCACCTCAATGGTGGCGCGCAACGGAACCATCTTCTCCGCATCGGAGACACTCTGAAACTGCTCGCAAGAGAGTAGCAGTGTCAGCAGTAGGAAGAGACTGTATCTGTTGATTTTCTGCTTCATATGATTTTCGGATTTTAATCTTTTCTATCTATGGTTGTAAATCGCGCTGGGAAATTCCACTCCTCCCTACAACTGGAGTGCCAGTTCAAAGCCGAAGTAGAAGGGAATATTTAACCGTGTGAATGAGCCAGGTGTACGTTTACTCTCATAGAGCGGTCTGTTGTTGAACATGTTGTTGGCGTAGAAACTGGCCTTCAGGTTGCGGCCAATCTCCTTGGTCAGATGGAAGTTGATCAGCAGCACGGGGAAATAGGACTCCGTGATAAAACGGGTGGGACTCCTTACTTCTTTGAGATAGCCAAATTCGAGACGATCATTATACATCGATTCATTGAAAGGCTTTACTGAGCCATCTACACGCGAGATATAGGATACCAGAATGGAGTCGTTTCCGTAGGTGGTCCAGTACTTGTTCAGCCAGCTCACCTGTGCAGTGGTGGTCACCACAAACCCAATTGAGGGGATGTTGTGGGTGGCCCTGAGGGTGGTGGTGAAGCGCTCCCGCTCATATTTCTCTGCCCCCTTCTCGTAGATGCCGACGTTCCGTTCCAGGTTGTTCAGGTTCTTCTGGTTGCTGAAGGAGTGGCCGTCGTTCCAATCGGTCGACCGCATATAGGCTCCGTTCAGTACGAAGGAGGTCCGGATGGCGTTGATCCTGCCGAAGTCGAAATCGAATTCCACGCCCCGGTTATGCGACCGTCCGTCGTTGGTGGGTGTGGCAAAGGAGACAAAAATATTGTGACGCTCCTTCTCCTTCAGGGTGGGGATGGTGCCAGGGTTGGCCTCCGCCTGTTCGTAGATGATATATTCGAGCAGCCTGTAGGAGTCGATGGTGGTAGCCAAATTATATCCATTTTTCAACTGCTCGTCGTATGCGGTGACCGAGAATCGCATCTTTTTCACCATCAGGTCGAGTCCGATCTCCGCTTTCCGGTTTGCCGCGATTTTCAGATCGCGGTTCTCGGTGTTGAAAACCCGGGTAGTGGCCAGGAAAAGTTGTTCATCCTGGGGTACGGATGAGGAGTTGAGCGTATTGAAGTGTACCAGGTCGAAGTAGGCATTTTCAGGATAGAGGTAGAGGGCCGTCGGGGCCTTGGCGGTAATGCCGTATCCTCCTCTCAGCCACAGCTTCTGCGGCAAGATGTCGAATGAGAGGTTGGAGCGGGGTGTGACGATGCTCTTTCCGTTGACCAGGTCGTAGCGGGCACCCGCCTGAACCATCAGCTCATGTTTACCCATGATCCAGTTGAGATTCTCTTCGGCATAGAGCGACAACTGGTTGATAAAAGGTATCTCGGAATATTTTCTGGGACGGGGTGAAGAGTTCTCAGAACTGAGCACTCTATATGGCGGATTGTTGGGGTCATATACCTTGCCATCGCCCAGGTTGCCGTCGCTCTTGAAGTTGGCTCCGACCAGGATCCGGTTATTGATATTGCCCACGCTCTTGGTTAAAGTGGCATTCAGGTTGGCGAAGATATTTACCTCCTTGCCGTAGATGTCGTATTGGCTGTAGTATTCGTTGGGGAGGTAGGTGGCAATAAGATCTTTTTCCGAAGGAGGAATATTGGTCAGTTCATTTCCTTGGTCGTCAAATACTTGCTGTCCAGGTCGGTTGCTTAGGACCGCCTTGTCGGTTTTCGACATCGAATAGGCAGCGAATGCATTGCCCAGCAACTCTTTCTGGTAGGAGTGCTTGTCGCGGTAGCTGCCCGAGAGGGTATACTTCACGTTGTTCAGCCATCCCTTTCGGATGTTGAGGGTTCCGTTGGTGTTGAGGCGCAGGCCAAGGTCGCGAGCTCCGGTCTCCAGTTGGCTGCGGGCATCGTCGGGATTCTTCTCGCGGGTATCCTTGCCGAGTGAGAGATCGAGCGAGGTGGTGCTGAAAAGCTTGTTGAACTGGTTGGAATAGATGCTCCGGGCTGTTGCACGCTGATAATAGGCATATGACTCCTTGGCATCCTTTATGCTGTAGGCATAATCACCGCTTATATTCAGGTTTCCTCTCTCTTTGCCCAGATTCACTCCCTTGCTGACGGAGGCCTGGTAGATGTAGGGATCTGTCTTCAGGCGTACAGTAAGTGGCTCACGTCCGGCTTTCGATCTGATAATCACAGCGCCGGAGGTGAGATCGCCATGCTCCACCGAAGGGATACCTCTGATTACTTCTACCGACTCGATATTGTCGGTGGAGATACTGCGGATATCCAGCCCGGAGTTGGGTGACGAGCCACCGCCAATAGCAGCACCACTGCCGCTGATGGCGGGCGAGAGGGTTTGCAGGTTGGCGTTGTTGGATAGGGGAGCTCCATCGATCACGATAGCGGTACCCATACTGTTCATGTTGGCTGCATCGGTGGGTATCGGTACGCCCTGGTTAACCGGATTGGCTCCCAGACTACGAATATTGAAGGTCTTGGCCGTAGCCAGTCCGCTCTGGTAGGAGGTGACTCCGCCCGGAAGCAGTTGCATGATATCGCTCAATGAACTGGTTTGCAGGTGGTCCATCGCCTGTCGTGAGATGGTGGAGGCTGTGGCTCTACCCGCTTTGCTCTCCTTGGCCACCACCGTGATTTCGGTGAGACGGAAGGTACTCTCCTGCATCTGGAGTGAAAGAGACAGGTTTTGCCCGGCAGCCAGCGTGAAGGTGGTATCGATCGGTTCCATTCCCAGGAAATCGATCCTTATGTTTATCCGCCCGGGCGATAACTTGTCGAAAAAGAATTCTCCCCTGCTATTGGTCGCGGTGGCAGCCCCTTGCGGCAGCACTTGCACCGTGGCAAACTCAACTGGTACGGAGGGATTGTTCAACTCCGTTACCCGGCCTCTCAAGGAAGCGGTTGTCTCCTGAGCCATCAACTGCGTTGTAGTAACCATCCACAACCCCAATATGGCTATCCCGAAAAGAAGAGGTCTCCTCCTCGAAGTGATGAATTTGAGATGCTGATCACTGTTCATACGTTATCTTCTTAATTTCTTAATAATGTGATTACAAAAAATGGAGAAATATCAATCGGTAAGTCGGCGGAGGGTGCGTTGCAGCTCCCGTTTCACCAGATCATCCTTTTCCACTTCGATCTGTGACTTGCAGAAGTCTATGATCTCCTGTTTTCTCCAGGATTGGGTGTACCAGCCCAAAGCTTCGGCCAACAGCTGTCTCAGGGTCTGATCGTGAGACTCCCTCATGAAACGGAAAAGGGTGTCGAGGTAGGCAGCCTGTTGGGAGTTGCGAAGTGCGGTGATGGTGAAACGATTGTTGCGCGTTTCTGTTGCCGGATCGAGCAGCCCTTTCATGTCGCTCTCCTTGGAGATGAGGATCCGTTCAAAATTGCCTCTTTCGGCTCTCCGCTCATCGTACCAGATTCCCTGCTTTCCCTCCAGTGCTTTGTCGTAAGCGGCTAGAGCCGCCTCCTTCTCATAAAGTTCAACTGCACCCTTCACCTGGAAACTGACCCGCTGTGAGGTTCCCGGCGCTATCCACATGCCGATTAACTCATCCAGAAGTTGGGGAGATTGGTTCTCGGAAGCGTCGATGGCAGCGAAGCGATTCAGCAGTTCGTAATCGTCGCGGAGCCCCGCAAGGATGGAGGATATGGCCAGATTATCTTCACTTTTTTTAATGAGGCGGTAGGCCATCAGCCTTGCTGTAGGCGAGGAGTCGCTTCTTTGGATCGAGAAGAGCTGCTCGGGAGATATGGCTCCTTTGGCAGCCAACCGCTTCATGGCCAAAGCTCTCACCTCCGGATGCTTATCCTTCAGCAGTTTTTTCCAGTAACCGGTATCATCCTTTTTGTGTGCCATCGCAAAGTTGAGTTTGTCGCCTCCCTCTCTGCTGGCAGCATACATATAGGTAGGGTCGCCAATCAGGTGCGATTCCAGGGTGAACTGCTCTTTTGCCCAGTTACCCACACTTACCCCCAACTCCAGCAATCCGATCAACTGGTTGCTCCAGATGTCCTGAAGCGTATTCACCGAGTTGGCCTTGACCACAACCGTATGCCCGGGGTTGAAGATGTAGTGCCCACTGATGTAATCCTCCAGGTGGAAGGAGCCGTTGAAGCAGGCGTCGAGCATGATGAAGCGGGCTGCCGGGGTGAAATTTTTCAGGTCATCAATATGGATATCCATAGCGGCGTCCGCAAGACTGTCCTTCAGCATGACTGCCGGATCGAACGCATTGTTGACCCAGGATTCCGGCACGTTGTACTTCTCGATGTAATACTGTTTGGAAGCGGTGGTATCTTTTGCGCTACGGATCTTGCCCCGGAAGAACTTGCGGGCCATTTCCAGCCATTTGTCCGCCATGATGGAATAGGGACTGGCATTGAGATATTGCGTGTCTTCCGCACCGTGGTGATGCAGGATGGCCAGATCGAGATCCTCCCTCTCCAGTTCGGCCATGAGTCGACCCTTTATAAATTCATCGTAAGTATGGTCGATGTAGTTGAGCTTACCCTTCCCGTTCGTCAAGACGGAAAATTGATTCGTAAGCGAGAATCGCTCATCGATACGTGCTGCCAGACTATTGGAGTGGTATCCATTTCCGGCAAAATAGGTGATCTGGGAGATTCGACGCGCTGAAGCTTTCTCCCTGACGGCTTTCTCAAGAAAAGTGCTGATCAGGTCGAACCGGCTTTTACCTTCATATTTGGGAGGTTTTATTCTTGCGGTATAAATTTCACTTTTTACCGTCTGGGCTCCCTTGGGCGAGAGACTATAGTAATGGAGGAGCGGTTGCAATGAGTCCTGTTTGAGATATTCGAACTGCAGGTCGAAATCGTCGTAGAACCGGTCTGAAGGTATGGAGGATTGATCCCAGGGACGTCGCTGATCCATCTTGAAGGCGGTGGTCAGATGTTGTGCGTCACGTATCATCGGTACAGGAATGTCGCCAATGAATACGGCCCCTTCCAGGTGATTGTTGAGATATAGTTGTTGCAGTTGAACCCGAATGGAGTCGGGAACATGCCATTTGTCCACAATGATCAGAGTCTCCAGTCCATCGGCTCGAATCGATCTGGCATATGCATCGATAGATGCTCCACAGTTTTCGCTGACAGCAGGGTCGACCACAATGGCGAATAGTCTCTGATGACTTTGTGGTGAAACATGAGACGAAGCCATCAATAGTGATAGGGCTAAAACAATCTTACAAATTTCCATTTTTTATCGCTTTTTGCTGATAGATGTTAATACATAGTGCAAATATAGTTTATTTTTAAAAAGAATAATGCGGATTTTTTAATAAAATATTGCTCTTCTTGAAAAATGGTTGATATTCAACGAGCATAAGTTCAGGTAGGAGAGAATGAAAAACGCTTCCCGACAATTCATGTTGCGGGAAGCGTTCCAGAATAGTGTTGTAGCGCACAGCGGAATCGAACCGCTATTCATTGCCTGAGAAACAATTTTCCTAACCGTTAGAAGAGTGCGCCGTTATGGTTTGACACTGCAAATTTAGAAATTTTTTTTTTGTAGTTGCATCTTCAACCATAATTTTTTTTATTTTTTTATTCGATGATTGTCGATGATTGCAGCAAAGGATCTCTGGCGCTTTTCATGGTCTGGAAAAACCGTGGCAGATCGAAAATCATGGTGTAGGCAGGGTATGAAACGATGAGGAAGATCTTGGGATTTAGAATTTGAGGTTGATGAAAAAATGTGTATTTTTGAGTCCGAGTTGATTCTTTTTCGGGGTGACCTACCAAACAAGCTTCTCTGTCAACAGCGGCTCGATGGGCGATGAAAAATTGTCCAAACCTGTAAAAATGTTATAATATGAAAAGCTTACAGTTGATCTCGATACTTTTTTTGGGTTTCCTGATGTCAGGGTGTGCCCCAAAGAGCATTCCGGTGGTTGTCGCCTCCTATAACATCCGCTATGATAATCCGAACGACGGGGAGAATGTCTGGTCTAACCGCAAGGAGCATGTCAAAGCCTTGATCCGGTTCCACGATTTCGATATTTTCGGGATTCAGGAGGGTATGATCAACCAGGTAAAGGATGTAGCGGAGCTCGACC
>Ga0116191_1002360_pt1 | contig 14428 bp, 16 predicted proteins | sample AD_UKC111_MetaG_FD_89897 | JGI IMG/M metagenome (GOLD analysis project Ga0116191, IMG submission 89897) | Active sludge microbial communities of municipal wastewater-treating anaerobic digesters from Hong Kong - AD_UKC111_MetaG | ecosystem: Engineered > Bioreactor > Anaerobic > Digestate...
ATAAAAGGGGCTTAATAGCCCTTTTTGTTTTTAATTGGAGTGATACATATGAACATTCAATGGTATCCGGGGCATATGGCCAAAGCAAAGCGAAAAATAACAGAAGAGCTGAAGCTGGTTGATGTCGTAATAGAGCTTCTGGATGCAAGAATACCCATGAGCAGCAGGAATCCTGAAGTGGATGAGATTGTCGGGAGTAAAAAGCGGATAATTGTGCTGAATAAAAGCGATCTGGCTGATCCTTCAGTTAATGCAAAGTGGCTGGATTATTTCAATCAGGAAAACACAAGGGCGATACTGGTTAATTCTTTGAAAGGCAATGGATTCAAGGATGTGCTATCTGCTTCAAGACAGCTTATGAAAGAAAAGCTTGACAGACTGAAAAGCAAGGGCCTGCTGGTCAAGACAACCAGAGCCCTTATAATCGGAATACCGAATGTCGGAAAGTCCACGTTCATTAACAGGCTTGCAGGAAGAAGCGCGGCTCAGACCGGAGACAGGCCGGGGGTCACAAAATCGAAGCAGTGGATTAAGGTGAGTGCCGAGCTTGAACTGCTGGACACACCGGGAATCCTGTGGCCCAAATTCGAGGATAAAAGGGCCGGAATGTATCTTGCCTTTACCGGAGCGATAAAGGATGAGATATTGGATGTCAATGAACTGGCTCAAAACCTGCTCCAGGTATTGGCAGAGAAGTTCCCGGAAAAGCTGAAAAGCAGATATAAGCTGGAGGATATACCGGAAGGTATTGCATCTGAAGAGCTTCTGAAAAGCATAGGCAGGAAAAGAGGCTGCATAATAGCGGGAGGAGAAATTGACGTACTGAGAGCTTCAGCAATGCTGCTGGATGAGTTCCGGGGAGGAAAGATAGGAGCTATATCTTTGGAATCACCGGAGGATTTTTAGGAAAATGGCGATAAGCGGCACAATACTGCGTTGTGCTTAAACATATAACCGCCGCTCTTTGTTGAAAAGAGAGGCGGTTTCTTTGTGTATAACAATAAAACCCCGGCTTGACCGGGGTATTTTTTTCCGGGTTTTAATTATGTAAGTAATTGTATATAATGTTTATATATACCTTTTGGGAGGAGGAACCTGAACATGGTAAAGAAGATATCAGCGATTTTATTATCTGTTTTATGCATAATTTTGATGACCGGGTGCACTCAAACTGTGAATCCGGGAGTCAGCCCCGGCGGGGACAACAGTACCGGCAGTACTGTATAGAGCAGCGCGGCAGCCGAGATCGCGGACAACGGTGGGTCAGATAAGTCAATTGTGCTTTATCCGGGTTATTCCGAGCTGGCTGTCGGAAAGAGTCTCCAGTTGCATGCCTCTACCGTACCTGAGGAACCCGCCCCGGCTTTTATCTGGGAAAGCTCCGACAGTAAGATTGCCTCGGCAGACCAAAACGGAGTTGTCACCGGCATAAGCGAAGGCGAGGCGGCCCTCCGATCCACCAGTCGACCCGCCGGATAACCCAGACGATCCGGGCGACGGCGAACCCGGTGACGGCAGCGAGACGAGAGATGACAGTGAAACGGGAGACGGCGATGCCACTGACGACGGCTCAGGATCTCAGGGGGATGACAACATACCTACTGAATACGATGATACCATCCCCGTAGAGGTCATACCGTCCATCGACCAGTTTATCTGGACAATTAAAATCGACGATTTCTTCGACTGGCAGACCCAGCATGACGGGTTTGTCTTGCATGTTCTCAACCGGCTGAAGCTGACGGCCACAAAAGTGGGCGGCAAGACACCCTATGGTAAATATCGGTGCGAAGCGGCCTTGGATGTGGATTATCCCGAGGGAGATATCGATACTTACCTGTCAAGTCCGGAATCCATCCTCAATTCCCAGTTCAATCCGCTATACACAATAAAGCCCTTCGTCCTGAAGTTGATGCCCATGGACGCGAATAAGCTGTATCCCGACCCTGGCGACTACGTATTAAAAAACATCGCGCGCGCCAATTACAAATCCATGGCATTCGGAGAGATTACTCAATATCTTTCGGGCAGCACTTCGGGCACGATTACTACCCCCAAAGAGGTCATATCGGGAGCCAAGTCACACAGCGGTGCGGCCGTCTTTCCCTACAAGCTCAAAATAACAAAAGACGGTTACGTCCATTTCACTTATGAAACCAAATATACAACGTAAAAAATGATTAAGCATTAGAGGGGTTTAAGCGAGCTTAGACCCCTTTCGCATTTCCAGAAATTACTTCGTTTATAGCGTCTCTTATGTTATAATTAGATTATCATAAGCCTTGGAAATACGGAGGTTATGGGTTTTATGCATAAGAAAAACGATGACTATATAAGCGTATTAGGTGGTTCCAATATGGACATTATTGGCTTTCCCTACAAGGATTTTATTCCTGAAGATTCGAATCCGGGCCAGATTAAGGTTGCTTTAGGGGGAGTGGGCAGAAACATTGCTGAAAACCTTGTTCATTTAGGCGTCCCTACAAAGCTGATAAGTGCAATTGGCGATGATATCTACGGGAAGATGATAATGGAGCATGCAAATAGTATCGGCCTGGATATGAAGAGCTCTCTGGTTTTGAATCAAGCACCTACTTCCACATATTTAGCCATACTCGATGAAAACGGAGATATGAAGGCAGCTATTTCCAATATGGATATACTGAATGAAATTACTATTGAATTCATTCAAGATAAAAAACAAGTGATAGAGAACTCGAAGATATGCATAATAGATACTAATATGCCGACCAATATCATTAATTATGTATTAGATAATTTTAAAAATACGGATTTTTTCTTGGACACTGTATCCGGATCAAAAGCCCAAAATGTAAAAAACAATATCGGGGCATTCCATACCATAAAGCCAAACAGGATCGAAGCAGAAATTCTTTCGGATATTAAAATAGACAACCTCGGTAATATGATACGAGCCTCAGAGTATTTTCTCAGTCAGGGTGTAAAGAGAGTCTTTATTACATTAGGAGCTGAAGGTGTGTTCTATAATGATGGAAATGTTTATAAATTGATACCTAACCCTAAGATAAAAGTAATCAATGCAACCGGTGCCGGAGATGCATTCATGGCTGCTTTGGCCTTTTGTCACTTCAAAAATTACGGTATTGATGAAAGTGCACGTTTTTCAATAACAGCCGCAGTTTTGGCATTAAGCTGCGAAGAAACAATAAATCCGAATATTTCTGAAAAAAGCGTTAAAAAGAAGATGAAGGAGATAGGACTATGCTGAAAAAATATCTGAATATCAATCCGGAGGTAAAAAAAGCTTTAGAGGCAGGACATGCAGTGGTTGCACTGGAGTCAACCATTATTTCACATGGAATGCCTTATCCCAAGAATGTTGAAACTGCCTTTGCGGTTGAACAAATTGTCAGAGATAACGGTGCAATTCCCGCTACCATAGCCATAATAAAAGGCAAATTAAAGGTTGGTTTAACCCCTGAGGAAATAGAGCATCTGGGAAAAAGCCATGATATTGTAAAAGCAAGCCGCAGAGATATACCCTTTATCCTTGCCAAAGGGTTGGATGGAGGTACAACAGTCGCATCTACTATGATTATTGCAAATTTAGCCAATATAAAAGTATTTGCTACAGGCGGTATAGGCGGAGTCCACAGGGGTGCCCAGGAGACATTTGATATCTCTGCAGACCTGCAGGAATTGGCTAAAACCAATGTTGCGGTTGTCTGTGCGGGTGTCAAGTCTATTCTTGATATTGGTTTGACCTTGGAATACCTTGAAACTCATGGTGTACCGGTAGTTGGATTTGAAACGGATGAAATGCCGGCATTTTATACCTCCAAGAGCGGATTTGGAGTAAACTATAGAGTTGATACAGCAAAAGAACTGGCGGAGGCTCTAAAAATAAAATGGGATTTGGGACTGCAGGGCGGTGTTGTAATAGCAAATCCTATACCGGCAGAATATGAAATGGATCCCGCTGTAATAAACAGGGCAATAGAGTCTGCAATTGTGGAAGCTGAAGAAAAAGGCATAAAGGGGAAGGAAATCACTCCATTCCTGCTGGATAAGGTTAAAGAACTTACGGCCGGCGCAAGCTTGGATTCCAATATTCAGCTTGTCTATAATAATGCCAGGGTTGGAGCACAAATAGCTGCTGAACTAAGCAGAAAAGGATAAGTGCCAGGCAACGAACTTTAGAACATATTTAGCTTACTTCAGGATTTATGTCCTTTTGTTTTGTGCCTGAAACTAATAGTTTTGCTGCTAGACATTTTCCTAGATAAAATAGCCGCCGCTCTTTGTTGAAAAGAGAGGCGGTTTCTTTTCCGTATTGCCCATTGCCTATCAGAATAAAATATATTAAATAGGATAATATACATAGTGTACACTATTGACATGATGTAAACATAAAATTATAATAAAGGCAGGGTAATACTAATATGGAAAAGAATAATGGCAAACGGAATAAAGATATAAAGAATTATGAAAATTGCAGGGAAACTAGAATTAAGAAGGAGGGTAGTCAAAAAGGCAATAAATGCGAGTCGAGGCCTTTAGTAAAAGGAGGATTTATAAACATGGAAAATATCGGCGGCATGAAAATAATAGGTCTTAAAGACTTTAGAAACAATGTATCAGACATAATCTTCAAGGCTATAAACAACTTTCAGGTTGTTTTAACCGGTAATGTGAAAAAGGGAGGTCCGACAGTATCTATTATTTCAACAGACCTGTTAGAAGATATATTAGAAAAATACGAGTTTAATCCAGAAATAACATATGATGAAGAAACGAAGCAGCACGAAATTCGTTTGAAAGAAATAAATGCATTCGGAAGTGGAGATACAAAGGAAGAAGCTACAAGAATCGTATTGGATAACGTGATAGCATTAACGGAAGACTTTTTTGAAGATATTGAGCTATACATGAGAATGGATCCCCAAAAAAAGCAATATCCTTACTTTATGAGAATCAGCCACTGCAAAAATGAATCAGAGTTATTAAGGGTGCTGAACTTAGTATAAAAAATGGGGTGGCAGTATTGACAACGAGTTTTCGCGACCTGGAAAGGGTGTGTAAAGCCTTGGGCTTAAAGGGTATCCCGAAAACAAATGGTATGCTATGGAAAGGTTTTGTAAAAGGCAAGTTTGTAAGAATAATGATACACAAGCATAGCGGTGGTAAAGATGTACCAACAGGAACTTTTAACTGCTATTTAAAAGAACTAGGTTTTAGTACTGCGCAAGAATATAATGAATTCTTAAAGAATATATAGATTATACGTAGGGAGCGTCCAATGGACGCCCCTAAATTAATTGTAAGCTAGCCATTTTACACTTAACATATGCAAGAGAAGGTATGTTAGGTAATGCATCCGAGTTGCTCTTGAATTATTTTTTAAAATTATTCATGGAGGAATAAAGGACGAGGGGGATAGGTACCTTGTCTTATTTTTAAGAAAAACAAATAATGGTTAGCCTATTTGTATGACCATCGTAAGTGAAAACTATTGCTTAAAGTATAGCAATCATTCGATATGTTCCCTTGAACAACGATTTTTCAAAAATGACCGAAAAACCTATTGACATGTTCCCACGCACAGATACTTTTAAAAATGGCCCACAGACATCAATTCCATCAACTCAACCCACACCGTGTAAAGGAACATATCATCTTACCATTATCCACATAATCATAGACATGCACTACCCCACAAACCTGACTCATAATAAATAGCTCAAATTCCAGTATTACCACAAGAATATGCTATAATAAGCATGTACATCAAAATGTATATGCTTATATTTTTATTAGGAATAATCCGATAATTCTATATATACGAATGAGGTGTAAAAATGGCTGTAAGGATAAAGTTTGACGATAAAGAAAAGGAACGTCTGATCCGAATGACGGAATATGAACGGAAGTGCTATGAAAAAGGCTACAAGCTGGTTGCTGGAGTGGATGAAGTGGGAAGGGGCCCACTGGCGGGACCTGTCGTTGCGGCTGCAGTCATACTTGGAGAGGGAGTGCTCATACCGGGAGTCAATGACTCCAAGAAGCTGTCGGAGGAGAAAAGGGAATACCTGTATGAGGAGATAAAGTCCAAAGCCTTATGCTGGAGTATTGGAATAGTTGATGAAAAAATCATAGATGAAATAAACATTCTTAATGCTGCCTGCCTTGCTATGAAGAAAGCCCTGGATGGACTGGCTGAAAAACCGGATTATATACTTCTGGATGCCGTTACCTTGAAGGAGGTGGACATCCCTCAGAAAGGAATAATAAAGGGAGATGCCCTGAGCCTTTCCATTGCAGCTGCATCAATTATAGCCAAGGTGGAAAGGGACAGGATGATATCCGCTTATGATGAGATATATCCTCATTATGCATTCAGTAAACATAAGGGCTACGGAACAAAAGAGCATATTGAGTGCATTAAGAAATACGGGCTTCTGCCCATCCACAGAAAATCCTTTACCAAGAATTTTCAGGGGTGAATACAATGAAGATCGATGCTTCAAGCTTTAGATTCATAAAACCGGAGCTTATGGAACTGCTTAAAAACCTTGAGGTAGGAGATATACTGAAGGGCAGGGTGCTGGAAGCACTGGGAAACAGCATACTGATAAGGGCGAAAAGCGGAGAGATATTTACTGCCGTTCTTCCGGAAGGTGCAAATATACCGAAGGATGCTTTTGTCGAATTGGTTATAAAAGATATAGCTGACGGGAAGATATTTGCGGAGCTGAAAGGGGAGGATAAGCCTTCTGACCCGGATATAAAGGTTTCTGATCTCTTAAAGCAGCTTAATATGCCGGTTAATGAGAAAAACATGGAGGCTGCCAAGCTCCTGCTAAAGTATAAGCTTCCTCTGAACAGGGAAACGATCAGTAATATAACGGGGCTGCAAAAAAGCATTGACAATCTGAACAACAGCACCGAAGAGAAGTTGGGACTGATGCTTTCGGGAATGAACATAAAGGATACTTCCGTTGATGTATTGAATAAGATAGTACTCAACTGGCCGGCTGATATTGCAGCTTTTGAAGCCATATCGGGAAAAGACAGTCAGAAACCGGAGACCCCTGAAGCAGCTGTAATAAAACAGACGACGGATGGATCAGTCAATGGCAGCAAGGATGCAGTTATAACATTTACAAACAGCAGTGAAACACTCAGGGGGGCTGTAATAACAGACAGCAATGAGACTCCCGGAGAGTCTGAAATAAAAGACAAAAGAGTAACTCCCAAGGAGAATGCAATAACAAAAAGCAGTGAAACTCCAAAGGAGTCTGCAATAGCGGGCAGTAGTGAGGCCCAGAGGGATGCTGCCAAGCATGTGGGAACAGTGAGCAATATGGCTGTACCGGAAAGCAATAAAGGAGTTGAACTGGTCAGAGCATTGACCGGACTGGGAATTGAAACGGAGAGCGAAGCAAATATGCTTGCGGCAAAAGTCGAAAATATACTGTCTTCAATAAAAAATACCGATATGGAAGCCATTACTTATCTGGTTTCAAAGGAGATGGAGATAACGCCCAGGAATCTGTGCATGCTTATAAGGAATATCGAGAACAGGGATGTAATATCTCAGTTCCTTGACCAGCTCCAGGAGAAGATTATCCGCGAGGACAATCCAAAACTTAAATTAATAAGTGAATCCATAAGAAAAGTTTTTCTGGAGCCCAGGCAAATAGAGGAAAGAGAAGCGGTTGCCCAGCAGCTTAAGGATATTGCAAGCCTGGGAGAAAAGCTGGAAAGCTATCTGAAAACAGGCGGGGATAACGACCCTGAAATAAGGGAGGCACTGTCAAACCTCAAGGATTGTATTGATTTTATACGCAATGTTAATCAGCATAATAACTTTCTTCAAATTCCGTTACTGATAAATGACAATACAACCGCAGCGAAGCTGTATATATTTAAGGACGGCAAGCGAGAAAAGAGGATAGACCCTGAGGATGCAACCGTTGTTGTGGCCTTGGACCTAATGAACCTGGGGCATTTGGAGAGCATGATAAGGGTAAAGGGTAAAACAGTTGATATAACCTTCAGGACAGAAAATGAGAGTATAGGCAGCATGATAGAAAAGAATATACCCATGCTGAAAGAAGCCCTGGGGGAAAAAGGCTATTATCTCAGCCCAATTAGGGTAATAAACCTGGAGCAGCCCTTCAGCCTCCTTTCTCTTGAGGCAATGATAAATGAGAGCGGATATGAAAAAATTCATTTTGATATGAGGGTATAGTATGGATAAAAAGCTGAAAAAAGCGGCGGCTCTCACCTATGAAGCAGGGGATGATGCCCCTAAGATTACAGCATTGGGTAAAGGTGAGATAGCCCACCGTATTATTGAAACCGCAAAGAAAAATAACGTGCCCATATTTGAAGACAGCGGTTTGGTCGATGCATTGCTGCAGATGGATATAGGACGGCAGATACCGCCAGAGCTATACAGCGTTGTGGCTGAGGTATTGGTCTATATTTCGAAGATAGACAAGCTGAAAGGGGATAAGTATGGGAAACAATAAAGTGTTGGGAGCCTTTGGCGAGAACAGAGCATGTGAATACCTTGAAGAATGCGGTTATAGAGTGCTGGAAAGAAACTTCTCCTGCAGGACAGGGGAGATTGATATAATTGCTTTGGATGGGGAGACAATTGCTTTTATTGAAGTAAAAACCAGAAGCAGTGAAAGGTACGGATTGCCTGCGGAGGCAATAAGCATATCCAAGCAGAAGAAACTGGTCACGGTGGCCCTTTACTATATGCAGCGGATCGGATATCAAAACCGCATGTGCAGATTTGATGTAATGGAAATAATTATAGATGGTGAGGATAATAACAGGATAAACCTGATTAAGGATGCCTTCCAATACTCAGGAAGGTACGGCTATTAAAGAAAGGATGCTTTTATATGCTGCTCAGTAATTCACTGTCTATTTCCCATGAGATAATAAAAAAAGTGGTTAAGCAGGGAGATATTGTTGCGGATGCCACAATGGGAAACGGAAATGATACGTTGCTCCTTGCAGGCCTGGTTGGTAAGAACGGAAAGGTGTATTCCTTTGATATACAAGACACGGCATTGATAAATACAGGGAAAAAGCTTAAAGAAAATGGTGTCTCGGATATCGTTGAACTGATAAAAGACGGCCATGAGAATATCGATGCCTATGTACCAAAAGGACTAAAAGCTGTAATGTTCAATTTGGGTTATCTTCCCAAGGGGGACCACAGCATCGGCACAAAGGCCTGCACTACTATAGAAGCTCTGAAAAAATCCATGGAGCTGCTTATGGACGGCGGCATCATTACGATGGTCATATACTACGGAGGGGACAGCGGCTTTGAAGAAAAGGAGGCAGTGCTGGAGTATATAAAGACTATTGACTGCAGAAAGTACTCCGTACTTGTATGTGATTTTGTGAACCAGATAAACTGTCCTCCCATTGCCGTTTGTATTGAGAAATTATAAATATGTATAAAAATGGTAATATAGTCATGGTTAAAATAGTACTTGCTCAGCTTCTTTAAAAAATGAAGGGCTGATATAATATAAAAGACAAGTATAGTCTTGTTGCAGCACCTCCCGGCCTGGTGTGAAAGGAGGGAAAAGAATCACTATGAAACGCAGTTGTAAAAGAACATTGCAGTATGTGTTTAAAGTGATGGACACCCTTACAATCTCAACATTGATCAGGTTGGTTGCTATTGCATTGGCAGCGGTATTGCTGGTAAACTATGCTAAATTCACTCCGAGGGAATTTTTAGAGCTGATACATACAATCATTACTTGATAAATGATTGAGATAGAAAGAAACGGACACTCATGGAGGAGCCTGTGCGGCTACACGCCATAGCCGCTAATAAGGTAAGGCCGGTACTGTATCCCCGAGAGGGCAGTATGATGAAGTGAGTGTCCTTTATTTTTTGTACTTTGCTATTATATCCTGGATAAATTTTATTTGTTCCTTATTCTTGAAGTATCTTTTCGGTAATACAAAGGCCAGGTCTACCTTGTCAATAAAAAGAACAAAGCCATGGGAGAATTCGAATATTTTGTACATTTTTTTCCAAGAGTATTCCTTTTGCATGTCGCCATTAAGTACGGTGAATTTAGACCCGCTGATTCTGATATCGACGTATTTATCCAGAAAGTTATGGGTTTTTGCATCCTTGAAGGCAATAAGGTAAGTTCTTACAAATGGAGTAGTGAATAATATTATAATTATCAAGCCTAATACTATACTCTTCCATGTTTTTAGGTCAAATGTCCCGGTTGTTGATGCAGTATAAATTGTAAAAATCAGGCTCATGGAATAAACAAGAATAATAATTGTGGAGAGTACATTGATTATTTTCATTGAAAGCTTCAGATTAAAAAGGGAAAAGTAGTAACGGAAATAGTCCAGCATGGTAAGCTTGACTTTAATGTCAAAGGTGGTTTCATTGGTATTTTCTTTCTGCCCCGCCATATTGCATCCCTCCGAATACTTGTAATAATCATTTCAGTTGATATAATTATATCGAAAACCGGCAGATTAAGCAAAATGTTTTAACATTTGTTTTGTAAAGACTAAACAAAAGCATTGAAAAATTGCAGAAAATTTGATTATTATGATAGAATATGGCGCGAAATTAAAATTTCGCGCCATATAATGCTGTTTATGCTTGGAAATATTCTACTTCCTGATATTCTGAATAAATTAATATTAAATAATATATCAGGAGGTGCATTATGAATTTGCGATTCGCAAGGAACAAATATGTCTTGAATATAATGCTGGTGATTCTTGTTGTCAGTGTTTCGCTGATATACAATTATGCAGGATACGACCGGATTTTAAATGTATTCAGAAACAACAGCAGGGAGCTTCCCATATATTGTGTGGATACTCCGGAGAAAAAGGTGGCAATATCCTTTGATGCGGCATGGGGGGCGGACTATACGGAAAGCTTACTGAAAATACTTAAGAATTATGATGTAAAGACTACATTTTTTCTGGTTGGATTCTGGGTGGATAAATATCCCGAGATGGTAAAAAGAATTGATGAGGAAGGCCATGAAATTGGCAACCACTCATCAAGGCATCCGCATATGTCAAAGCTCTCAAAGGAGCAGATCATAGAGGAGCTTGCAAAGACCTCGGAAAAGATAGAAGCAATTACACATAAAAAGGTGACTTTATTCCGCCCTCCTTTCGGTGACTATAACAACAGGCTTATAGAAACCTCAAGAGCTATGGGGATACAAGTTATACAGTGGGATGTGGATTCTCTTGATTATAAGGATTATGGGGCTGATGCAATTGTAAAGCGGGTGCTCTCGAAGGTCAAGAACGGATCGATAGTGCTGTTTCACAATAATGCCACTTATACGGCGGACGCACTTCCCATTATTCTTGAAAACCTGCAGAAGGAAGGGTACAAGATAGTGCCGGTGTCTGAGCTTATTTACAAGGAAAATTATTATATTGATCACACAGGTATGCAGAAGCTGCTGAGATGAATAATAATTGACGGATAATGTATAATTAATGGTATACTTTTAATAAATGAGCACAGATAAAACAAAGGAGGATGGCCGTGTCAAAAATTGAATTGGTGGCACCCTGCAATTTTGCGGTAGAAGCGATACTGTCCAGGGAAATAAAGAGCCTGGGTTATGAAATAACAAAGGTAGAGGACGGAAGAGTCTCTTATATGGCGGATGAAGAAGGAATATGCAGATCTAATCTGTGGCTTCGCACCGCTGAAAGAATACTTGTAAAAATCGATGAGTTTGAAGCCCTTTCCTTCGAGGAGCTTTTTGAAAAGACAAAGAGGCTCCAGTGGCACCGCTGGATACCCAAAGATGCGGAATTTCCCGTAGCCAAGGCTTCATCGATAAAGTCAAAGTTGTTCAGCACTTCGGATATTCAGTCAATAGTAAAAAAGGCCGTGGTGGAAAGCCTGAAAACCAAATACAAGCAGCAGTGGTTTGAAGAAACAGGAGAGCGCTACCCCATACATGTATTCCTTAACAGGGATAAGGCATCACTGTATTTGGATACAAGCGGTTTGTCCCTCCACAAAAGGGGCTACAGGGAATTGTCAAATGCCGCTCCCATAAAGGAGACCCTTGCCGCCGCCATGGTGCTGCTTACACCATGGAAAGCAGACAGGGCCTTTATTGATCCCTTATGCGGTTCGGGGACAATTCCTATAGAGGCAGCCATGATCGGGCTCAATCTTGCTCCGGGACGCGGCAGGAGCTTTGTCTCAGACAACTGGAGATGGATAGGAAGCAAGTTGTGGAATGGGGCAAAGGAGGAAGCCAGGTCCCTTGAAAGACGTGATGACGCCCTCAATATTCAGGGATATGACATAGATGAGAGTGCTCTTAAGGTAGCAAGGATAAATGCGAAGATGGCAGGCCTTGAGGATAAGCTCCATTTTCAGAAAAGAGACATCAGTGAGTTAAGCAGCAAAGAAAAGTATGGCTTCATAGTGACAAATCCTCCATACGGCGAGAGGCTTTCTGACATCAAAAGCGTGGAAGGGCTGTACAAAGAAATGGGAAAGGTATTTTCAAGGCTTGAAACATGGTCCTTTTATATTATCACCTCCCATGAGGGCTTTGAAAGGTTTTTCGGAAGAAGGGCGGATAAAAAAAGGAAGCTTTATAACGGAATGATGAAGACAGATTTATATCAGTTTTTCGGCCCGAAGCCCCCAAGGCAAGTTGAAAAAATTGGTGAATAGCCCGGTCAATTATCATACTCCCTTAATATAATGTATAAAGGGAGGGAGTTATGATGGATAGAAAGTTTATAAAAAAGCTCAGGAAGGTGCTTGTGCTGGAAGCGCTTTTTCATGGTGCTTCATCTTTTTCAAAGGTCCTTGATGCTACCGAGAGTGATTTGGCGGATATAATGAAATATTTTGATAAGAAAGGCAGTAAAAAGGAGCTTCCGGAGGGTAAAACAAATAAAAAATGAGGTAATTAGCTTTATACAGTCGGGAAACCATACATAAATAAATGACTGTATGCCAATTATATAATCACGAGGAGAAAAGATATCCCTCACTTGTGTCTGCATTTTCCTACCCTCGTTTAAACACTGTACAGATCTTACTTATGAGCCGGGAGTTGGTAAAATGAACGTGGACAGTCATGAAGGAATAGGAGTAACAGCAGATCCGCAAAAGGTAAAACCGGGTATGATATATGTCGATTTGTCATGCAGAAGGAACAGAAGGCGGATATATGAAGCCTACGAAAAGGGAGCATATATGATATTCACTCCCTACAATATATCCGATCCTGCATTGCCGGTGATAAAGGTTGAGAGCCCCAGAGATACGCTTTGCATGCTGTTCGAAAAATTCTTCGAGAAGCGGAAAAGTAATGCAAAGCTAATCGGAGTATTCGGCGAAAGTGATAAAAGCATATTGGTTGAGATGCTGCAGAGTATTTTTTCCGGAAGAGATGGCAGCAGGTTCATTATGGACATCATACCTATAACTATTAATACAAATGAAAACAACCTTTTTTATCTTGACATTATGAGCTTTGACAGTGCCATACTGACTGACAGGTGTGCCTTGGGTAAATGCTGCGGGAATAAACCGGCAGCTGATTTTGTCTCCGGGCTGACGGATGGAAGGGCAGTTATAATAAACAATGACGAGTATCATGATATAAATGCGGCAGAAAACTTCACGAGGGCAGGGTTAATCACTTACGGACTGAATAAAAAAGCTGTTGCAACAGCATCCAGTATTGATGTTGATGAGATAACCTGCTTCAATTATTGTATACAGAGAAGTTTTCTGTCCGGAAGCGGCGCAAGGATTGAACCCTTCGAGATACCGGTTCGTTTGAAGGTACTGGGAAGCCACAGCATATATAATGCATTGGCGGCAATTACCTGCGGCCTTTATTATGACTTGGACATTTCGGATATCAAAGAATCAATAGAAAGCTATAAGGGCTCAGCCAGGCATTTTCAGAAAATATATGAGGACGGCTTTACTGTTATAGATAATTACTGCAATTCAGCTTATGACTACACGGCAGCTTTTGATTCAATTCAAATATTGAGTTATGAGAATCTTGTACTAGTCATTTCTGTTTCACAAGATGTGAATATGCACTTTCATGAGGAAAAAGCCGGCCTGATAGCAGAGTGGGTAAGGATTCTGAAGTGCAAGGAAGTAATCCTGACCAGCTGTATGGATGGAGATTCCCGTATCGGAGTGCTTCCTCTGAAAAGTATGAAAATATATAAAAGAATTTTCAGGGAAAATGACATATCATTCAGATATTATCATTTGCTGCATCATGCCATTGAAAAGGGCCTGTCGCTGGTCAGCAGGAATGATTTGCTGGTATTGCTGGGAAGTGAAGAAATGGATTCGGCAAGCAGGATTGTATATAAGCTGCTGGGGTCTATG
>Ga0116191_1002366_pt1 | contig 14409 bp, 13 predicted proteins | sample AD_UKC111_MetaG_FD_89897 | JGI IMG/M metagenome (GOLD analysis project Ga0116191, IMG submission 89897) | Active sludge microbial communities of municipal wastewater-treating anaerobic digesters from Hong Kong - AD_UKC111_MetaG | ecosystem: Engineered > Bioreactor > Anaerobic > Digestate...
ATCCTCATCGCCGACACCAAGTTCGAGTTCGGCCTCGACGCGGCCGGCACCCTGCACCTGATGGACGAGGTGCTGACCGCCGACTCGTCGCGCTTCTGGCCGGCGGACTCGTACCGCGTCGGCGAGTCGCCGCCGAGCTTCGACAAGCAGTACGTGCGCGACTACCTCGAGACGCTGACCGGCTGGGGCAAGCGTCCGCCGGCGCCGCCGCTGCCGCCCGAGGTCGTCGAGCGGACCGCGGCCAAGTACCGCGAGGCGCTGCAGCGGCTGACCGGGCGCACGCTCGCCTGAGCGCGGGCCGGGACACCCGCACGCCCGTGGCGGCGGCTGCGGCCGCCGGCCGCCGGGCACGGCGCGGCGCACCGCGGGCCGTGCCCGGCGCCGCGGGTAGAATCGCCGTTTTTCGCCGGAGCGACCGATGGCCGACGCGTCCCCGATCGTCGGGGTGGTGATGGGCAGCAGCAGCGACTGGGACGTGATGCAGCACGCCGTCGCCGTGCTGCGCGAGTTCGGCGTGCCGCACGAGGCGAGGGTGGTGTCGGCCCACCGGATGCCCGACGACCTGTTCGCGTACGCCGAGGGCGCGGCCCCGCGCGGGCTGCGCGCGATCGTCGCCGGCGCCGGCGGCGCCGCGCACCTGCCGGGCATGCTCGCGTCGAAGACGATCGTGCCGGTCTACGGCGTGCCGGTGCCCTCGAAGTACCTGCGCGGCGAGGATTCGCTCGCGTCGATCGTGCAGATGCCGCGCGGCGTGCCGGTCGCGACCTTCGCGATCGGCGAGGCGGGCGCGGCCAACGCCGCGCTGCACGCGATCGCCGCGATCGCGACCACGGACGCGGCGCTCGCCGCGAAGCTCGTCGCGTTCCGAGCGCGCCAGACCGAGGCGGCGCGGGCGATGACGTTGCCGGGGGCCTGAGGATGCGACGTCCGGTCCCGCCGCTGCCCCCGGGCGCGTGGCTCGGCCTGCTCGGCGGCGGTCAGCTCGGTCGGATGTTCTGCATGGCCGCGCAGTGCCTCGGCTACCGCGTGTGCGTGCTCGACCCGGGGGCCGACAGTCCGGCGGGCCGGATCGCCGAGCGCCACCTGCGGGCCGACTATCTGGACGCCGCCGCGCTCGACGAGATCGCGCGGACCTGCGGCGCGGCGACCACCGAGTTCGAGAACGTGCCCGCGGGCGCGCTCGAGCGGCTCGCGCGCGACCTCCCGGTCGCGCCCGCGGCCGCGGCGGTCGCGATCGCGCAGGACCGCATCGACGAGAAGGCCTTCGTGCGGCGCGCCGGCATCGAGGTCGCGCCGTACGCGGTGGTGCGCGACGAGGCCGACCTGCGAGCGGCGGACCCGGCGCTGTTCCCGGCGATCCTGAAGGCGGCGCGGCTCGGCTACGACGGCAAGGGCCAGGCCCGCGTCGCCGATGCCGCCGCCGCGCTCGACGCGTTCCGCGCGTTCGGCGGCGTGCCCTGCGTGCTCGAGCGGCGCCTCGCGCTCGCGAAGGAGGTGTCGGTCGTCGTCGCCCGCGGCTTCGACGGCGCGGCGAGCGCGTGGCCGGTCGCCGAGAACGAGCACCGCAGCGGCATCCTCGCGGTCTCCACCGCGCCGGCCCGGATCGACGCGCGGCTCGCCGCGCGCGCGACCGAGGCGACGCTCGCGATCGTCGCCGCGCTCGACTACGTCGGGGTGCTGTGCGTCGAGTTCTTCGTGCTCGACGACGGCCGGCTGGTCGTCAACGAGATGGCACCGCGTCCGCACAACTCCGGCCACTACACGATCGACGCCTGCGTCACCAGCCAGTTCGAGCAGCAGGCGAGGGTGATGGCGGGGCTGCCGCTCGGCGCGGTCCGCCAGCACACGCCGGCGGTGATGCTGAACCTGCTCGGCGACGTCTGGTACGGCGACGCCGACGCGCCGTCCGAGCCCGACTGGACGCGCGTGCTGCGCCATCCGCAGGCGAAGCTGCACCTGTACGGCAAGGCCGAGGCACGCCGCGCGCGCAAGATGGGCCACGTCACCGTGCTCGGCGAGACCGCGGCCGAGTGCGTGGCGACCGCGGCGGCGATCGAGCGGGACCTGGGCATCGCGCGGTGATCGAGGCGCCGACCGACGCGGCGATCGACCGCGCGGCGCGCGCGCTGCTCGCCGGCGGTCTGGTCGCCATCCCGACCGAGACGGTCTACGGGCTCGCGGCCGACGCGTCGCGGCGCGACGCCGTCGAGCGCGTCTATGCGGTCAAGGGGCGACCCGCGGGGCATCCGCTGATCGTCCACGTGCCGGACGCGGCCACGGCCCGCCGCTGGGCGCGCCTCGACGCGCGCGCCGAGCGGCTGGTCGGCGCGTTCTGGCCCGGGCCGCTGACGCTGATCCTGCCGCGCCTGCCCGACGCGCCCGCGTGGGCCTGCGGCGGCCAGGACAGCGTGGGCCTGCGCTGCCCGTCCCATCCGGTCGCGCACGCGCTGCTCGCGCGCTTCGTCGCCTTGGGCGGCGCCGGGCTGGCCGCCCCGTCGGCGAACCGCTTCGGGCGGGTCAGCCCGACCCGGGCCGCGCACGTCGCCGACGATCTCGGCGACGACGTGCCGACCGTGCTCGACGGCGGTGCGTCGGACGTGGGCGTCGAGTCGACGATCGTCGACCTGACGCGCGCGCGGCCGGCGCTGCTGCGGCCGGGGCGGATCGGCCGGGACGCGCTCGAGGCCGTGCTGGGCGAGCCGCTCGGCGATCGCGACGCCGACGCGCCGCGAGCGTCCGGCACGCTCGCCGCGCACTACCAGCCGCGCACGCCGGTCGAGCTGGTCGAGCGGGGCGGCCTCGATGCCCGGATCGCGGCACTGCGCGGCGCACGCGTCGCCGCATGGTCGACGCACCCGCCGGGCGGGGCGGTGGCCGCGTGGGTCGAGGCGCCGGCGGACGCGGCGGGCTTCGAGGCGGCGCTGTACGACACGCTGCGGCGGCTCGACGCCCGCGGCGCCGACCGGATCCTGGTCGAGGCGCCTCCGGCCGGACCGGCGTGGGACGCGGTGCGGGACCGGCTCGGGCGCGCGGCGCACCGGGACGGTTGAGCGGCGCGGGCACGACGACCGTCCCGGTCCCGCCCGCGGTCCGATCCCCCCACGGGCTCCCCCGCGGTGCCACCGCGACCGCCTCGCGGGTCTATCATCGGCGGCGCCCCCCTCCCCGGGGCGCGGGTCCCGCCTCGACGCGGCGCCCGCTCACGAACGACCAGGAGACACGATGTTCCCCATTCCCCACCGGGCCTTCCCCCTGCGCGCCGCGCTCGCCGTGTCGGTCGCGGCGCTGCTGGCCGCGTGCGGCAGCGACGACGGCACGAAGCGTGGCGAGGTCTCGTCCGACGCGGCGATCGCGACCCTGACCGCGGCACAGATCGATGCGACGACCGCGTCCCCGAGCCTGCCGATCCAGGCGCTGACCGGCACCGCGAAGTGCGACGTGACGGTGCGCAAGGTCGTCCACACGACCGCCGCGCCGAACGGCGGCGGCGACGGCGCGTCCACGGCGGTCGCGGCGGTGCTGGTGCCGACGCCCAGCGCGACCTGCGCCGGCCCGTTCCCGATCGTCGCCTACGACCCGGGCACGAACGTCGAGAAGGCCCGCACGCTCGCGAGCCCGACCGCGGGCGAGACGCTGCTGCTGACCGCCTTCTTCGCGGCCCAGGGCTACGTCGTCGTCGCGACCGACTACCTCGGCTTCTCCGACTCGAGCCTGTCCTACCACCCGTACCTGCACGCCGAGTCGCAGGCGACGACCACGATCGACGCGATCCGCGCCGCGAGCACGGTGCTCGCGCGTCTCGGCGTGCCGCTGTCCGGCAAGCTGTTCCTGACCGGGTACTCGCAGGGCGTGCACGCGGCGATGGCCACCCACCGCGCGATCGAGGCCGACCCGTCGCTCGGCCTGACGGTGACCGCGGCGGGGCCGATGTCCGGCCCGTACAACCTGTCCGGATCGTTCGTGGCCGGCCTGTCGCTGCTGCCGTCCGGAACCGGCGGCTCCACGGTGTTCACCCCCTACGCGGTCACCGGCTACCAGAAGATCTACGGCAACCTCTACGCGACCGCCACGGACTTCTTCAAGGCCCCGTACGCGAACGGCATCGAGTCGCTGCTGCCGGGCGCGATCGCGTTCAACGACCTGTTCACCACCGGCCGGCTGCCCCTCGCGCTCGGCGACCTGCTGACGCCGCGCGCGATCGCAGACGTGACCGACACGACGAGCGGCCTGCGCCGCGCGCTCGACGCGAACACGCTGCTCGGCTGGACGCCCCGGGCGCCGGTGCTGCTGTGCGGCGGCTCGCGCGACCCGGTGGTGCTGTACTCGGTGAACACCACCGCGTCGGCGCAGGACATCACCGCGCGGGGCGGCCGCGTGACCGCGATCGACGTCGAGCAGGTGCCCGAGTTCGCGTCCGCGCTGCCGCCGGCGAACACGCCCGTGAGCCAGCTGACGACCTACCACGGCACGGTCGTGCCGCCGCTGTGCATGAAGGTGGTCCGCGACGCGCTGTTCGCGACGCTGCGCTGAGGCCCGGGTCGGGCCGCGTCGGGTCCCGGCCCGCAGGCGCGGCATGCGCCGCGGGCCGGCGACGGCGGGCTCCGACGCGGCCCCGGCCCGCCCTCCCGCCTGCCGGGCCGCGCCCGGGCCCCGAGGCGGGGCAGACTCCCGGCATGACCTTCCCCCTCCCGACCGCCCCCCGTGCCCGCCCCGTCGCGGCCTGCGCCGCCGGCGCGCTCTGCCTCGTCCTCGCCGCCTGCGGCAGCGACGACGACGACGCGGCGCCCGCGACGGGCGCGGTCGCGGGGGCCGCGCAGGTCGCCGCGCCGCCGCCGGTCGCGCCGAACCCGGCCTGGCTGACGTCGACCGCGCCGGTGGCGATCCTGCCGAAGGCGACGATCGACGCGACGAACGCGCAGCGCGGCTGGGCCGCGCTCGCGGGCGCCGCGCGCTGCGACGTGACCGTGCACGAGATCGTCCACCCCACCAGCGGCCCGAAGCTCGAGCCCGCGGACGCGTCGGGCGCGGTGCTGGTGCCCTCGGGTGCCGACTGCCCGGGCCCGTACCCGGTGCTGTCCTACTCGCGCGGCACCGACCTCGACCGCTCCCGCTCGATGGCCGACGCGACCGAGCGCGAGACGCAGGCGATCGCCGGCTTCTTCGCGGCGCGCGGCTGGGTCGTCGTCGCGTCGGACTACCTCGGCTACGCGAAGTCCTCGTTCCCCTACCACCCGTACCTGCACGCGGACTCGGTCGCGCGGACCACGATCGACGCGCTGCTGGCCGGGCGGGCGCTGCTGGCGCGCCTCGGCGTCGCCGAGTCGGGGCAGGTGTTCCTCGCCGGCTACTCGCAGGGCGGGCACGCGGCGCTCGCGGCGCAGCGGACGATCGAGCGCGACCGGCCGGCGGGCCTGCCCTCGGTCGTCGCGACCGGCGCGATGAGCGGCCCCTACGACCTCGCGGGCTCGTTCCCCGAGGTGGCGACGCTCGCGCCGCTGCTCGCGGTCGACTTCTCCGACTCCGCGACGCTGCGCTCGATCGTGCTGCGTCTCGGCGACGTGCTCGGGACCGCGGCGAGCGAGCTGCTCGGGGCCGGCGACCGCCTGCGGGCCACCCTCCAGGCGAACTCGGTGATCGGCTGGACGCCCGTCGCGCCGGTGCTGCTGTGCGGCGGCTCGCGCGACCCCGTGGTGCCGTTCGGCAACGCGCGGCGCGCGGCGGCCGACTTCGCGTCGCGCGGCGTGCAGGTGCCGGTGGTCGACGTGGAGGACGTGCCCGCGTTCGCGTCGCTGCTGCCTCCGCCCGGCACCAGCGTCGACGCGCTCGGCAGCTACCACCAGGGTTCGGTGCCGCCGCTGTGCTTCGCGATCGTGCGCGACCAGTGGCTGGCGCCGCGCCGCTGACCGGACCATCGATCCGGCCGCCGGGCCGGGCCGGTCGCCGACCCGCCCGGGTCGGGCCGACGTTCCCCGATCCCGGGGTCAGACGCCCAGGAAGCCCGCGAGCGCGGGGTCCTCGCGCAGCGCCGGCGACGCGCCCGCCATCGCGACGCGTCCCTTCTGCAGCACGACCGCGCGGTCCGACTGCGCGAGCACGCGCCGGTAGTCGCGATCGACGATCAGGGTCGCGATGCCGTCGCCGCGGATCTCGCCGATCACCCGCCAGATCTCGGCGACGATCAGCGGCGCGAGCCCCTCGGTCGCCTCGTCGAGGATCACCAGCTCGGGCTGGGTCATCAGCGCGCGGCCGATCGACAGCATCTGCTGCTCGCCGCCCGACAGCTGCGCGCCGAGGTTGCCGAGCCGCTCGGCGAGGCGGGGGAAGGTGTGCATCACCCGCTCGAAGGTCCAGCCGCCGCCGCCGCGGGCCGGCTTCGCGGCCATCACCAGGTTCTCGCGCACGCTCAGGTTCGGGAAGACGCCGCGGCCCTCGGGCACGTAGGCGATGCCGCTGCGCGCGACCTCGTGCGGCCGTGCCGACGACAGGTCGCGGCCCGCGACGCGGATGCGCCCGTCGCGCTGCGCGACGTGGCCGAGCAGCGTGCGGATCAGCGTGCTCTTGCCCATCCCGTTGCGGCCCAGCAGCCCCACCGTCTCGCCGCGGCCGACGACGAGGTCCACGCCGTGCAGCACGTGGCTCGAGCCGTACCACGCGTGGACGCCGTGCGCCTCGAGGATCGGATCGTCCGGCGGCATCAGTGGCCTCCCAGGTAGGCGGTCTGCACCTCGACGTTCGCGCGGACCGCCTCGGGCTCGCCGGAGGCGATCACCGCGCCGTTGACCATCACCGTGACCCGGTCGGCCGCGCGGAACACCGCATCCATGTCGTGCTCGACCAGCAGGATCGCGTGGCCGGCGCGCAGCGACGCCAGCAGCGCCAGCATCCGCTCGGTCTCCTCGGCGCCCATGCCGGCGAGCGGCTCGTCGAGCAGCAGCACCTGCGGCGCGGTGGCGACGCACATCGCGATCTCGAGCTGGCGCTTCTGCCCGTGGCTGAGCAGGCCGGCGGGCCGGTCGGCGGTCCCGTCGAGGCCGACCCGCGCGATCGCGTCGCACGCGGCCGCGAGGCTCCCGGCGCACCGGTCGGCGGCTCCCACACCCGCCACGGACGGGGCGCGCGCGCCTGCGCGGCGAGCCGGCAGTTCTCGAGCACCGTGAACGACGGGTGGATCGTCGTGCGCTGGTAGCTGCGGCCGAGGCCGGCGCGTGCGCGCCGCGGCTGGCTCCATGCGGTCACGTCCTGGCCGAGGAGCTCGACCGAGCCCTCCGACGGCGGGATCTCGCCGGACAGCAGGTTGATCAGCGTCGACTTGCCGGCACCGTTGGTGCCGATCACCGCGTGCACGCTGCCGCGGGCCAGCTCGATCGACACGCGATCGACCGCGACCAGCCCGCCCCAGCGGCGCGTGAGCTCGCGCCCGCGCAGCAGCACCTCGGGCGCGCTCATCGCGTCGCGCTCCGCGTCGGCGCCGCGTCGGCGTCGGCGTCGGGCTGCGCATCGACCGGCCGCGCCGTGCGCCCCACCAGACGGTCGCGCCACGCCTGCGGCAGGCCGACCAGGCCGCGCGGCAGCAGCGCGACGCTGACGATGATCGCCAGGCCCAGGCCGAGATGCCAGTGCTTGGCGAACGCGCCGAACACCGCCTCGGACTTGAACAGTTCCTGCAGCAGCGCGAACGCGAACGCGCCGATCAGCGCGCCGCGCAGGTGGCCGATGCCGCCGAGGATCACCATGATCAGCACCGCGCCCGACTGGTGCCAGCTGAGCAGCTCGGGGTTCACGAAGCCGTCCTTGATCGCGAACAGCACGCCCCCCAGGCCCGCGAGCGCGCCGGACAGCGTGAACGCGGCGAGCTTGTACGGGTAGGTCGAGAAGCCGGTGGCCCGCATCCGCTGCTCGTTCGAGCGGATGCCGGCGAGCGCGCGCCCGAACCGGGAGCGCAGCACCACCGCCAGCAGCCCGAACACGCCGGCGAGGCAGCCGAGCGTCAGGCCGTACATCGGCAGTGCCTTGCCGAGCTCCAGCCCGGCGAGCGACGGGGGCGACATCAGGTAGATCCCGTCGGTGCCGCCGCCGAGCGGGGTGTCGTGCACCACGTAGTAGGCCATCTGCGCGAACGCGAGCGTGACCATGATGAAGTAGACGCCCTTCGTCCTCAGCGAGAGCGCGCCGACCGCGAGCGCGTACGCGCCCGCGCAGATTACGCCGGCCGGCATCAGCCACAGCAGCGAGGGCGCGTCGCGCTCGCCGGTCAGCAGCACGGTCGCGTACGCGCCGATGCCGAAGAACGCCGCGTGGCCGAAGCACACCAGCCCGGTGCCGCCCACCAGCAGCTCGAGGCTCAGCGCGAAGATCGCGAAGATCATGATCTTGGTGACCAGGTCCAGCCCGTACGGGCCGGCCACCATCGGGTAGAGCGCGAGGGCGGCGAACGCCGCGACGACGAACAGCAGCCGGCCGGAGAGGAGGGGGGCGGTCATCGCGTCATCCCGCCCGGAACAGGCCGTCCGGCTTCCACAGCAGGATCAGCGCCATCGCGACGTAGACCAGCACGCCGGCGACCTCGGGCACCAGCGCCTTGCCGAAGGTGTCGACGACGCCGATCAGCAGCGAGGCGACCAGCGCGCCGCGGATCGAGCCGATGCCGCCGATCACCACGACGACGAAGCAGACGATCAGCACCGAGTTGCCCATGCCGGGATAGACCGACGACACCGGCGCGGCGACCATGCCGGCGAACACCGCGATCGCGACGCCGGCGGCGAACACGATCCGGTAGAGGAACTTGATGTCGATGCCGAGCGACTGGACCATCTCGCGGTTCGTGCTGCCCGCGCGGATCATCATGCCGAGCCGCGTGCGCGTGAACACCAGGTACATGCCGAGCGCGAGCGCCAGGCACACCGCCGACATGAACAGCCGGTAGACCGGGTAGGTCATCAGCTCGCCGAGCGGCAGCGAGCCGGACAGCAGCGGCGGCGCCTTGACGCCGTGCACGTCGTCGCCGACCAGCAGGCTGCGCAGCTCCTCGAACACGAGGATCAGCCCGTAGGTCATCAGCACCTGCTGCAGGTGCTCGCGATCGTAGAGGAAGCTGAAGAACACCCATTCGAGCACGTAGCCGAGCGCCACCGCGAGCACGACGCCGACGGCGAGCGTCGCGAAGAAGCCGCCGCCGAAGGTCGCCGCGACGATCGGCGCGAGCGCGAACGCCATGTACGCGCCGATCATGTAGAAGCTGCCGTGCGCCAGGTTGATCACGCCCATGATCCCGAAGATCAGCGTGAGCCCCGACGCGACGAGGAACAGCAGCAGCCCGTACTGCACCGAGTTCAGGCACTGGATCAGGAAGGTCGCGAGGTCCATCGGGGTGTCCGCGTGCGGCACGGCCGCCCCGCGGGCGGCCGTGCCGGTTCAGGCGTCGCGCGTCGCAGGTCCGCTCAGAGCTTGCAGCCGCGCGCCGGGTCGGCGAGCGACTTCGACGCGATGCCGACCACCTTGTTCTCCTTGCCGCCGACCTGGCGCAGGTAGAAGTCCTGCACCGGATTGCCCGCGCCGGACAGCGTGAACGGGCCGCGCGGGCTGTCGATCTTCGCCTTGCGCACGGCGGCGGCGAACGCGTCCTTCTTCGTGATGTCGCCCTTCACCGCGTCGAGGCCGATCCGGAGGATCTGCGCGGCGTCGTAGCCCTGCACCGCGTAGACGTCGGGCTGCAGCTTGAACGCCTTCGCGTAGGCGAGCCGGAACGCGTTGTCGCGCGGGGTGTTCAGGCCGTCGGCGTAGTGCAGCGTGGTCAGCAGGCCGGCCGCGTCCTCGCCCTGGGCCTCGAGCGTGCCGTCGGTGAGGAAGCCCGAGCCGTACAGCGGGATCGACTTCTTCAGGCCCGCGGCCGCGTAGTCCTTGACGAACTTGACCGCGCCGCCGCCCGCGAAGAACGTGAACACCGCGTCCGGCTTGGTCGCGGCGATCTCGGTCAGCAGTGCCTGGAACTCGACGTTCGGGAAGGGCAGCGACAGCTCCTTGACGACCTGGCCGCCCGCCTTGGTGAACGCGTCCTTGAAGCCCTTGACCGACTCGTCGCCGGCCGCGTACTTCCAGGTGATCGTGACCACGCGCTTGTGGCCCTTCTTCGCGACGACCTCGCCCATCGCGTAGCCGGGCTGCCAGTTGCTGAACGACGAGCGGAAGATGTTCGGCGAGCACATCGGGCCGGTGACCGCGTCGGCGCCCGCGTTCGGCACGATCAGCGTCACGTTGTTCTCGCGCGCGGCGCGCGCCATCGCCATCGCGACGCCCGAGTGCACCGTGCCGACCAGCACGTCGACGTTGTCGCGCTTGATCAGCTTGTTGACGTTGTCGGTCGCCTTGGCGGGCTCCGATTCGTCGTCGACCTTCACGAACTCGATCTCGCGGCCGGCGAGCCTGCCGCCGTTCTCGTCGACGTACAGCCGGAAGCCGTTCTCGATCGCGGTGCCCAGCGCCGCGAAGGTGCCGGTGTAGGGCAGCATCAGGCCGACCTTGAGCTTGCCGGACGCGCCCTGCGCGAGCGCGCCGGGTGCGGCGAGCGCGGCGGCGATCGCGGTGGCGGCGGTGGCCAGGCGTCCGAGCGTGAGGCGCTTGGAAGTCATCGGGTGTCTCCTCGTGGGTGGGATCGGACGAAGCGCGCGACCGCGCCGATCAGCGCGTCGGGTCGGTCGCGGTGGGGGGAATGGCCGCAGCCGGGCAGCTCGAGCAGCTCGGTGCCCGGCACGCGCCGCGCGATGCCGCGGACCTGCTCGAGCGTACCGTATTCGTCGTCGACGCCCTGCACCGCGAGCACCGGGCAGCGGATCGACGCGAGCTCGGCCTCGATCGACCAGTCGCGGAAGGCCGGGTCGAGCCAGGCCCCGCACCAGCCGCCGAAGGCCGAGTCCGGATCGTCGTGGTGGCGGGCGAGGCCGCGCCTGAGCTCGCCGGTCGCGTAGGCGTCGCGCGCGCGCTCGATGCTCGCGATCGACACGTCCTCGACGAGGATGTGCGGGGCGACGACGACGAGGCCGGCGACCCGCGCGGGACGGCGTGCCGCGTGGATCAGCGCGATCGAACCGCCGTCGCTGTGGCCGAACAGCCAGGGCGGGTCGCCCTGCGCGTCGACGCCGAGCGCGGCGAGCAGCGGCGGCAGCACCTCGAGCGCCTGCCGGTGCATGAAGTCGGGCGCCCAGCGTTCGTGCGGCGCGCGCGGGGTCGAGCGGCCGTAGCCGGGGCGCGAGAACACGATCCCGCGCACGCCGGCGGCCTCGCACAGCCGTGCCGGGAAGTCCCTCCAGGCCGAGAGCGACCCGAGGCCTTCGTGCAGGAAGACCATCGTCGGCGCCCGCGGGTCGCCGGCGCCGACGCGCGCGGCCTCGATGCGCACGCGCCGGCCGGCCCAGTCGATCTCGACCGCCGACGGCGACGCGGGGGCGGTGCTCGCCACGACGCTCACCCGAGCTCGCGCAGCCGGAATCGCTGGATCTTGCCGGTCGCGGTCTTCGGCAGGTCGGCGACGAACTCGATCAGCCGGGGGTACTTGTAGGGCGCGAGGCGGTCCTTGACGAAGGCCTTCAGGTCGGCCTCGGTCGCCGCCTCGCCCGGCTTCAGGACCACGTACGCCTTGGTCTTGGTGAGGCCCTCGGCGTCCGGCACGCCGACCACCGCGGCCTCGAGCACCGCCGGGTGCTGGATCAGCGTCGCCTCGACCTCGAACGGCGACACGTAGATGCCGCTGACCTTCAGCATGTCGTCGCTGCGCCCGCCGTAGGTGTAGGTGCCGTCGGCGTTGCGGACGTACTTGTCGCCGCTCTTCGTCCAGCCTCCCTGGAAGGTCTCGCGCGTCTTCGCGCGGTTGCCCCAGTACATCATCGCCGCCGACGGACCGTGGATGTACAGGTCGCCCGGCTCGCCGTCGGGCACCGGCCGCCCGTCGTCGCCGCGCAGCTCGACCTCGTAGCCCGGGACCGGCCAGCCGGTCGTGCCGTACCGGACGGCGTCCGGCCGGTTCGACAGGAAGATGTGCAGCATCTCGGTCGAGCCGATGCCGTCGACGATCGGCACCCCGAAGCGCGCCTGGAAGCGCTCGCCGATCTCGGCGGGCAGCGCCTCGCCGGCCGACGACACCAGCCGCAGCGAGACCTCGTCGCGCGCCGGGAGCCCGGGCGCCGCGAGCATGCCCGCGAAGCCCGTGGGCGCGCCGTAGAACACGGTCGGCCTCGCGCCCCCGACCTCGCCCCGCCAGCGCCGGAAGGTCGCATCGGGCGTCGCGCGCTCCGCCATCAGCAGCGTGATCGCGCCGACCGACATCGGGAAGGTCAGCGCGTTGCCCAGCCCGTAGGCGAAGAAGAGCTTCGCCGCGGAGAAGCAGACGTCGGCCTCGGTCAGCCCGAGCACCGCCTTGCCGTAGAGCTCGCAGGTCCAGTACGGGTTCGCGTGCGAGTGGACGGTGCCCTTGGGACGGCCGGTCGAGCCGGACGAGTACAGCCAGAAGGCGGGGTCGTCGGCCGAGGTCGCGGCCGCCTTCGCCGCCGGCGCGGCCGACGCGACGAAGGCCTCGAACTCGACCTCGTCCGGGTGCAGCGGCGCGACCGGTCGGGAGACGATCGTGCGGCGGACCTCGTGGTCGGCGCGGGTCATCGCCGCGGCCAGGGTCGGCAGCAGCGCGCCCGACACCAGCAGCGCCTGGGCGCGCGCGTGCTCGAGCATGTACGCGTAGTCGTCGGCGGTGAGCAGCGTGTTGACCGCGACCGGGACCAGGCCGGCGTGCATCGCGCCGAGGAACGCGACCGGCCAGTCGGTGCCGTCGTGCATCGCGAGCAGCACGCGCTCCTCGCGGCGCAGCCCGAGCGCGCGCAGCGCGGCGGACGTGCGCCGGACCCGGTCGGCGAGCGTGCCGTAGCTCAGCGCGCCGTGGTCGTCGACGAACGCGGTCCGGTGCGCCCGGCCGGCGTTCGCGTCGAGCAGGTGCTGCGCGAAGTTGAAGCGCTCGGGCGGCGGCGCGACGGTCGGGGCTGCGGTCACGGGGGTCTCCTCGTCGGCGGGCGCCTGGCAACGGGCCCGTGCTTGCCCGGTCGGAGGGCATGCAGTATTGTGCGTGCATGCACTGTAGGATCGTCGTTCCGTGATGTCAAGCACTATATTGCCTGTCGTCGAGCGGGCCACCGGCCGGGCCGGCGAAGGGGTCGGCGCGCCCGACGGCGCGGACGGCGAGCCGGAGGCCAAGAACCCGTTCCTGGTCGCGCTCGGCGAACGGGTCCGGTCGCTGCGGTCGAGGCGCGGCATGACCCGCAAGGCGACCGCGCAGATCGCCGACGTCTCCGAGCGCCACCTCGCGAACCTCGAGTACGGGGTCGGCAACGCGTCGATCCTGGTGCTGCTGCAGGTCGCGCAGGCGCTGCAGTGCCCGCTCGCCGAGCTGATCGGCGACGTGACCACGTCGAGCCCCGAGTGGCTGCTGATCCGCGAGATGCTCGAGCAGCGCGACGAGGCGACGCTGCGGCGCGTGCGCGAGTCGATCGGCGGGATGCTCGGCACCGGCGGGGCGAACGAGGCCCGCAGCCACCGGGTCGCGCTGATCGGCCTGCGCGGCGCGGGCAAGTCGACGCTGGGCGAGCGGCTGTCCGCCGACCTGGGCTTCCCGTTCGTCGAGCTGTCTCGCGAGATCGAGAAGTTCGCCGGCTGCAGCATCTCCGAGATCCAGGCGCTCTACGGCCAGAACGCCTACCGGCGCTACGAGCGGCGCGCGCTCGAGGAGTCGATCCAGATCTATCCGGAGGCGGTGATCGCGACGCCCGGCGGCATCGTCGCCGACCCCGCGACGTTCAACCTGCTGCTCGCGCACTGCACGACGGTCTGGCTGCAGGCCGACCCCGAGGACCACATGAAACGGGTCGTCGCGCAGGGCGACATGCGCCCGATGGCGGCGAGCCGGGAGGCGATGGAGGACCTGAAGGGGATCCTGGTCGGGCGCGCGCCGTTCTACGCGAAGGCCGAGCTGCGGATCGACACCAGCGCGCAGCCGCTCGACGAGACCTTCGCGACGCTGCGCGCACGGGTGCGCGACAGGCTCGGCCTGCCCGCCTGACGCGCGCCGGGCGGAATCGGCGGCCGAGACTGCAAGATAGTGCTTGACCCGATCGAGAACATGCATGATACTGCCTGACATGCGATGCGCCGCGGATGCAGCGCCGTGCACCCACCGAGCAGGAGACCCCCCGTGAGCCACCCCGATCGCGTCGACTACCAGACCCATCCCACCCGGTACCGGCACTGGACGCTGTCCGTCGACGGCCCGGTCGCGACGCTCGCGGCCGACTTCGACGAGAACGCCGGCCTGCGGCCCGGCTACAAGCTGAAGCTCAACAGCTACGACCTGGGCGTCGACATCGAACTCGCCGA
>Ga0116191_1002370_pt1 | contig 14390 bp, 7 predicted proteins | sample AD_UKC111_MetaG_FD_89897 | JGI IMG/M metagenome (GOLD analysis project Ga0116191, IMG submission 89897) | Active sludge microbial communities of municipal wastewater-treating anaerobic digesters from Hong Kong - AD_UKC111_MetaG | ecosystem: Engineered > Bioreactor > Anaerobic > Digestate | place...
GCAAAAGTCCAGTGTAGGCCTTGAGCCGAAGCCTCCTCGGCAGCCACCCGAGCCGATCGCTCAATGGCTTCCAAATCCCAGCTGGAGGCCTCGCCTATGGGAACTGGAAAAATGGTTTTGTGGCCATGAATCACATCGTAGCCAAAGAGTAGAGGAATGCGGAGCCGGGTATTCTTAACCGCCAAATCCTGAAGTTTCCGGGTGTAGCTTGCACCATAGGCATTAAATATAGCCCCAACTCTACCCTTTGTAATGTCCTCCTCATACCCCTTACGAATAAAAGGCCCTGTAACATCCATGTCGCTGGTAAAAAGGGTTAGCTGGCCTATTTTCTCCTCCATGGTCATCAGCTCCAGAATGGAATCTACCTTTTGGTCAACCACATCGGAGTATGGCTTGTTAGCTTTGCTGCACGATAGCATTGCATAGCATATTACTGCAACCAGTATAGCTTCTACCACTTTCTTACTATTACTCATAACCTAAAAAGTTTTAATGTGAAAAGCCCAGCTTGCTAAGCGCACTATCAACCTCCGGGGCAGACATGAACAGGTTCCAGCATAGCCCGCTTCGGTAATTTTCAATCATGATGATAATGGGTCCCTGGTCAATGGCCAGGTAGGATTTTCCCCACCAGCCGGCAGTTGGATTAAAGGCATCATAAAAGCCGTAGTCTCCCCAAAGCCTGTCGCCAAGTGTGTAGTAAAAAAACCTGGCAGCTTTCAATGATTCCTCAGGGGTATAGGGCATTGACGACAGCGCGGCAGTAGGTGTAATGGTACCATTATCATTTAATGGTTCGTGAGCCCCATACCCGTTGTTGTCGTCAGAGGCGGTCAAGCCCCAGCAATCTGGGCTGTAGAGCAGGTAACCTTTGGGATTTACAATACAATACTGTCGGTTGATGAGCGAATGGTTAACGTTCTGCGTCCAGTAGCTGGCGTAATGGTCGCTTAAGTTGTGCGGATTCAATCCCAGAAAAGAGTACTGGGCAAAGAAAAGCGGTCCACCATAGTCGCTTCCCAAGGGTAGAGTGTAGCCATAAAACGACCTTCCATTAACGATGGTCCCGTTTCTGGCCCAGCCATTATGGTAAACCTCGGCCGAAATAGGAAATGTAGTGGAAGTAGCAGCCATGATGTAGGTTATCAACGCCTCATTCCATCCCCTCACAAACATGTTCATAGCCCATCCATAGGTGGGCGACCAGTGCCAGGATAGCATGTTGAGATTATCACGGTTGTACCAGCTCCACTCTATGCCATCAAGTAGCAGGTTAATGCTGCTAATAAGTTCAGATTCAAGCGGCTCGGCAGCGTTAAGATATTGTCTGACTGTTACCAGCGCCTGGGCCATGTAGGAAGTTTCCACCAGGTCGCCACCGTTATCGTAGGTGCTAAAAGGGACAACATGACCGGTAGCACCGTTGTACCAGTGCGCCCAAGCACCATGAAACCTGTCGGCATTTTTCAAAAAGTTCACCATGGTGGAAATTCGCTCTATACCTTCAGTGCGGGTAATGAAACCCCTTTCAATGGCAACAGGAATGGCCATAAGGCCAAAGCCGCTACCGCCAATGGTAACAATATCGCCAGAGTTGTCCCTTTCCCTAGCCATACCAGATGATGGATGGCCAAAATCCCAGAAGTAGCGGAAAGTTTTTTGCTGGATAAGCGTAAGCAGGTCGTCGTCGGAGATGACCGGATATTTTGGTGTGCTGTCGATCTTTGTGTAAAACTGAAAAACACTCCCGTTAAACTGTTCATTAAATTTCCCCCTAATGGTTGAAGGGATGAAAAGGGAGTATCTTAGAACATGCTCAAGCGGTTGTTGGAGTAGTACTTCAATAAGACTGTCGTTGATCGTATTAACCATAGGGGTATAGGAACTCCCTACAGCATCCTTAATTTTAAATACAGATGAGTTAATACTAGATAAATCGAGCTGTTTAGTGAAGTATATTTTAAATGTTGGATTTAAATCAACGTTTCTAGTAATCTGGTTTACAGCATAGCTGTTACCTTCAATGTCAATAGATTTTACAGCTATAGAAGCGCTTCTTGTTGAAAATTTTACGGTAATACCCATAAATGATTCACCGTTCATACCCCTTAAACTGTTCGATATCAGTATATAGTAGTCATGGTTATACTGTATATTTTCTAATGGTATGACTTTAATTGATTTTCCACCTGCGTCGGAATAAGAAAGTCTATAAGCAATAGTTGAATCTTCAAGCTTTAGATTTAAATTTTTTCTAAGAGAAACCGAATCTACTTTAGCGCTAAATGTCAACTCAATAGCTGTATCGGTCTCAATGCCAATATTGAGTTGAGGATTTACTATATCAATAACCTGTTCGCCAATCTTAACCAGTTTGAGTTCCAGATAGCTGGTATTACTATCATTTGTACAAGAAAATATTAAAGACACTACTGCTGTAAGCAATAGACTAAATAGGGGAAAAGGTTTAAACTTGAGCATATCCTGTGAAGGTTAAAAAATCGGAGCAAGTAACCAAACAATGGAACCTGCTCCGATTTTAAAAGTTTAAGGTTTTTCTGATTTGTACATCAGGTCAACCTCCTGGGCAGTCAGTGCCTTGTGGAAGAATCTTATATCGTCCAGCTGACCCTTAAAGTGGTTGGCATCTGGAAAATCATAGCCACCCCAAGGCTCAGCATCCCACAATGCACCAGCACGGGATTGTATGAAACCAAAAGCCAACTCGTTAACCACATCGGGTACCTTACCGCCATACTTCAGACCTACAACACCTCTCTTTAAATCCCCATCGGGCCACAGGTCGAAATCAAAACTCTTCATCTTCTCACCGTTGTAGTAAAGGGTTCCTTCCTTTGCCACGCTGTTATAAGTATAAACCACCTGTAACCAGGCATCCTTCAGAAGAAGCTGCATGTTTTCCGGGGTAATTGACTTTGCATAGGTCCATCCTTGCCAGCCACCATTAGTATTATCCAGAGCATTAACAGGGAACCACATATCCTCCGCAGAAGTAGCTGTATCGGCAACATTGTAGCTGATGGCAAACTTAGCACCATCGTATCCGCCAAAAATTTCAAACTGAATGCCGTAGAAGGCGCCAAGACCCATAACAAAGTGACCATGGGTAATGCCAGCAGAGTTGGTTTTTACCCAGAAGCTAATGGTAAAGTCATGGGTATTAATCAGCGCATCAGCGTTAGGGATTTCAATGATGCTGGTGGTGCCATTAAAGGTAGCAGCTTTCCCTGCTGCAGCCTTTCTGGAGTCGGTGTAGGTAATGTCAACAATACCATTTGCAGAAGGATTCCATGTTCCAACCTGGTCATTGGCGTTGTTTTCAAAGTTCCAGTAGGCAATTTGGCCTGTGGGGACAAATGAACCTGCAACAGTAAAGGATCGGTTGAAAGTGGGGAGCACATCACCCTTTGTTGACTTAACCGTGTTGAAGTAAATGGTGTAACCAGTTCCTTCGCCTAAAGCCGAAGGTGTAATGGTTACCACCTTAGCGTTAACAGCCACGGTTACATCAAACTCAGCATTGTCATACGTTTGCTTGAGCGTGATGTTCAGGGTTTGGGGATCAACATCCTTTGAAAAGGTTGCAGTAATAACAGCATCCTTGGGAACATTAACTGCTCCAGTTGCACCATTAAGGTCGATAGAGCCTGCCATTAGCGACTTCAATTCAAAAGCCACTTCTTCGTCGTCATTGTTGCACGCAGTAAAGAATCCAAGGGCAACAACCGACATAATCATCAAGATTGATTTTGCACACTTTCTCATAGTTAAACTAATTTAGGTTAATAAATGAATGTAAATTGACACTATATTTAGATTTAGAAGTTACCACTGTGGATTTTGAGGCCATTTGTTTCCGGTAAGGTCTAGTTCGGCTTGTGGAATTGGAAGTAACTCATGCTTCCCGGTAACAAAGCCTAGAGGGCCCAGCACCTGCGTGGCTTTGCCTGTTCGCACCAAATCCCAGAACCGCTGGCTTTCGAGCGCCAGCTCATGCCTTCGCTCGTTGAGAATAATGTCGCGAAGTTGATCCTTATCGGTAATGGTAATATCGGGAAGGATGGCATTATTACCTTGCCTTGCCCTAAGTCTAACCCTGTTAAGATGATTAAGAGCAATACCGGGTTTATTATTCTCATTTAGCGCTTCAGCGGCAATTAACAGCACATCGGCAAAGCGAATAATTCTTCTGTTAAAACCAAACGATGGTGGAACAGTTTGACCGGGTGTCCATACCTTCTGGTTGTAGCATTCAATCTCGATCAAATTTCCCTGACTATCATAGGTCTCATCGGGTGTTTTGCCATCTCCCAGAATAGTTACCCCATCAAGAACCTCACCAAGGAATATCACAGTTGCATCCTTCCTGGGATCGCCAGGCTCAAATGAGTTGATGAGATTTATGGATGGGCGATTAAATCCCCAGCCTCTATTAGGAGTACCCCTAACACCCTGCACGTTGGCATACTGGTTACCTCCATTCTCAATTCCCTCCTGACCAACGGCGCCAACCTCAAAAACAGACTCTATTCCATGTTCCTTAAGGGTGCTAAAGGCATCACTATAGATTGGCTCAAGGTCGTACTCCAGGGAGTTGATAACCTCCAGGGCGTACTTCTCAGCATTAACATAGTCGTGCTGGAAAAGGTAAACCTTAGCCAGCAAAGCCTTAGCCGCTCCTTTGGTTGCTCTGCCAATATCATTTCCACTATACTCGCTTTTCTCTGGAAGAGCATTAATGGCATCGTTTAAATCGGCTATAATTTGATCATAAACATCAGCTGCCGGTGATCTTCCCATGTCCATGCTGGGCTGTGTAGTAGTGTAGAGTGGAACATCCCCCCATGCCCTAACGAGGTCGAAGTAGAAAAGCGCCCTTAAAAATTTAGCTTCACCGATATAACGCAATTTTAAGTTATCGTCCATTGCAATATCAGGCAGCTTTTCAGTTACCACATTGGCTCTTTTAATACCAAGGTATAGAGTGTTCCACCAACTCCCAATAACCCATTCGGTTGGAGTTTGACCAAAAATATCGAAAAGGCCTATCGAGGCAGCCTGGTCATCGGGATTACTTCCCTTACGGGCATCATCGGACATGATATCGAGAATGGGAAATAGCCCCTCATTATAGTTAGAGTTACGCAGGGTGTTATAAACCGCATTTGTGGCCAGCAATGCATCGTTTGCGGATGTTGGGAAGTTGCTTTGGGTAAGCGAACCTTGAGGGGGTTTATCCAAGAAATCTTCACATGAAACGAACATCACGCTTAAACTAACTGTAGCAATAATCTTGAAAATATTTGCTATTCTTTTCATGGCTTACATTGTTAAAAGGTTACTCTAATACCAGCTGAAAAAATAGAAGATACAGGATATGTTCCATAGTCCAAACCGTTATCAACGGGACCTCCTAATATTTCGGGGGTGTAACCCGTAAATTTGGTGAAGGTAAGGAGGTTAGTTCCGCTTACATAAACATATATACTTCCAGCACTTACGGAATCGGTAAACTTCTTAGGTAGAGTATAGCCTAGCGAAACATTTCTTAACCTCAGAAACGAACCATCCTGAACAAACCGTTCGGAGGGTAAAAAGTTATACCCGCCGGCAGTAGGACGAGGCTCGGAGTTGCTTGTTCCCTCCCCATGCCAAAAATCCTTAACATGCTTCTCAAAGTTGTATAGATCGGGGCGGACAGTCTCCTTAACGTTGTATATTTTATTGCCAAATTGTGACTGTAGGTCAATGTTAATGTCGAAATTCTTGTAGGAGGCATTTAGGTTAAGTCCGAGCGAAAAGGTAGGTATGGGTGAGCCCAGATAGGTTCTATCGGCATCAGTCAACATGTTATCACCATTTGTATCCACGAATCGTAAATCGCCAATTCCGGAGTTGCTCCGATGGGGGTATGCATCCAACTCAGCCTGGTTCTGAAATATACCATCAACCTTGTAGCCGTAAAAGGCTCCAACAGGTTTACCTACTACGGAGCGGGTAAACCCACCGCCGCCAAGCAGGTAGTCGTCAGTAGCTCCAGAACCACTAATCTTTTTTACCTCATTATGCAATGTATTTCCCATTAATCCGACAGAATATCTGATATCTCCCAGGTGGTCGTTCCAACGAATGTTAAACTCTAATCCTGAATTAAGAACCTCAGCAGCATTTCTGGTAACTGTGGAGCCACTGCCGTTTCCAATATAGCCAGGAATTTCCAAATCAATCAGAATATCACTGGTAGTTTTGCTAAAGTAATCCATCTCAGCAGTCAACTTGTTATCCCAAAGTCCTAGTTCAATCCCAAGGTTGGTTTGACTGGTGGTTTCCCAAACAAGGTTCGGATTTCCAGTTGTCTCATAGGTTTGGCCCGGAATTATTACATCACCAATTCCAAAAACTGCATCTAACCCGGAGCCTACAAGAGAGTACTGCTTATCGTACGAAATTTTTTCATTTCCGATTCTCCCCCAGCTAATCTTAACCTTCAAATTATTAATTGTAGCGCTATTCTTCAGAAAGGACTCGTTGTGTAAATTCCAGCCTAATGCCACCGAAGGAAATCCGGAATACCGGTTATCTTTAGTAAATTTAGACGATCCATCAATACGGTAGGTGGCTGTTAACAAGTAACGGCTGTTGAAGGAGTAGTTAACCCTAAAAAGGTAAGATATCATGGAAAAATAGTAGGAGGCATCTATACCGTTGAAAACTGAGTTGGGGTTGATGTTATTGGAGTTGATATACCAAAAATCCTCTGCATCCCTGATTATATTTAATCCACTCATTCCAATACTTTCGGATGTTACATCCTGCATGGTAAATCCGGCTAGGGCATCGAAATGGTGCCTATCAAATTCCCGGTTGTAGTTAAGAGTATTTTCCCAAATCCATGAACTTTGTGTTGCTTCCCCTTTATATAAGTCATTTTCAGAATTTTGCTGTTGGGGAGAAACATAGAAGGTTGGGGAAAAGGACTTACTCCGGTTGAATCCTAAATCCACTCCAAAACTTGAGCGGAATACCAAACCTTTGGCTATAGTGGCATCTGCATAAATGTTCCCTGTTCCCTTCATTCCATTGCTATAGCTATTGGTATACTCAATATCAGCTAAAGGATTTCCGGTGCCGGGAAGAGCGGTATACGAACCGTCAGCTTGGTATGGTTCTAGTACAGGCCATGCCCTATAAGCAACAAAAACAACATTATTATTCGTGTTCTGTTGCTTAAATGGAACAATCGTTATGTTATTTCCAATATTCAACCACTTGTTTAGCTGGTATGTATTATTTAGCTTAACTGTAAGTCTTTCATAGTTCGACTTGTTTATTATTCCTGTCTGGTTGTAGTATCCAATACCTAGGTAATACTGCATTTTAGAGGTTGCACCCGATGCAGAAAACTGAACGTTATGAATTGGTGCGTTAAACCCATCATCAAAGATCACATCCTGCCAATTTGTATTCGGAACAGCATCAATGTTGTTGTAGGTGCCAGGGTTTATTACGTTAACCACGGTGGCAAATTCCCTACCCGACAACAGGTCGATTCTGTTTATCAGCTTCTGGTAGCTATTCTCATAGGATAGGTTAAAGGTAGTTTTATCAACACCCAGCTTAGATTTCTTGGTAGTTACTATGATAACCCCGTTAGCACCTCTAGAACCATAAATAGCAGTTGCTGAGGCATCCTTAAGAATCTCCATTGACTCAATATCGGCAGTATTCAGGTAGTCAATATTATCCAGAATAACCCCATCCACCACGTAAATTGGGTTGGAGTTATTGAAAGTGCCAACGCCACGAACTCTAACAACCACTCCTGAACCAGGGGCACCTGATGCGCTGGCTACCTGTAGCCCTGGAACTTTACCCTCCAGGGCCTGCATGGGCGAAGAGGTGGGAATTCGAGTTAAATCTTCGGATTTTACACTAACAACCGAACCTGTTAAATCGCTCTTTCGCTGAACGCCATAGCCTACGACTACAATATCCTCAATAAACAAAGCCTCTACCTTAAGCTGAACATCAACCCTTCTACTAGTTGTTACAGTAATAGTATCAGGTCTATAGCCAATAAAGGAAAATACCAGCGTATTTTCGTCCTCTTCCAGGGTTATGGTATAAAAACCATCATTATTTGTAATTGTACCCTTGGTTTTACCCAAAACCAAAACATTAACCCCTGGCATCGTTTCGCCTGTTTCAGCATCGGTAACCTTTCCGCTTACTGTTTTTTGAGCAAATGCTTCAGGTAAGCACAGCACAAATAACAAGCTTAGCAGCAGCAACTTTTTGAAATGAACTTTTTTCTCCATCTGCATAGGTTTAAAAGTTTAGGTTTATATATCTAGAATAATCTACACTTGATCTAACCAGCCATTTCTAAAACCTGCTTTTTTCAAACCTGCAACTATGTACCTGTTCTTTTTCATCAGGTTCCAGATAAGCCCGGTTTGGTAATTCTCGAGTTGAATAAGGATTGGTCCCTGGTCTATTCCCAGATAATCCCTGTCGAACCAACCCTGGCTGCTATTTTTCACAGTCAGGTTAAACGCATCAACAAAGCCGTACTCCCGGTAAACATTGCTACCCAGCATGGTCTTCATGGTATAAAGAGCACTCAGGCATTCCTCGGGGGCAAATGGGATTGACCCCCCTGCGGCGGTTGGGGCAATTGTTCCATCGTCGATAACCTCGTAGCTGCTAGCACTCCTTGCCCGGTAGTCGTAAAACTGAACGACCCTGCCATTAGCCCTGATTTTGGCCATTGCAGGGCCATCACAAGCCGTAAGCCCCCAGATATTTGCCGAATAGCCTTCGAATTTGAGTGGGTTTTCCATGCAGTAGGCCCTGTTGCTAAGGGTAGCCCTTACCGAGTTCTCGAAGTAATCAATTCCCTTTGAACGCATGTAGCTGTCCTGTATTCCCCTGAAGTCGATAAATTGATGGGAGTACTGATGGCCAAAAAGTGGCCCAAACGGTACATGCTCATATCCATAAAAGCTATCCCATTTATATGTGCTGCACCAGCTCTCCCATGCGGCAGAGTCAATGGGATGAGTTGGGGAACCGATAGCCATAAGCAGTAAAATCATGGCCTCATTATACCCATTCCACGTGCTTTGAATGAATCCTTGCTCGGGTGTCCAGCCCATGGACATGTTTGCTGCACCATTCATGGCCCATTGCCAGTCGACACGCAGGTAAATGGAATCGGCAAGTTCCCGTATTTTAATCTCGGTTTTGTCGGCCCCATCGAAGTACGACTGGCAGGTAAGTATTCCGGCCAGGAGCAAACCGGTATCAATGGTCGAAAGCTCAACTTTCTGGTACCGCTCACCGGTCTTATAGGAAAGGAAATGGTAGTAGAACCCTTTATATCCTGTAGCATCAGGCTCTGCACCCTGCTTCGAATGCCAAAGCCATTCCAGCGTGTTGAGCACCCGTTCTGAGGCTTGCTGACGAGAAATAAAATTGTTTTCTACACCTATTATATAAGAAGGAAGAGCAAAACCCGTAGCAGCAATGCTGGTAAAATTGTAGGTTGGAAAGCGGTCGTCATTTTGCCAAGTGTTCGTATCAACCACCTCCCAGAAATAGCGGAAAGTTTTCTCCTTAAGGTCATTGGTAAACTCTTCCTTTTGAGCAGGACTCAGCTCATCAAAAGAAAGGGCTTCCTCTTGTGTTGATTTACTTGTGCATGAATTTAAAACAATAACAGAGGTAAGTAACAGCATTAAGCCTGCTTGAAAAAATAAGAATTTTCTAACCATAGTAGTAGCAAAAAATTTACAAATCATTATATTCTTTAACTTGGTTTAGCTCAAAGTTAACACTCGATAAAACGTTTGTCCAGAATTCCGCCTCATCATGGCTACAGCTATCAATTAATGGCTTTTTTTAAATATGCTTAACAGTACGTCATTTTAAATATTTAAACATTACTATTCTGTTTTTCTGATACTTAATAATTATGTTTTATAGAAATATTTTTAGCCGAAAACGATTTCGGTGAAACCATCTAATTACACCAATAAAATTTTAACGTATTGACTATTATGACTTTAAATCATATTTACAAAATTGATACGGTTTAATACCCAACCACAGGGTATGACTACGTCAGTGCTACCAATGACGCTACTCCACCAAGTTAAATGTTGAATCCCTCAAAGACCGGACGAGTTCTGGAATTCCTTTATCCTTTACCCTTTCACCTTTATTCTTTTCTTCAGCCCCAACGGGGCGGGATAATTAGCAAGGGGTGCAGCCCCTTGAACAGGACGATTTTAACGATTTTAAGCCCTGAAAGGGCGGAATAAATTAGTGAGACGTGAACCGTGAAGAAGTTAAAAGTTAGATGGAAGAAGATGAATACTTTTAATCCGTCAAAAGCCGGACAAGTTCCGCCAAGTTCTGAAATCCGCCAGTAGGTGGACAGGTTCACTTTATCCTTTATCCTTTATCCTTTATCCTTTCACCTTTATCCTTTTCTTCAGCCCCAACGGGGCGGGATAACTAGCAAGGGGTGCAGCCCCTTGAACAAGAAGATTCAACAATGTAAGCCCTGAAAGGGCGGAATAAATTAGTGAGACGTGAACCGTGAAGAAGTTAAAAGTTAGATGGAAGAAAATGAATACTTTTAATCCGCCAGTGGGCGGACAAGTTCCGTCAAAAGCCGGACAAGTTCCGCCGGTAGGTGGACGGGTTCTGGAATCTTGAATCTTGAATCTTGAATCTTGAATTTTGAATCTGGAATCTGGAATCCTTTATTCTTTATCCTTTTTGAGGTGGTAATTATTTCATACTTTTGTATTAAAACAACATATAAATCATATTCCGCCATGATACAAAGAATACAATCGCTCTACCTTCTGATATCATCAATTTTGCTGGCATTTTTCTTTTTCATGCCCTATGCCAATTACACCGTTGGGCCACAGGATGTTAAAATTTCGCTTAGCGCATCGGGTTTAGGTCAGGATGGTTCAGTAGTGGAGAATCTACCTAAACTTTGGGCAGTGCTTGCTTTGGTGATACTCTCCCTTGCGGCTACCCTGGCAACCATTTTCCTTTTCAAAAAGCGAAAGCTGCAGGCAAGGTTGTGCATTTTCAACATCGTGCTGCTGGTTGGCTTGCAGGGCTTACTATTTTACATTGTTAAAACAATGGAGGGCAGACTAATGGCGTCGCCATCGTACAGCTTAATATTCATTTTCCCCTTGGTATGCGCCATTTTAACATACCTTGCCTACCGGGCAATTGCTAAGGATGAAGCTCTTATACGCTCGCTTGACCGGCTTCGCTAGATCGCTCCCTACCCGCAACAAGCAAATAAATGGCGGTGATGAATGCAGCCACCCCCGAAATAACAAAAACGGTTGATGCTCCAAACCTTGTCCATATAAGCCCTGCCATGCTGCTGGCTATGAGGGTTGCCACACTTTGGAAACCAGTGTAGAATCCTATGGCAGTTGCCGTGCTCTCACGGGGTACAATGTTGGTAATCCACGCCTTTGAAACACCCTCGGTTGCCGCTGCATAAAACGCATAAAACCCAAAGAGTAGCAGGAACATGTACAGCTTATCCGCAAATCCGAAGAAAAGGTAAACCAGACCGAATACCGATATTCCGAAAATCATTATCCTCTTCATTCCAAGTTTATCGGCCAGCCAACCCATGGGGTAGGCCAGCAGGGCGTAGAGCAGGTTGTAGAATATGTAGAGCGAAATCATGTTGGCATCGGAAAATCCGTTCTCCTTAACCATGAGCAGCAGAAAGGCGTCGGAACTGTTAAAAAGGGTGAAGAACAGTAAACCCACCACCAGGTAGCGAAAGGCCTTGGGGGAGTGCTTCCAGTACTTTACAAAGGAGAAGAAACCCTTGCCCTGCACCGGATTAACGGGTTGATCCTTAACTTCGGATTTTTTCTTATCCTTTAGCAGTAGGGTAAGCGAAACGGCCACCAGTCCGGGAGCAAAGGCAATCAGAAAAAGCGTGCTGTAGTTTTCGGGGTAAAAATGCAGGTAAATAAGCGCCGCAATAGGTCCAATTGCCGCCCCAAGGGTATCCATGCCCCTATGGAAACCAAACACCTTCCCCTTTGTTTCCTTGGAGGACTCGTCGCTGAGCAGGGCGTCGCGGGCGCTTGTTCTTATGCCCTTTCCAAGCCGGTCGAGAGTTCTAGCTCCAAATATCCAGAGCGGCCATGTGAATGCAGCCATCAGTGGCTTTGAAATAGCGCTTAGCGTGTAGCCCCACCTGATAAAGGGCACCCGCTTGCCCAACCTGTCGGAAAGATGCCCGAAGTAGCCCTTGCTAATTCCAGCGGTGGCCTCAGCCAACCCTTCCAGAATACCAATTAGCAATACCGAAAAACCAATAGACTTGAGAAAAACCGGCATGATAGGATAAAGCATCTCGCTGGCTATATCCGTAAAAAGGCTTACCAGCGAAAGCATTACGATGGTGCGGGTTAGAAACTTTTTCATACAGTGTGGATTAAATATTCCAAGAAAAATTTATCAAGTAAAGTGAAACCGAAATGCTTCATGTTAAAAAAGAAACAAATGAATGAAGCTCAATGATTTAGTTAGGTTTTCATTATTTTTCTATAGCCATGTAAAACTACTCAAATAAATTTTGGCTATCCTTCCCACCTTAAAAGTTTTATTGTTGGGTTAGGGTATCATTTTTTGGACTACCATGCAAAATGCAAAGTTAAAACCAATCGATTGATATGTAGGATCAACTCTGACCAATTTGGGTTAAACCGAGCTTACTTATTACGCTTAATTTAGAACCTAAGAAGAAATCAACCTGGTGTTTCAAATTATGTTAAAAAAACGCCTGCTACCTTTCGATTGTTTAAAATATGGCTACATTTGATTAAAATTTTAACTAACTACCAATAAAACTTAAACATCCGGTAATGAAAAAAACTCGATTTTATCTATGCGCCCTGGGTATTCTACTAGGTTTTAGTGCCGGGGCTCAGGATCAGGTGAATTGGAACACCCCCATTCCTATTGACAGGAATGTTCGGGTTGGCCAGCTAGACAATGGCCTAACCTACTACATTAGGAAGAACACCGAGCCCCAGCAGCGTGCAGAATTTTTTATTGCCCAGAATGTGGGGGCAATTCTTGAAGAGGACAGCCAGAATGGGTTGGCGCACTTTCTAGAGCACATGGCCTTTAACGGCACCAAGCATTTCCCGGGTAAAGGTATAATCAACTACTTTGAAACCGTTGGAGTGAAGTTTGGCTTCAATATCAACGCCTTTACCTCGCTTGACGAAACAGTTTACTACCTGTCCGATGTTCCCACCAACCGCGAGGGAATAATTGACAGCGCCCTTCTGGTGCTACACGACTGGTCGGGATTCATTTCGCTTGAACCCGATGAGATTGAAGCCGAAAGGGGGGTAATCCGCGAGGAGTGGCGTACTGGCCGTAATGCCGAACGCAGGATGTACAAGCAAGTGATGCCGGTGATTTACAAGGGTTCAAAATACGCCCAACGTGATGTTATTGGTGATATCAACGTCATCAACAACTTTAAGCATGAGGAAATCAAGAACTACTACCACAAATGGTACCGCCCCGATTTGCAGTCCATCGTCATTGTTGGCGATGTAGATGTTGACCAAGTTGAGCAGAAAATCAAAACGCTGTTTACCGATATACCCAAACGGGAGAATCCGGACGTTAGGCCGTTCTTCGAGTTGCCCGATAACGACGAACCGCTGATTGGTATTGCCTCCGACCCCGAAGCCCGCAACACCATACTTACCATTTACTACAAGCACCAGGCTGTTCCCAAGAACGAAAAAAACCTGGGTTACATGCGGGATCAGATGATTCAAAAGTTGGCAACCTCCATGATTTCTGCCAGGCTGAATGAAATTACGCAGAAACCCAACCCTCCCTTTGTTTTCGCCGCTTCCGATATGGGAAACATGGTTCGGACTAAAAGCGCCCTGATGTTCTATGCTGCTCTACGTAACGACGCTATGATTGATGGCATTAAGGGATTAATACGCGAGGCCGAACGGGTTAAGCAGTTTGGCTTCACCGCTACCGAGCTGGACAGGGCTAAGTCGGACTACCTGCGGGGGCTTGAAAATGAGCTAAAGGAAAAAGATAAGCAGAAGAACCAGAAGTACGTATGGGAAGCCGTAAACAACTTTTTAGAAGGAGAACCCATGCCGGGTATAGATTTTCAATACATGCTGGCCAATGGACTCGTGCCCACCATTACGCTAGATGAGATCAACGCCTACATTGCCGGTATGGTAACCGATAAGAATGTTGCGTTAACCCTTATGGCACCGAAAAAGGATGATATTCAGCTGCCAAGC
>Ga0116191_1002371_pt1 | contig 14382 bp, 19 predicted proteins | sample AD_UKC111_MetaG_FD_89897 | JGI IMG/M metagenome (GOLD analysis project Ga0116191, IMG submission 89897) | Active sludge microbial communities of municipal wastewater-treating anaerobic digesters from Hong Kong - AD_UKC111_MetaG | ecosystem: Engineered > Bioreactor > Anaerobic > Digestate...
CCCGTATTATGAAGTCCTTAGTACATAAACTGGTAGCCAATAGAGTCCGCCCCTATTATCTCTATCAATGTGATTTGTCTGAAGGACTGGAACATTTTCGAACCAATGTCGGCAAAGGTATCGAGATTATGGAAAACCTGCGTGGCCACACCAGCGGTTTTGCAGTACCCACCTACGTAATTGACGCACCAGGTGGCGGTGGTAAAATACCAATAATGCCCAACTATTTACTTTCTTGGTCTACTAATAAAATCGTTTTGCGCAACTATGAAGGAGTTATCACTACTTACAAAATGCCGTCCTATGATGAACAAAACGCATGTGATTTAGAATGCAGCAACTGTAATCTTCAATTAAAGATTGATGAGAACGAAATAGAATATAAGACAATTGGTATTGCCCAACTGTTAAGCGACTTCGAAGAAGATATTACTTTAATCCCCGAAAATCTTGAACGAAAACAGCGCAACAATGGGAATGAAAACGATGAGTGATGTAATTGAAACTATAGGCTATTCTCAAATTCAGCATGGGCAAGAAAACAACCGGATCTACCTGATGAAATATGATTTCAGAGACCAAAAACAGATTATTACAACTTTAGAACAGTTAGCGCTCAAAGCCAATTACACAAAAATTTTCGTTAAGATTCCCCAAACAGCAGAAAAACTTTTTTCTCAGGCAGACTACCAGAGAGAAGCCTGCATCCCTCGCTTTAAAAACGGGCAGGAAGATTACGTTTTTATGGGCAAATACCTCGATGAAAAACGGGCTGTAAGCATAGAACGTACGCTTATAGACCAAGTGCTTGCTGCTGCACAAGATAAAGCAAAAAATAAACCCGAGGCGCGCTTGACTTTGCCACAGGGAATGCAGATCAAGGTATTATCGCCACGCGATACATCTGCAATGGCACAAATCTATAAACAGGTCTTTAAAACCTATCCCTTTCCTATCCATGATCCTGATTATCTAGTCCATACTATGAAAAAAAATATTATCTATTTTGGCATATTTAAGTCGGCGCAATTAATCGCCCTTGCTTCCAGCGAAACAGACCCGGCATTTCAAAACAGTGAAATGACCGACTTTGCTACCTTAGAAGCCTACCGCGGCCAAAATCTTTCCTTAATCCTGCTTCAACAAATGGAAAAGTCAATGCGCAATAAAGGCTATAAGACTCTCTACACCATTGCCCGAGCAGTTGCTTTCGGAATGAATATAACTTTTGCCAAAGCAGGCTACACTTTCAGCGGGACATTAATAAACAACACAAATATTTCCGGCAGAATCGAAAGCATGAATGTGTGGTACAAGCATATTTGAGCCGGTTCCTTGTATTTAGAAATCCTTCTGCCAACAAAAAACAAAACAAAGCTCTTTTATTTTTGCTTCTATTGTAGTTATTACTTTTTTAAATTCCTCATCATGCTTACCTGTAGGATCATCCAATCCCCAATCTTCCCTGTGGTTACATGGAAGGTAAGAGCATTCCACATTGCACCCCATTGTAACAACTATATCTACAGGAGGTACTTCATCAAGCAACTTTGAATGTTGAGTTGTCTCTATATCGATACCAAAAAGCTCTTTCATTAGTCGCACAGCATCTTGATTAATTTGAGGTTTAGTTTCCGTTCCAGCAGAATAACTTTCAAATACATCAGAAGCATAATGCTTACCAAGTGCCTCAGCTATTTGGCTTCGACATGAATTATGAACACATATAAATGCGACTTTAGGTTTATTACTCATTGGCCATACCCCCTTATTTAATTTTTTACCGGAAACCAATGAGTGGTTTTACTTGCTACTTTTACAGTTTTTCATTCTCCATAGTTTACCCTCTTACTTTTTGGAGGATCTTTACGATCTCATCAGTTTTGAGCACTTTACCATAGGAAACCACTTTCCCATCAATGACAAGAGCAGGGGTAGTCATCACTCCATACGTCGCAATCTGGGAAAAATCAGTAACATGCTCAACAGTAGTATCCATTCCAAGTTGTTCCAAGGCTGCTTTTGTTGCCTCTTCAAGTTGATTACACTTGGCACATCCGCTTCCTAATACCTTTACTCCTGCGCCTTCGGATTTAGCGGCTTCTGCTTTTGCCATACTTTCTGCATCACAATTTCCGCCACAGCAACAAGACGCATTTTTCTCTTCTTTATTCTTTTTACCAAACAATGCCATAATAATACCTCCTTATCATAATCTATTAGAACCCACGATAAAACATATAAAACCCAATGAGCAATATCAGAATCCCCATCACTGTTTTCAGCATTGTGTTAACTTTAGCATATTTTTCACTTGAAGAAAGCCTTTGCACAAAGCCAATAGCCGTTCCTGCCACAATAGCAAGAATACCATGACCAATAGAATACAAAAGCAATAATAGTATCCCCCAAAAAATGCTTCCTTTTCCCGCTACAATAGCAAGGAGAACAATCAGTACAGGCGTTGAACAGGGTGAAGAAAAAACTCCTCCAAGAATTCCGGCAATGAATGCACCTAAGTAGCCTCTTCTAGTATTTTTAGAAACTAGATAACTCGAAGGTATAATTTCATATATACCCCAAGTTTGTAAAGCCATTAGCAACATTAATATGCCTAAAATAATGTACCACCATGATGCTGAATTCCCAATTAAACGACCGGCAATAGAAGCACTTACCCCTAACATTGTAAAGGTGACTGCGGCTCCCAAAGCGAAAGTGATTGAAAGCCAAAATGCTTTTTTCGTATTCCTCTGCCCAGTACCCCCCACATAACTTATAACAAGAGCAATACTAGACAAAGAACAAGGTGTAAAAGAAGTAAGCACTCCAGCAACAAACGCAAGAATAGGCGCAAACCAACTACTCTCAATGATTATTTCGGATAAACCTTGTAGGAGTTGTGTCACTCGTCCACCCCCATGTCGGCTAAGATTCTCCTCATCTGATCTTCTGTCAGTCCACCTTTGTGCACAGTGAAAGCATGTTCACCAGTATTCTTGTCGCTATAAAATTCAAACTCAATTTGCATATCATTCATTGGCACATAAGGATCACCATCAGCGTTAATAAATACTTGAGAAGGAATAATCTGAATAGGGAAATCGTTTGCCGCTTCTCCGTTTTTCCATACGTCAACAAACTTGATTATGGCTTTACCTTGCATTTCCGCATTTAATGTTGTTAGTACAGGAGCCATTTCCTTGCATGGAATACATGAATCCGACCCAAAATCAATAACGATAGGTAAATTATATTTCTTCAATGCATCTAAATCAATTGATGTTGCCTCAAGCACAAAATCTTCTTCATTCTTAGGTGTTACAGGGTTATCTGACTTGAATTTCCATATGCCTACAACAACGAGAACCATACAAATGGGAATTATGATTTTAAACAGTTTTTCCTTATCCATCAGCAACAACCTCCACCACAAGAGCAGCTAGATTTGTTTTTCTTTCCTTCATAGAATTCCTGTAGATTTTCAGGTAATTTGTACTCTTCACAAGAATAGCCAGTTGCTGTAAAGCCAGCAATACTCAGTGCTGGGGTAAGTGTCATCATGACCTCATCAAGTACATTGTCTGTTCCGATACAGCGGTCACATGCTTCAAGATCCAGATAGAGATACTCAACAATAATCGTCTTTTCGGATCCCGTTTCGCACCCGCAAGAGCAACAGGAACCCTCCACTAATCGCTCTTTGTTGGACGGGTTGGGTGGAGTCCAGTCAGTGTCTTCTCCCAAATAGGTTTTCTTGACCATAATTTATTACCTCCTCCTATACTATCAACGCCTGAAAAGCATTGAATAAATAACCGACAATTATAATTCCGATTGTGCAGATTGCAATGAAAAGCGCCAGAAGCTTGGGCTTAACTGCTTTACGCAACATAATCATAGAGGGCAACGAGAGTGTGGTTACAGCCATCATAAATGAAAGTATAACTCCGAGTTGGGCACCTTTGGCAAATAAAGCTTCTGCCACGGGAATAGTACCGAAAATATCAGCATACATCGGAACACCGATTAATGTCGCCAATATCACCCCAAAGGGATTATTGCTTCCAAGTGCAGTTGAGACCCACTCTTCAGGAATCCAGTTGTGAATGAACGCGCCGATACCTACTCCTATTAAGATATACGGAAATACCTTTCTAAAGGTTGAAAGCATTTGTTCTTTTGCATAAACAAGTCGGTCTTTTCTTGTTAAATCGGGGGATTCTATATCTACGCTACCAGCAGTAAGGATAAAGCTTTCAACATATTTCTCCATGTGAAGCTTTTCAATAAGTGTCCCGCCAATGACAGCTATGATAAGACCTACCATAACATAGATAACGGCGACTTTTGCACCAAAAATACTCATCAATAAAACGAGGGAACCAAGATCTACCATGGGAGAAGAAATAAGAAACGAAAAGGTCACTCCCAAAGATAGACCTGCAGATGTAAAACCTATAAAGAGCGGTATTGATGAACAGGAACAGAATGGTGTGACCGTTCCTAGCAAGGCAGCCACCACATTCGCCCCGATACCATGAAAACGCCCTAATATCTTCTTGCTGCGCTCAGGTGGAAAATAACTTTGGATATAGCTGATCATAAAAATCAAAAAACACAAGAGTAAGGTAATTTTAATAACGTCATAAACAAAAAATTGAATACTATCGATCCAACGATTAGTTGTGCTAAGGCCTAATACATTAAGTCCACTGCCGATTAATTCGTTTAACCATTTCATTCCCAGTATTTGATTCTGGAAAAAATTCCAGATCGTTTTTATTATTTGCATGCTGAAAAAACCTCGCTTTCTAACCAGAACACAAATTAAATATTCTTGATTTAATGCTTAAAAAAATACCCTCATAAATGTCAATTAACCTTTGCAACAATGAGCATTTACATTTATTGTATCCGGCGTTGTCAATATTTTCAGTAGCTCAGCCGCATAGTCGCTGCCTTTTTCACTGATTTTGTAGTGGATCCATTTGCCTTCCTGCCGACTGTTTACAACACCCGATTCAACCAGAATTTTCATGTGGTAAGACAGCGACGATTGACCTATATTCAAATCTTCTAATAACTCGCAGGCACACTTTTCTCCACTGCGTAACAGTTCAAGAATCCGCAGGCGTTTCCCATCGCAAAATGCCCTAAACACCTTTGCGTAATTTTCATATTTTGAATTCAATTTATCACCTCATATCAATTTTTTTTGATATGTAATAGTATATGCTTCATATCAATTTATGTCAATGTGTACTAAAGCGAAGCGAACAAAAAAGCGGGGGTCTTCGTGAGAAGATACTCCCGCTTTTTGGGGCTACGCTATAAAAGAATTGCAAATGAGGCAGTTATGCTTTTCCCTTCTGTATTGTATAGCTTGCATAAATAATCTTCACTCATGTTTTAAATGAAAATTTATCCAATTGCTACCTATATACTTTTGTCAGAGCTCGGCACAGATAGCAAGAAAATAAAAGCGCGGCTTGATGAAATTCGGGCAAAAGAGCGGATAGACATGGCCAAAGAACTGATCGATTATGCCGGTGAAAGTCTACATCGTTTTCTTCGGAAGTGCTACACAATTCCTTAGAATACATACTTCCGCTATTATCAATTAATAACATTACCTGTATTCCCATATCTGCATTAATTACAGTCCCATCACCAAGGGTGTATTTTTATTTACATAGGATGCTTATTGTTATTTATAATTTATAATTGATGGATTGATCCTTTTTATAATCGTAAATGACGATTTCTTTATTTCCTTCTGCGTCCCGTAAGCCAATCACAATCATTGCTTCTTGTAAATCCTCTTTAATATATTCTACTTCCCGCTCCTCCGGCGAAATACATTTTAGATTTTCCCCGTTAAAATCTGATATGTAGACAGATGAGAAGTTTGCGTCCCCGGCAATAACATGGTAGTAAAGTAAAGGTATTTTACCATCGTTTTTTTCGAGATTAGAACTTAAAATCTTTACTTCAGAGGGGAATAATTGTTTCGACTCTTGTTTTGACTGATGAAGGAAAAGGTAATTAATTACCTCTTTATCATTTGTTCCTGATTTAGTTATCGGAACAATAATCCATGATGAACCATCTAAAACAATTGGTTCCCCATATACTGTTTTTTCTTCAGCATCCTTGTTGTTATCCTTGTTTTCGCTGTATTCTACATATTCAGGAGGTGGAACACTGTTTATGCCTATAGGACTTAATGTCATTTCATAAATTAGACCACTAACTAGTTTAACTGTAGAAACCCCTAAAACTAAAAGAAAAGCAAGGAAAATAATTATTCCGTTTATTCGCCATGCAAATTTGCTAAACTTAATAAAGCGACGAATAATAATCCCCCCTTTATACATTTTCAATGAAAAAGAGCTTACATTTGAGAATATTTTACACGAAAATACAGATAAATGCAATAAATTAGAGACAACAAAAAGGCTTCTATATATTCGCCCCTTAATTATTCGCCGGAGCAACAAAAAAACGGGGACCTTCCATCGAAGATACTCCCTGCTTTTTTTCGCTATTTCCCGCTCTCTTTTGGCAAATTACTCCAAATGGACATAATGTACTATATTTGTATTATTTATTAATCAGTTTTGATTCCACCAAAAGATTCTTGATGGCCTGGGCGGCTTCCGCATAGGTCAGATTGGCTTTGGGCAAAATCGTGACGGCACCTGTACCGTTGAAGACATGGGCTGCCAGTACCTCTTTTACAGATTTACGTACTTGAGCCTGTCTATCCTCCAATCAATGATGATTTTCCATCAAAATAATGCTTTTGTGGGCTCCTTAGTTATTCAACAATTATTGCTCCACCCCATTTGTATTTATCAAACCAATAACGATGCCCGATGAAAGTTATGCATTCAGTAAGTGTTCCTTCCTCTCTATGTTCATACTGAATATCAAAATGGAGATATAACGTCCTGCCCTCCCATTCAGCCTCCTGCGTTCCTCGTACTGCTTGAATGAAGAGTATCTCGTCTTTTATTTCTGACCCATCAAGGTACTTTTGCACCAACTCATCGCTGTATTTGTCGAAGATATGCGTTGCATACCCACCGCTGCAAGCCCCCGCATCCCAATCCACGGGTAAAGTGTAAATACGAACTATCACTCCGATTATAAGACAAACTACAAGAGCGGCAACAATACAAATAATGTGCTTTTTCATCAATTTCAAACGCTGCTTTGCAGTCTGCTCGGCAAGGGCTGGCGTATCCGCCTTTCCTGTTGCAAGGTATTCCACAGAAACACCGAAAAGTTCTGCTATTTTTATTAGATTTCCAGTATCGGGCTTAGACAAATTCTGTTCCCATTTAGACACGGCCTGCCGACTGACATCAATTTTTGCGGCAACATATTCCTGTGAAAAATTGTTTTTCTTTCGCAGCTCAGCAATTCTTGTTCCTATACTCATTTCATCACCTCTGCTAAGATATTAACGATTAGAATAGTTGCACTCTACCAACTATCCGTCAATTTTAGGTTGCGTTAATGTTGGGAATCTGCCAGTTGATTTCTTTTAACCCGTTTTCCCTTAAAAACTGATTCACCTTCGAAAAATGTTTACAGCCAAAAAATCCTTTATTGGCGGAAAGGGGGCTGGGATGGGCGGCCTTTAACACGAAATGCTTAGGATTGGTCAGATAGATAGCCTTTTCTTTGGCATTACTCCCCCATAGCAAATACGCCACAGGGGCATTTTTTTTGTTTAAGAGCCGGATAATGGTATCCGTTAAGATTTCCCACCCTTTCTTACGGTGAGAATTCGGCCGATTGGCGATCACCGTCAGGCTTGTGTTGAGAAGCAGCACTCCCTGCTTCGCCCAGGGGACCAGATAGCCGTTGTTGGGGATATAACAGCCTAGATCATCGGATAGCTCCTTGTACATATTGAGCAAGGACGGAGGGATCGGCACTCCTTGCTGGACAGAAAAAGCCAGCCCATGGGCCTGGTTTTCTCCGTGGTAAGGATCCTGCCCTAATATTACCACTTTAGTATCCTGGTATGACGTCAACTTCAAAGCTTCGAAAATCTTATACATATCCGGGTAGATGGTTTTTGTCCGGTATTCGCTGATGAGAAATTGCCTTAATTCTAAATAGTATGGCTTTTGAAATTCTTCCTGCAATAGTTCATCCCAGTCGTTATCCAGCTTGACCAATTTAATCCCGCCCTTTCTATGTTACCTGTCTTCCAATTCTTTTGTAATCAATGCCGAAGCTATATAAAAAGCTTTAATCCTGCGTACAAGGAGTGTGTGCTGAGAAGTTCCTTGTTTCAGTTTTGGCAGTACCTTCTCACACTTGCTAATCGTTGAAGCTATCGCCCGGAGCGCTTCTTTTAATTCCTCTTCTGTGTAATCATTCATAAAATTGCCTCCCGCAATTCTTCTATTCCAATATCTCTCATATATCTTTATATACCATTAACACTTCCGGTGCAAATCAGAATAAGCCAACTATCCGCAACTTTTAGGTTGCATTATCCAAAAGGCCCATTCTTGCTCCGGCCAATTTTATCTCATTACGAACTTTCTCATCCTGTTCAAATTTCAGGCACTCCTCAAGAATTACTTTTGCTTTTTCGCCACCTATTCTTCCTAATGCCCATATGGCATATTCACGTATCAGCGCATCACTATCCCTGGCGGCCACTTCCAAATCGTCAATATATTGTTCATCCCCGGTATTTCCTATTGCAATCGCCGCATTGCGTCTGAAATAGCGTATTCCCTTGATATAGTTATACATGATAGGCTTTATTACTTCCTCATAATATTTTTCGTCCATATTTAATACTTTAGCAAGATCAAATTTTTCCGCTAAACGCTCCAGGAAATTATCTTTGAAAGAGGCCTCCGAAAGGACTTTCCTGTTTCTTGGGCAGACCTCCTGACACACATCACAGCCATGGATATGAACACCCATCTTTTCTCTTATCTCATGGGGAATATGTGTCGTCACGTTATAGGCAAATCCCTCCTGTGTGAACCAATTATTAAAGCTGATACATTTTCTGGGTTCGAGTTCACCCGGCCGGATGATCGCTCCGGTTGGACAGCTTTCGATACAGAGATGGCAGTTGGGCGGGCAGGGGCGTTTTACCGTAGGTTTGTCATAGTCAAGCTCTGTATCCACAAGAACAGAGGTAAAGATAACAAAAGAACCGGCTTCCTCAATATATGCAAAATTATTTTCCCCAAAGGTTGCAATCCCGGCCCTGGCAGCGGCTTCCCGCTCCGGAATCTTCACGTTCTCCAGAATTTTGCATCCGTTTTCTTTCAAAAAATCTGCAAAAAGTCGGTATCTGGCCCCACTAATCATATCCTCTTTCGGATTATAGCACCTAGCCAGATACACACGTCCGATCTTCTCCAAAAGTTTTTCCGGGTAATCGATATGGGCAAAGCCGTAAGCGAGTGAAATAATGGATTTTGCTTCTGGCGCTACCGTTTTCGGTTTCGCGCCTAAAAGCGGATTCGTTTTTCTGTTTATATAAAAATCATAGGTAAGAGGACGTCCTTTTAAGGTTTGAATATAATCGGAAAAGTCATCCGCAGGGCAGACCCCCACTTTGGTGTAACCTAGATCAAGGGCTTTTGCTTTGATTTTTTCTGTAATATTCATCTTCATTCTTCCTTCGTATATTAATATGATATGTTTAATTATATTTTATATCGTTTTTAAGCCATATGAACAACTGATTTCGTTTTCCAAATACATCCTTGTCCTTCCCCTTTTCGGTTCGAACGGGGTCGTGGCAAGGATTATTTAAGAATGCGGATAAGTAGCATCTATAGCAGCACGACGAACAGATATCCCGTGCCGACCATCAGGACATTGCTGATGCTATGCATAAGCATCGGATATAAGATGCTGCGGCTCTGCTGGTACACAATACCGCTCACGATCGCCATGGTAAAAGCGTAGAATAACTGGGAAGGAATGAATTCTGCGGAAAAAGGGAAGATGGACCATTTGATATGGGCGGCGGTGAACAAAATAGAGGCAAGAACCACTTCCAAGGTAATATCCCCTTTGAGCCGGATGCTTTTTCCGAAAACATAAGCAAGCACCGTAACAGGCAGGGCGCGATACAGAATCTCTTCGGAGGGGCCACTTAAAAGCAGCTGAAAGCCCAGCGTGCCAAGAACATTCTTTTTGGTTAACGGAAAATCAAATGCCGGTGCTTGACCGAGGACATACATCAGAATGTGGTAGATCAGCGCGATTAGAGCAATCACCGCAGTAAAGATCAGGAAATACCGCAGCCCCTTTTGGCTGTCTCCAAGTCCCAAGCCGAAATCCGCCTTGGTCAGCTTACGTAAAACCATAATAACCGCCAGCCCAATCAGCATGAGAACGATGTGATGAACGGACAGCCCGGCAAAAAGATCAGCAGGGTCAATTGAAGCATAGGAGAACAGATTGGCAACAGCCCAGCCGGCTTTGCTGGCAAATACCTGAACAAGAAACAGCGCAATGAAGGCAAGACTGCCGAAAAGCAGTACAAGTCTGCGAGGCGGCAGTTTAAGAGTGCCGGGCAGCAGTTCAAGACTGCCGGGTAGCAGTTTATCCGGGTTACAAAGCCTATCCTTTACCATTTTCACCTGAACCTCCATGATCAGCCGCTGAACGGCTGTTATTAGCAGATGATCTCCGAGAATTCCGTCGTAGTTTTTGTCTTCTTTCTTCGATAAGCTCTGATTCCGATTCCAACAGCTAAGTATAGTATCGAGGTAATGACTCCATTGATTGGTGAAATAAGGATTTCTTTACCGGCGGCGATCCCGATATAACCTGATATTACCAAATGATTTATCAACGAATCCTCTACCGTATGTAAAAGCACACATGGCCATACCGATTTGGTTACCAGAAAAAGCTCGGTAAACATTACCGTCCAGGATAAAAATGTTGTGAAAGCAACAACCACATAAACCGCCCGGCTGACAGGCATGACCGCCCTGATATCCGCTTCAGGTAAAAACACCAGGTAATATGGGAGATGCCACAGGGCCCATACACAAGCAACAGCCAGATACAGCTTCAGGTCACTCAGATTTAATTTCACCAACCGGGAAGTCAGATAACCACGCCAGGCCGTTTCCTCAAAGAAATTGATAATAAAGTTAATTAACAATGTACTGCCAAACGCCAGGATAAATAAACGGAGATTAAATGCGGACAAGTCTATCCAATTCGTTGCGGCGCCTAGTAGCAAAACGATTGCCGTAACAACGGGGAAAATCAGGACAGAGACCAGGTACCATTTCATATTGCCTTGGAAATTCGGCCTCATGCCAAGATCCTTCCGGCTTTCTTTCGAAAACAGGATAATAATTAAGGCGGTCAAAAGAGGCAATACCAGCCATATTCCCATCCCAAGTGAATCACCTTCAGGCTGGTCAGTAAGAACAGAATCCAAAAGAACTCCCAGCCAGCCACTTATGATCACAAAGAAAATAAAAATCCCCAGATTACGAAGAGTTTTATTAGTCATCATAATCCCCTCCTTCGTTTTGCTGACATGATGACATCATCAGCGGCACTTGATAAGATATCCAACAGATCCTGCCTCTTGTATTCTTTAGGCAGCAGGCTGTTGGCCGCCATCAGCGAAAGTCCTAACTGAAAGATCCTCATTTTTAATAAGATTGTTTTTAACTCCTCAACAGTGAATCCTTCCAGCTCAGGGTCCTTTTGCATCTCTTCAATTAAAGCCGGCGCTATTTTTTCATCATAGCCCTGCATGTATTTGCCACTTTTGATCACCAAATCTCTGAAAATAATGCTATACTCCATGGCAAAGCGAAGACTGGCGTTTCCCATATCGCGAAAGGGGTTGCCGGTGTTTTCCTCCGTCAAAAGCCGGCGGCTGATACTGATAATCCTTTCCATTAAAGCTTCATGCAGTTCATCCACGTTTTTAAAATTTACGTAGATAGGGGCAACTGAACCGCCCATTTTTTCGGCGATTTTTCTCATCGTGATACTTTCCATTCCTTCGGTTTGGGCTATTTCAAATGCTGCATCGATAATTTGTTCACGGGTAAATTTAACCTTCGGTCCCATAACATCATCTTCCTTGTATAACATATATTATATAACACCTGTTATGTAATATATGTTATACTAAAGCTCAGTAAAATGCAAGTGGTTGCAAAAAAATTTTTGGAAAAATTTTTGCCTTCCGCCTATTTTCGGCCAACATTAACCTTGCATTTCTGACCAGCCCAGAGCGTCTCCTCTACTTCAAATGTCAGGTCCGGAGCAACGCCCTTGACCATTCCTTCCATTGGGTCCAGGCAATGAATATGGCAGGGACACCCTGCGCCCATTTTTTTCGCCACTGTGCACAACAGGCACCCTGTTGCTTCTGCTGTAAAGCCTTCGTTGTCGCTTTCGACCGTCCAGTTGGCACAGCCGAATGTTTCGGCGAGCCTGGTAAATACCTCTTCCGGTTTTCCAATTCCGAATTGAGCGGCACGTAGCTTTCCGGTCTGCATTTGTTCTGCTCTTTTTTCTGCCGTTACCTTTTCAAGGATTCCTTCCTTCCCCATGCGCAAGACAGAATCCGCCAGGGCACCGGCATAGACCATCTGCAGTAATTTAACCTTTTTCTCTAATTCCATAATAAAACCTCCCTTTAATTTGTTTTCTATAAATATTAGTGGGAGGTTTTTTATTCTTGTGACATCTAAATTTCCTTTATTAAATAATTTTTTTGCAGTAGCGTTATTTCAGACGCCCTGTAAAAATTAATCTTATTCACGACCTGCCGGAGCTTCTGGTATTCCTCCGGAAGATGCACTTCCTTCACCCATCTGCTCATTCGGCATTTGCATTTTGCCTCGGGGTTTTTCAGGATACATTCATCATTTAAAAAATTACGCAGTTTATTGCGGGAACGGGAGACCATCTTTCTGACTCCGGTCTCATCCATGGCAAGAATTTCCGCAATTTCAGGATAAGAAACCTGGTTAATATCCCGTAAAATATAGGCCAGCCTCGCTTCATTATCCAGACAGTGCAGAGTACCGGTCAGGCATTTATCACACATCTCTCTTACCCATAAATGTTTGTCGAAATCCTCATACACGGGTACTGCGATATCATCGCCATGAAAATAGTTGCTCAGAAAACGGGTGGAGTATTTGCGCTCATCCCTGGCCAGTTTCATCACAACCCTTGAAGTGATCGTATACAGCCAGGTAGTTACTTTTGCTTCGCCCCGAAAAGTTTTCAGGCTTTTGTTTACCTCAAGCCAAACCTCCTGAACCGCATCTTCGGCAGTTTCCCTGTTTTGGATCATCCTTCTGCAGATTGAGGCAACCATCCGGCCATAATTCTCAATGATGTATTCAATTGTAAGGCTGTTCTTGTTTTCACTTTCCATCTTAACGCCTCCATGAAACCAGATGTGTGCGGTCTAGGGATTGGCTTTGTTAGATCCAGCCGTGTTCTTTCCAGTAAGTAGCGTCCTTCGGTATACCCGATCCCGACTTTTGCATATGACCTATCATTTTGAAGATGAACTCTTGACGCAGTCCGCGGCGACCCCTTGCGTGATTTTTCTTTACCTTTTGGGCAATTCTCATTGCTTTTTGTTCTATTTTTAACTTTGTTTCAGGTTTCACATCTTCCCATTTTGCAACTGCTACAGCCTGATTAAGCCGGTATACCTTAGGAATTCCCCACCAAAATAGTTGCCTGGCAATTTGCTTGGAGGCTGTACTTGCGCCGGCACCGGCTGTTGTCGATACTGCAATTGCTACTTTGTTTTTCATTTCATCTAACGGGCGATGACTCATCCAGCGATAGGCCATATGGTCAAAAAAGGTTTTTAACTGTCCGGTCATGCCCATACAGTAATTGGGGGTTTCCACAACTATTAGATCTTCCTGCTCAATGGCTTGAATGATCGGCTCTGTTAAACTCCGGTGGGGACACTTTTCCTCATCTTTCATAATACAGGTAAAACAGCCAATGCAACCCGGTATCTCATTTACGAAAAACTCATTACATTCGTCATCCTCAGAAATAAGCTGGTTAAGCAAAAGGTGAGTTGTGTTCCATGTGCTGCCATGGTGCTTCTGCCCGTGTATGACGGTGATTTTCATTGGCATTACCTCATTTCTCTTATAGTCTTACATTGTTTATGTCTTCAACCGGAAGCCAATCGTCCATATTCCCATAATTACTCTTGTCAATCCCGAAGGGTTCTATCGCCTCGATACAACGCATCCAAATCATGTTTGACACATAACGAATCGAGCAGTAATGTCAACGAAAACGCGGCGGCGCACACCCCAAGCCATGGCGATGATGCCGGAAATACCGCGG
>Ga0116191_1002380_pt1 | contig 14352 bp, 9 predicted proteins | sample AD_UKC111_MetaG_FD_89897 | JGI IMG/M metagenome (GOLD analysis project Ga0116191, IMG submission 89897) | Active sludge microbial communities of municipal wastewater-treating anaerobic digesters from Hong Kong - AD_UKC111_MetaG | ecosystem: Engineered > Bioreactor > Anaerobic > Digestate | place...
AAGTATACAGCCTGTAACAGCACCATAACTTGCCCCCACTAAATAAATTCGACTTGCATCAATGTCCGGGTGTGTTTCTAAATAATCAATCAGCCTTCGTGCATCATTAACAGTCTCTCTGGGTCTTTGATAAAAAGAAATAGCCTCTCTCAGCCCTCTGAACCGTGTTCCTTTCGGAATTTTCCGTTCGCCCTGCATAAGTTGGTCAAAACTTGCCATAGCAAACCCCTTCTCCGTAAAAGGTCCACCAATTTCATGTATAAAACCTTTATTTTGTCCAATTCCATGAAGAAAAATTACACATGGAACTTTCTCCTTAAGTTCTGATGGTAATAGAAGCAATGCAGGGACCCGTGACCCCGGTTTGCTTTCATAAGAAAACTTTATACTTTGAAACTTTCGGGGACGCTTAATACCGAATGCTTCTATTTCATCATTAAATTCCTTTACCTCTTCCACTTTTACATTCAAAGGAAGATTGGGGTTATAGCTTTTGAAGTAAGTACGGTCTGAGTAAAATTTTAATAAGAACAAACCTACAATCAGAACAAGGATAACAATACCTACCCACTTTAATACTTTCTTAACAACTTTCATAAAACACTCCTTAATAGTATTTATTAAAAATTAGTAAGTTAATAAATTTTTCATTCAACAGTTTCGATGATAATTCGTTTTGAATACACGAATAACTACTAAACTTATTTTTACGGATTTTTCCCAAAAACAAAAGATAAATCACGAGAAACATCATTTACAATAATTAAATCAAGAATACCGTCTTTATCTATATCACAGGGAACACTTGAAATTGGATTATAACCTGCATAATAGTAATATTCATACGAAAAATTTAAGTCCCCTTCATTAATCACAACAGAAATAGAACCATCCCCATTTACAGTTATTAAATCAGGCATATTATCACCATTAATATCCCATGAGAATATAGACCTGGGATTTTTCCCGACCCTAATAGAGCCTTTGTTAATAAAGGCACCTTTCTCTTTTGCCCCAAAAATTACTATCGTTTTATCCGCCGGATGAACTGTAACCGCATCATAATCTCCATCGTTATCTAAATCTTTAAGCAGGAGTCCCCTGGGACTTCCATTTGTCGCGTATCTTTTTTGAGTATCTTTATCAAAGGTACCATCTCCTTTGCCAAACCAACACACAAAGCGTGGGGGTGATTGGTCATTAGGGTCATCAGGGTCTCTACTGCTAACAAATAATAAATCCAAATTCCCATCTCGATTTACATCTGCAAGTTTGGCTGCCGTCGGATAATCACCCACTACCGTCTCCTTTGCCACTCCAAAAGCACCTGTCCCATCACCCAGGAGTACAGAAACCGTATCCGCATGAGAATTTGATGTTACAATATCCCTTTTGCCATCATTATTCACATCTCCAACAGCAATAGAAAACGGATACGCATTATGAGAGATAGATGGGTCTTTGACAGAAAAGACTCCTTTTTTCTGGAATACACCTTCCCCATTGTTTAAATATACCGAAACGCCCATCACCCCTCTTTCACATAAAACAAGGTCAACAGAGTTATTATCATTATCTATTGGAGTGCACAACATTGATTGGACTATTCCTGAAACATCCCATCTCCCTTTCTCAACAAGTGTAAGGTCTGAATATATCTTAAAAACACGGAAATAAGCATTCTGACTGGAAGCCATGATAATTTCGTTAAGTGAATCCCCATCTAAATCTCCAGAACTTAGACTTCCTATATCACCATCAAATACAGGCTTTACTTCCATCTTTTTAAAAAACTCCCCGTCCCCATAAACAACTCCCACACGCTTTAATCCCGATAAAGTTGATACCAAATCCTTTTGAGTATTGGCATCCAAATCTACTAAATCCATATCAATAGCACCCATTCCCAGATTTATCGTTTTTTGATATGTAAAATTTCCTCCCTGAGAACCGCTAAAAATCTCTGCTGTGCCAAGGGGTCCCGTGCTTTTTTCACCTGTGCTCGAAGTTAGTTCTCCATAAAGCAAACCTATTAAATCCAAAAAACCATCCCTGTTCAGGTCATTTAATAAAAATTTCATAGGAAACCCATGAGAAGTAAGAGTATTCGTTTCAACCAGACCACCATGAGTATCGTTTATAAATATTGTATAATTTCCACTACCCGGATTTGCGACAATTACATCCAAATAAGTATCGCCATTTACATCCATAACATCAACACAACGCGGATAGGTTCCAACAGGATAATCATTCTTTGTCGAAAAAGGACTTTGTGGTTGGCTCAATAATACTGAGATGTTATTAGAATCACGATTTGAAGTAATTAAATCTATTTCCCCATTTTTATCTAAATCCACAGGCACAAGCCAACGCGGTGCTTTCCCGCATTCTACATAATTAAATTCTCCCCAGGTCCGATTCCCTGCATTCAGGATATAGGATATTTCTCCCAATTGGCTTTCGGTGATAGCGACATCCATAAGTCCATCATGATTGGCATCTAACAGGGTTAAAGCCATAGGAATAGCGCCCTCTCGTAAAGGAATCTCCTCTGCATCCTCAAAAGTCCCATCCCCTTTACCATAAAGAATGGAGATTGAATTCCCACTTTGATTTACCAGTACAAGGTCATCAGAACTATCACTATCTAAATCTCCACAAACTATCATTCCGGGATTTTTCCCGACAGAATAATCTACATGGAGTTTAAAATTCCCCTTTTCAGAATCGCGTAACAAAATGGACACATTGTTCGTATTATAATTAGTAATTGCAAGGTCAGGTGCACCATCACGGTTGAAATCACCGTGAGTAACAAAATAACTAAGTCCCGCTGATGGATATTGGTAAGGCAAATGGAAGAAACGAACAGAAACATTGGGGTCGGCGTTTTCACTCCCATCGCACCCTACAAACAAAACGATGATGAATAGAAAGGAAAATATTAAACTATATAGAACCCATTTTTTATAAAAAAAGTATTCTATATATGTTATAATTATATGCACGATAGTCTTTCTCGAAACTTGATTTGTATTACATTATACAAAAAGCAAACAATATGAAAAAAATTTCTGCAGTGTCAGATTTACATATCTTTTGTTCTCGTTCTAACTGGAAGAATAAGTTCCACGCGGTTGAAGAAGCAATTCAGTCCTCGGATATTTTTGTTTTTAATGGTGACACTTTTGATTTCCACTGGGTAACGGATAAAACAAAGGAGCAAACCTTTAACAAAGCCATTTTACTTTTAAGAATGCTTGCTATTAAATATCCACAATGCCATATTCACCTAAATTTAGGAAATCATGACCATCATCGTGAATTTTGCCAACTGTTAACGCAACTGGAAAATGAATTACCCAATTTCACCTGGCATCCCTATTATTTAAGAGTGGGGAAAATTGTCTTTTTACATGGCGACGCGTCTATTCGCAAAATGAACCATAGCCAATTAATAAAATATCGTAATCACTGGGAACTCAAACCCACACATAAGAATATCTTTATCAATCAAATCTATGATGTTGCTGTAAGTATGCGAACACATGTCGCTTTATCCCACATCTATTTCAGAAATCGTCGGACCGCAAAAAATCTACTCTGGTATCTTGACGACCTTGAACTGGGTCTGGATTCGGGCATTTCTGATGTTTACTTTGGACACACCCATATTCCTTTGAGAAACTTCCGATACAAGGGCGTAACCTTTCACAATACAGGCACGGCATATAAAGGCATGAAACTTAATATCCTTCGCACCCTTGTTCTATAAATAAACCTTTTCTTATAAGCCCAAATCGTCCATTATCTTATTCTGTTTATTGGAATAATCATTCTGTATACCCTGTAGATTTTGTCTTGAATGTGAGCCCACAGCACCTGAAGAATTGGGCATACTATTCAATTGCTGTTGTATCCCCATTCCTCCTGTAACGGATGACATAGGGGAAGCCACAGATGATGTAGAATTACCCGGATTGGAATAAGTATTTGTCCCTGCTGACTGTAATGGATGTAAAACCCCTCCCGTTTGTGGATTATAAATAAACGATTCTCCATTGCTTGTCCGTGGAACAAAGGTTAGATAAGAAGGGTAAAGACCATCAAGATTTGCAGGATAATAACCCGTTGTCTGTGCAAACTGAACCACAGCAAATTTAATTTGTTCCATTTTACGAATATCCTCCGCTGGGATTCCAGCAGGAACGGTTATTATTTGTCCTGTTGCAGGGTCAAAACTGTAGGCTTTATCACCTGAAGGCTGGGGTAGGGAAGGAAGGTATTGAGGCACTAACTCATTCAAAGATGTGGGGTACCTGCCGTTCTCCGCTTGAAAAGTCTGGATAGCCCGTTCAAGGTTTATTTTACCTGTTTGATTTGAAATACCCTGAACCTGCCTTTGCATGCTTTTCAATTGTTGGGTTTGCAATTCACCCTGAATAGCCGTAGTTGTTAATAACTCCACTCCGCAACCTGAAAAAACAAGGAAAAGCGAAAACACAACAACTATCTGCACTACATTATTTAATGAATGTATCATAAACAAAACCTTTTTAATTATGTCTTCATTGAATTATTCTACTACTATATAAAACGATTTATAAACACTCGTTGTTTCTTTTTTAATTTCCCTTTTACCAAAATTCAATTTTAAAACAGGAACGGCGTGTGTTGTTTAAGCACACGCCGTTAAATCGGTATACGACAAAAATATTATCGCAATATTTTGAGTATTTTCTCGGCTATTTTTTGGACTACTTCGGGTTTTTTATATTCACCTTGTGCTAAATGCTGTTTTGCTTGCTCAACCTTATCCACACGCACAGCATCTTGTCCTTTACTCATTTGTATCAAGCGAGCCAATTCTGCGGCGGCTTGTGCCTCAGAACTAATTACTACCTGGTCATCCTTAGGAACATCTACTTTACCGGCACCCTGCGTCGCTTTAACTTCACTATCCCGGTTGCTCTTTACTTTTGAAGGTTTTTCAGGTACCGGCTCGGGCATCCCACCGACACTCTGTATTCCTACCATTGTCCGTTCCTCCGTCGTTTCACTCGACATTCTTGTTTTTACATATTATTTATCGGCAAATATAGTCTATTTCTTTAGTTGTTCTCTTAATATTTATCCAAATAAAGTTAAAATCTTACTATAAAACAACTTATGTAATATTAATAAAACCTTTATCTCTTTTGGATAACAAATTAAAGATAGTTTATTATAACAAACAGTTAATTATTAAATAAATTTTGAATACTAAAAATATTATGAAAATAATCACTAAAAAATCATTCAAATTTCTTTCCCTCTTTGTTCTCCTTATCATTATTCTGGTTGGTCTTATTTTAATTTTCAAACCGAAGCCAGGTTTTAATGGATACATTTTGGAAGATTCAACTTTAACTATTTATTTTCCTGATTTTCCCTCTTTTTGGGCTACAGAAGAAGAACAAAAACTGACTTATAATCTCTCCAAATATCTGTTTGAACATTTATATAAAATTGAACTTTCTTTTAGAAAAACATGGGGGATAAGACCTACACCTATTCGTTGGAAAATCTGGGCTGGTAAACCATTAGTGGTCAGTTGGGATGATTCTGGGAACTATCTTATTTCCTTTAAGCCTAACATCTTGTTCCGCTTATTTATAGCGCCCAAAACGAAAACAACATACTTTAATATGGTAAGTGGTCCTCTTTCGGGTGGACAATTTTATTACCGCTGGCAAAATGATGAACTACTTATCAGCAATTTAGAAACATTCCTATCCCGCTCTATCCCATTTTCAATGAAGCCTTTGAATATCAGCAAAAATGTTGGTTATATAAAATTAGGCAGAAAAAACGAACTGTCTCTGTTCCTGAATGCGGAACAAAATAATCATATTGAAGGTAAGATAACAATAAATGATAATAAAAAGTATACATTAACCCCCTTGTTAGACCTTACGGGTATAAATCATTCTTTTGCCTTTTCATACACTCCTTTTATAGAACTTTTAAGTGACGAGTCCATACAAAAAACTTTTCGAGTCCTATTCCCTAAAAGTCTGATAAACCCCTTGAATATCTGGTTATCCACATTCAAAGATACCTCTATCGAAAAAATCTACCAGAAAGTTAGAGATGAAAAATTGTTAGAAAAGGGTATGTTGTTCTATCTGGGCACATCAAAAAAATATTCAAATCCCATTCCACTTTTCGGTGTCTGGTTCCCCTACAAAAATAGTGATTTGAAAAGTCTTCTTTCAGAACTTAATTTAGAATTACCTTATTATTCAGGTCGTTGGGGCTCTTATGAGGGATATTTACTCCCTGTCTGGAATGACGCTATATGTCTGTCTCTGGTCTATTACAACAAGGGATGGCTTATCTGCTCTCAGGAATCGCTTATGGCAGATTTTCTTGTTTCACTATCACAAACCAATTCCCAGAACACTCCCAATATAAGCATTCGTTTCTCACAATTGAGTGAGGATATAGAGGGATTACTTCTCTGGTGTGCTCGATTAGAACTTTTAAATGGAACGAATGAGAGAGATATAAACAATCTGTTTTCTCCGTGGAAACAAGTAATGAAGGAGATGGGAACTTTTTATTTGTATGCCCATTATTCAGAAGATAAAGAGAAAACAACTTTTTCGTTCAGCGGGGAATTAACAAATGAACCATAGAAACAATATTTTATATATGTTCATCATTTTATTTGTATTGATGTCAAAATTTTTGTTTGCAGGACCTCTCTTTCTCGTAGGAAATAGGGATATGCTTGTAGGTGCAAGTTCTGAAGGTAATATCTCCTTTGTGAACTGGCAGGGGATTGGTGGAAGCAATCAGATAGGAAGTTATGATAATTCCGCAGGACTGCCCATAAAAGAAAATTTATTCCTTGAACCTACTGCCTTTTTCTTGAAGGTTCAGGATTCTATCTATTCTCTTACAGATAGCACAATTACAGGGAAATATATTAAACCTGAGATTCCACTTATCAAACTGAAAGGGACAAAAGACGAAGGTAATTTAGCATGGGAAGAAGAGATTTTTGTCCATCCATCTAAAAATGTCCTCTTTATACATTTTGTGATGGAAGACAACACACAACCTTACTCCATTGAACAACTGATTTCATATCAAAACATCTCCCCATCACCTCCACCAATACCTGAGTTGCCTTTCCTTGTACCCATAGAAAATCTTCGAAGCAATTTTTGTTCTTTTTGGGATATGACCCATCATGCCCTTGTCCATTTTCGCCCCTACTCACTAAGTAAGACAGACCTGCAAAGATTTGAACAATTGAATAAAGACTCGGCAATAAATCCAAAATTCTGGCAAAAATTTGAAGAGGGAACATATATCGGGGTTTCGTCTCCCAATCCGATTGAAGGTTCTGCCATCATTGATTCTCCCCCGATTAATACCACTTTATCGGAAATTGCAACCAGAACATTCCCCAAAAAACCATATATGCTCGGAGATACCTGCTCTGCCATGATTCTGAAATCTACTCACACAACAGAGTCACAGCAAGTATTCACAATTTTCTATGCCTTTGCAAAAAATTACTCAGAACTTGAAGAATTAGTTGATTGGGCAGGGAAACAGAACTATGAACATGCCAGAGAAGAACTTATTAACTTCTGGCAAACAAAATGGGATGAAACCAAAAAAAGCATAAAGGAAGATTTTGCACATACCTGGCTACTTCTGTCTTTGTCCTTTGACCCATCAACAGGTGCCATCTTACCTAATCTCCCAGAGCCTATTTGCAACAATAAACTTTCTCTGCAAAATTCTTTTCTTTTAGTGCAAGCCATGAATGATATGAATATGCTCGATTTTTCAAAGAAACTTATATTCTTCTGGAACAATGTTGGCAAACAGAGAAAGCAAACAGCAAAACTCACTTTCCCCTTACAGTCCTATCCAGATGGGACTCCTGCAACCCCAGATTATTTGGCAGACATTTCCCAGACTGTATTCTTTATTTCTATGATATATGTTCAGAACAATCTTTTATCTTTTACAGAGAAAAAAGAGTTCTTAAATGAGGTATGGGATGTCTTAGTATGGAGTGTTGACAACCTCTGTCTATGGAAAGTTCCGGGAGAATTACTTCCTGCCCCTTCTTATACAAGTTCGTTAAATCGAGATGTTCAAAGTGCAAACCTTGTAATTCGAACACTTATAGGGATTCAATCGGGAATACAATTAGCCAGAACAGCATACAAGCCTGTCCCTGAATTTTGGGAGGAACGAGATAGAGAGATACAAACATGGATTCGCCTTGCCATATTAAACAAAACAACACTCGAAATATTTCCTGAAACTGATTTCACTTATTGGAAAAAGTTCTTCCCTAACAATAATCCTATCTGGAAATTACCGGTGAAATATAACGGAACTACTATCTTACTCAAAGACTTAAACAACACTACAAACAAAAACGACATATAGATAACTAATCTATTACTTAATTCATAGAAAATTAGAAATTAAATTGGCTTTTTAGACAGCCCACTACAAAACTCCTCTGAATAGATGTCTTCCCCCCGCAGTTTTGGCGTTTTTTACACCCTTTGCAGTTAAAAAATTATTGCTACTTACAATGTAAACTAAACAATAAATTTTTCCATATATACTTCCTATAACCATAAACCCTGTCTACACGGATAGTGCTTTGCAGGGCTAATACCCTAAACGGCAATTCTTCTGTTGTCTTCTCGGGCAGAGTAAGAAACCTTTCCCTTAATTTTTTAGCAAACAGGAATGTGTTAAAATATATTCTCTAATAAATGAACTTATGAGGGTCCCCAAAAGATGAAATCGTCTCACAATCCCCAAAAATCACCTTTTTTATTTGACTTATTTGGCTTGCCCTCTATTCCTATACAAGGAGCCCTTCGCGTAAAAAAAAGAGATGGACATATTGAGTCTTTTAGCCTTCAAAAATTATCAGAATCAATAAAGAAAGCCTTACAATCTGCTGGAATTGAAGAGAACGAATTAGAATACAGCCTTGCCACGGCCATCAAGACCTATTTAAGGGAATGTCATGGCCTCGAAGCAATTGTAACATCAGAAGAGATTAATTCTTTAACTGTCCAGATTCTTCGTGAAATGGGACAGTTAAAGACCATGCGGAGTTATATGGAATTTTGTCGGCAAAAGAGACTTCAGCAAAAACTTATTTCCAAAATCAAAAATTCAGATGTTCTTCCTAAGAAAAAGACAGAGGATACTTCTCAAGAACTTTATCCTGCCGCTCAACAAAATCTCGATGTTCTTACACAGAAGATAAATCAAGTTTTAGAACCATTAGATTTGAATAAACGCATTTGTAAAAAAATAACTCAACAGATACTTGAAATATTAAATCAACTTCAATATCACCAGCCAACCTCTTATTTTATAAGTGAATTGTGTTTGCTTCTGTTAAATCGAGAAGGGATTATACATAACGCCAGAAATCCATTCGTAAATCTGCCTGTGGCTGAATGTATTGAAATAATGAGAGAAGGTTCTGCCGAAGATATAGACCCGGAAATGACAGATATGAGTTTAGGCAAAAAAGTTAAAGAACAAATTTCTCGTTCGTTGATATTCTCTCCAGAAATTATAGATGCTCATGATACAGGACTCATTCATCTTCATTACATAGAACGAATAGATAGATTCTTATCGTTAGAACAACCTGCGTATTATTTCTGGATGCTCAACCGGGAAAAATTATCTTCTCTACAAAGCCCTGAGGATTTTTGGAATTTGCTTACAGACACCTATTACCGATGGACTGATTTTTTCCTCAATCCTATTGTATGGTGGGGATTTAATTGGGCTATTGCACCGCTTATAAAAGGATTGGAAGGAAACGATTATAAAAATTGGGTCTTCAACTGGATTAAACAATGTGAAGAAGTAAGTCAAGAATTTCCAGGCATGCAGGTCATTCTTGACTGGTCTTTACCGCAGAAATGGATGGATTCACCTGCATTTGGGCACAAAGGGAAAAATTTAGGTGCTCCTTGTTCCAGTTATGAAACAGTGGCGCAAAATCTAATGGTAGACACTCTGGAATGTATCCGTCAAAAGGAAGATTGCCCTCCCTATCTCACAGATTCCATTCTTTGGCGTCTAAACCTTCCATTGGAAATAGACCCTTCCTCTGTGTTTTGGCCCCTTCTTGCTTCTTGTGTTGAAGACAGGGAGGTTCCCATATCCCTCCAATTTACGCCCCGAGAAGCGATGGATATGACATCCAGAGTAGAACTCTGGGGGGTGACTATTAATCTGGCACGAATTGCTTATAAAAATCCTACAAAAGACAATTTCTATTCCGCGGTGTATGAAGCATGTTTATTAGCCATTCAGGCATGGGAAGAAAAACTGAACTTTTTATTGAAATATGCTGGCGAAACAAGTGCGAATTTATGGCAATCCCTTTTAGACCAATTGTATAAAAATCCTAAAGAACGACTTCCCTTGACTGCCTTTCCCATGGCTCTCAATATAAGTGGTGTAAATGAATGTATCCACTTGCTTAATCCGGGTATAGAATTAAAGCCTCTGGAACTGTGGGAACAAGCAGAGGGACTGCTAAAAAAAATCCGAACTATGCTGAATGGTTGCATTCATGGAAAAGATTTAAAAGTGCAATTCTCGTTAGAGACAAATGTGGAAATACTAAAACAATTGGCTCAAAAGGATACCGATGAATTTCCTGATTTACTTCCCATAATAAATACCGGAAATCCATTCCATTTCAGTCCTTATTACGCTACGGAAATATCTCCCCTTGTATTTTATCATCCGGAAAAACTTACCCCGTTGTTCGATAAATTATTTGCTACTGCATCATTATTTGATAAACCGTTGCAAGTAAGTTTTTTGCCTGAGCGTGTTTGGGATAGCCTTATCCTCAGTGAGGTAATACAACTATTTGGAAAAATGAATAAAAATTTTACACCTATACAGTTCCGATTTAACCCTTCAGAATAACCGAACCTATACAAATGAGAGATAAATAGAACTATTCCCATTCGATTGTTGCTGGCGGCTTAGATGTAATATCCACAAGAACACGATTAATGTCCAAAACCTCATTGCATATTCGGCTTGCCACCTTTTGCAAAACATCTGTTGGAAGCCGAAACCAATCCGCAGTCATTGCGTCTTCTGAGGTTACGGCACGAAGCACACATACTTCCTTGTAAGTGCGTTCATCTCCCTGCACGCCTACACTTCTCACAGGCAGAAGACAGACGAAAGCCTGCCAGATTTGATTGTATAAACCCGCTTTCTGAATCTCATCAATAAATATAGCGTCTGCCTCACGAAGCGTATGCAACCGTTCCGCCGTTACTTCTCCAACACAGCGAACCGCCAGACCGGGACCCGGGAAAGGATGACGATTAATAATTTCCTCTGGTATCCCTAACTGTCTCCCCACATCTCTTACTTCATCTTTGAACAATTCGCGAAGTGGTTCTATCAATTGCAAATTCATCTTCTCTGGCAGCCCCCCAACATTATGATGGCTCTTTATTGTAGAAGAAGGTCCACCTGTAGCAGAAACAGATTCAATCACATCGGGATATAAAGTTCCCTGTGCTAAAAAGGATAGATTCCCTAACTTTTTAGACTCCTCTTCAAAAATCTCAATGAAAAGTGAACCAATAATCTTTCGCTTCTGTTCAGGGTCAGTAACACCTTTCAATGCCGATAAAAATCGGTTTTGTACTTTAACACAGTGCAGGTTTATATGAAAATTATCACGAAAAACCTTTTCCACCATTTCTGGTTCACCTTTTCGCAACAAGCCATTATCCACAAAAACACAATGTAAATTCTCGCCAATAGCACGATGTAGAAGTACAGCCGTAACACTCGAGTCCACACCACCGCTCAAAGCACACAGAACTTTTTTGCCATTAATTCTTTCTCTAAGTTCCTGAACAGTTTGTGTTATAAAGTCTCCCATCGTCCAGGAAGAATCAGCATTACATATATTATGTACAAAATTTGAAATAATTTTTTGCCCTTCAGGGGTATGGACTACTTCGGGATGAAATTGCACCCCGTAAAATTTTCTTTTCGGGTCACCAATGACAGCATAAGGACAATTTTCAGTAGCACCCATAGTTGTAAAACCTGGCGGAATAGCAGTAACCCGGTCCCCATGGCTCATCCATACAGGCGTCTCTTTATGCACCCCCTTTAACAATTCGGAGTTGTCTTCATGCTTTAGATATGCAATACCATATTCCTTCTGCATGGCAGATTCTACTTTTCCACCCAATAATTGGGCAAATATCTGCACACCATAACAAATACCCAATATAGGAACATGCAGATTAAAGATTTCCATTCTGGGTAAAGGGGCATTGGGTTGATGAACACTTGCCGGTCCTCCGCTCAAAACGATTCCCGCCAGATGCGGGTTCTTAATCTTTTCAATGGGCACATTATAAGGGAGGATAATACTATAAACCCCTGCTTCACGGATGCGTCGAGCAATTAACTTGCTGTATTGTGCACCAAAATCCAGGACAACAATAATGGGTCCGTTATATTCCATAAATGATTACCTCTTACCTTGGTATCTGGTAATTTGGAGCGTCTTCTGTAATAGTTATATCGTGGGGGTGGCTTTCTTTTATCCCTGCAGAGGTAATTCGGATAAGTTTGGTATTCTCTTGCAAGGACTTTATGTCAGAGCAGCCACAGTACCCCATTGCTGAGCGAAGTCCACCGACCAATTGATGAATAACATCTCCCAGAGCACCCCGATACGGAACACGCCCCTCAATACCTTCTGGAACGAGTTTTGTCGTTTCTGTATCAAAGTGCATGTATCGTGTTTTACTGCCTTTTTGCATGGCTTTAATAGACCCCATTCCACGAACTAATTTGTAAGTCCTACCCTCATACAAAACTCGTTCGCCGGGACTTTCCTCTGTCCCTGCAAACAAACTGCCTATCATTACAGAGTCTGCACCTGCGGCAATGGCTTTGGCTATATCCCCAGAGTATTTAATTCCTCCGTCGGAAATAACAGGAATGTTTCTCTTTTTGCAAGCATGAACTACATTTAACACTGCGGTAATTTGTGGGACACCTACTCCCGTAACTACACGAGTCGTGCAAATGGCTCCGGGTCCTACACCTACTTTTACTGCATCTACGCCAGCATCTATTAGTGCCTGTGCACCTTCCGCTGTAACTATATTCCCTGCAATAACAGGTATTTGCGGATGACGCTTTTTTACCATAGACACCATTTCTATCACGAGTTTAGAATGACCATGAGCCGAATCGAGAACTAACACATCCACACGTGCATCTACCAGTGCATCTACACGAGGGAATTCCTCTTCTCCTATACCTATTGCAGCACCTACTCTCAACCGCCCCATCTCATCCACACAACGATTCGGGAAATCCCTGGCTTTAATAATATCTTTTACTGTAAGTAGACCGTTAAGCCGTCCCATCCCATCTACAATAGGCAACTTCTCGATACGGTGTTTGTGCAAAATCTGTTTTGCTTCGTCCAGAGTTGTGCCCGGTGGAACAGTGACAATTCGCTCCTTCGGGGTCATAATTTCAGATATTTTACGGGAGAAATTTTCTTCAAACCTTAAATCACGGTTTGTTAATATTCCTACCAAAATCCCTTGCTCATCCGTAATGGGAACACCTGAGATTCGGTACCGAGACATAAGTTCTTCCGCATCGGCAAGGGTATGGTTGGGAGAAAGAGTAAATGGATGAGTAATCACTCCAGATTGAGACCTCTTTACCTGGTCCACTTCGGATGCCTGTTCCTCAACCGTAAGATTCTTATGAATGATGCCAATCCCACCTTCTCTCGCTATGGCAATGGCAAGACGCGACTCCGTAACCGTGTCCATTGCAGCACTTAAAATAGGTATGTTCAATCTTATATTACCTACAAGTCTTGTGCTTACATCCGTATCTCGCGGTAATACACTCGAATAAGCAGGTTCTAAAAGAACATCATCAAACGATAAGGTTTCGACAATTCGTTCTTCTTCTCGCATAGACAAAAATTCCTACATAAAACTATCAAATTTATACTTAAAAATCTCCGGACTTGCTCCCGGGTATATAATTATAAAGCAAATGCAGTAAGCTTGTAAAATAATTTTTTAGAAGTCCTGTCAAATATGTTTGCTAAATATACCAGCACTCCCTCCTATAAAACAGTTCCGCAGGGAAAAGGTTGTTTCCACCTGCGGAACTGGAATGTTCCATCTCGTTCTTATGATTAATTATGACTTCTGGCTACGATACCGATAACGGATACCCGCTACACCTAAT
>Ga0116191_1002384_pt1 | contig 14341 bp, 10 predicted proteins | sample AD_UKC111_MetaG_FD_89897 | JGI IMG/M metagenome (GOLD analysis project Ga0116191, IMG submission 89897) | Active sludge microbial communities of municipal wastewater-treating anaerobic digesters from Hong Kong - AD_UKC111_MetaG | ecosystem: Engineered > Bioreactor > Anaerobic > Digestate...
TACTGATAAAATATATCATATTTTGACAACCCCGTCAATTAGTTTTCAGTCGGATGCAAAGCACCCCCTGGTCAGTTAACTTAGCTTTACCTTTTGAGACATAGATCTGATTTGTCATAAATATACTAACAAAGCAATTGACCTTTGGAAGAATAGTGGATAAAATAGTTTCAAGAAGCGATGTAATGGATGCACGCTTATCGGAATTACAATATTACTGGTTAAGAATTGGTTCATGTTATATCAAGTTACTGACTAAGAAGGTCTGAGCTTGATCGATAAAAATGATATGCTGAGGTTTACTATTTACTAACAATTTATAAAAAGCATGCTTACATCAGGTATGAATATTGTTTGCAGGACCACGGAGGTTAATTGCTTGTAGAAACAGGCGCCACGTGGTCTTTTTATTTTACGGGAATACTTGATAGTTTTTTGAAACAAAAAGTTCTCCGAGCCGGGCTAAACCTTAGCCGCCAGGGTATGGTTTTCCGGCCGTTAGGGTGTGACGGGAAACTGCCATGCCTCCCATTGCGGAAAGGAGAAGAAAAGTTTTGCTGAAAAGGCAGGGCTTTGTCCTTTTTCCAATGGGCAAGGTCAATTTTTTTGATAGGAGGTGATAAGCAATAACTAGCGGCCTTCATATTATAGTCAATATACCATATTATACCATGTAAAAAATCATTTTTAGTTGGGGGAGAGATCATGAAAGATAGTCTTTGTGGCACAGATAAGAAGGAGATGACACGCCGCACCTTCTTAAAAATGGCAGCCGGATCAGGATTGCTGGTTGGCTTGGCCGGCGCCCTGAGCGGCTGCGCCGGACAGGGCGGGGAACATGCCGGCGGGGAGGGCTGGCTGCCTTACCAGTATAATGTGGCGGGGAACTTGCCGGCGCAGGTGCGCGGCCGCATTCCCATCGACGCGGACAATCCGTCCATTGTACGGGACGACCAGAAATGCATATTATGCGGCCAGTGTCTGGAGACCTGCCAAAACATCCAAAGTGTTCACGGTTATTACGATCTGCCGGTAATAGATGAAACCATCTGCGTACACTGCGGCCAGTGTTCCATGGCCTGTCCCTCCGGGGCGATCAGCGAACGTGACGACACGCAAAAAGTCTTTGACGCCCTGGCTGATAAAAGCAAGTACGTTCTGGTCCAGACAGCGCCTGCCACCAGGGTGGCTCTGGGCGAGGAGTTCGGCCTGCCGCCCGGGACATGGGTCGAGGGCCGGCAGGTGGCGGCGCTGAAGAAGCTCGGCTTTGACGCCGTCCTGGATACCAACTTTACCGCCGACCTGACTATTATGGAAGAAGGCACAGAATTGATCAAGAGGATCAAAGGCGAGGTGAAAAAGCCACTGCCCCAGTTCACTTCGTGCTCGCCGGGGTGGATTAAGTTTTGTGAATACTTCTACCCGGAACTCCTGCCCAACATGTCCTCCTGCAAGTCGCCCCAGCAGATGTTCGGCGCTTTGGCCAAAACCTATTACGCGAAAGTAAAGGGAATTGATCCCGCCAGTATCGTTTCTGTCTCTGTAATGCCCTGCACAGCAAAAAAATTTGAAGCACAGCGGCCGGAAATGAACGACAGTGCAGAGTACTGGAAACGCGAAGGTTTGCGCGATGTGGACGTGGTGCTTACCACCCGGGAACTGGCCCGGATGATTAAACAAAAGAAGATAGACTTTGCCGCCCTGCCCGAGGAAAAGTATGACAGTCTAATGGGCGAAGAGACCGGCGCGGCGATAATATTCGGCGCCACCGGCGGTGTTATGGAAGCTGCCGCGCGCAGCGCCTACTTCCTTATTACCGGGAATCAGCCTCCACCGCTGTTCTTAAACCTGACACCTGTACGCGGCCTCACCGGAGTAAAAGAAGCGGCGGCGGAAATACCTGGTGTCGGGACGCTGCGGGTAGCCGTTTGCCACGGTTTGGCCAACGGCCGTAAGGTCCTGGATATAGTCCGGGCGGGCAACGCGCCCTGGCATTTTATTGAATTTATGGCCTGTCCGGGCGGCTGTATCGCCGGCGGCGGCCAGCCCCGTACAGCCGTTCCGCCCACTGACGCGGTACGAGAACAGAGGATTGCCGCGATTTACAAAGCCGATGCCTCACGGCCCAAGCGGATGAGTCACGATAATGCGGAAGTCGCGGCGCTTTATAAAGATTTCCTGCAACACCCGATGAGCGAACTGTCAGAAGAACTCCTGCATACGGAATACCATTCCCGCGCTGAAAAACTAAAACGCCTGTTTGCCCTGGTTGGGTAGGACCGGTATAAGCAGACAGACAAGTTGTGCAGAAGCAATTTATTTATGCCTTTAAGGAAAGGATGATGTGAAGTGGCCAGCGCCAAGGGAGTGCTAGTCGATATTACCAGGTGCATTGATTGTGAAAGCTGTGTTGTCGCCTGCCGTTTATACAATGGTCTGGATGCAGACACAAAAGGAGGAGCCAAACCGCGCCAGACCGGAAAGAATGAACTTGCTCCGAACAGGTGGACGGTGGTGCGGGACAACCACGTCCAGAAGGACGGCAAGACGGTCAGGCGGTTTGTGAAACAGCAGTGTTTTCACTGTGTTGAGCCGGCCTGTGCCAGCGCCTGCTTTGCCAGGGCTATCCAGAAGACCCCTGAAGGTCCGGTAGTCTATAATGAAAAGTTATGCGTGGGCTGCCGTTACTGCATGATTGCCTGCCCATTCGGCATCCTGAGGTTTGAGTGGGATAAGCCGTTTCCCAGGGTGCTCAAGTGCCAGATGTGCCTGTCCAGGGTGGCAGACAATCAGATGCCGGCCTGCGCCAGTGTCTGTCCCACCCGCGCCATTGTTTTCGGTGAGCGGGAGCAAATCGTCCAAGAAGCAAATAAACGTATAGCCGCCAAGCCCGGTTTGTACATCAATCAGGTATATGGCGCCAAAGAAGCGGGCGGCACGTCCTGGCTCTATATATCGGATGTGCCGTTTGAGCAGCTTGGCTTTAAGACCAACGTTCCGGAAAAACCCATCCCGGAATACACCTGGCAGGTGCTGAAATGGACCCCCGGTATATTTATTGGCTGGGGCGCCTTGCTGACCGGCATGTACTGGTATAATAAACGGCGGGCCACGGTCCATAACGAGGAAGAACTATACGCTCCTGTTGATAAAAAATAATACTTAAGAGTTGACTGGAGGCGAAGATTTAATGGAAAATAAGAACTGGAGTTTTAGAGTGACAGGTTTTAGGAAATTATTAATTTTATTTGTAATTATCGCGGCCATAGCCAGCCTTTACCGTTTTATTTACGGCCTGGGCTCTGTGACCAACATGAGTGACCAGTGGCCCTGGGGGCTGTGGATCGGCTTCGACCTGCTCTGCGGCATCGCCCTGGCCGGCGGCGGCTTCAGCACAGCCCTTATTGTGCACGTCCTGCACAAGGATAAATACCTGCCGGTTGCCCGCGCTGCTTTGCTGACTTCCTTGCTGGGTTATATCATTGCACTGGTCGGCCTTTTCCTGGATATCGGGAGGTGGTACAATTTCTGGCGGCCATTTTTCTACTGGGGCTATCACTCGGTGCTGTTTGAGGTTTTCTGGTGTATTGCACTTTACACCACGGTACAGGTACTTGAGTTCGGGGATATCTTTTTCGAAAAGGTGCACTGTCCTTCTTTAAAGAGAATTCTTAGTGCTACTATGCCTTTCTGGCTGATCATCGGGATTGTATTGCCTACCCTGCACCAGTCGTCACTGGGATCGCTCTACATTGTCGCGGTCAACAGGCTGAACCCTCTGTGGTGGTCCATGATCATCCCCTTCTTTTTTGTCTGGTCCGCCTTTTTCCTGGGTCCGGCCATGGTCACCATCGAAGGGACCCTGGCGGCGAGAACCTACGGACGGGAGCCTGAACAGCCGGTTTTCTCCAGTCTGACCAAGGTCACCCTGTGGATGATGATTATTTACTTCATTGTGAAAATAGTTGACTTGAACTACCGGGGGGTTTTCTCCAATGCTTTTGACGGGTCCTATGAGAGCAACATGTTCCTGACCGAGATGATTGTGTTTGTGCTGCTGCCGATTTTTATGTACGCTGTTCCAGGCATCCGCAACAAGCAGTGGGGGGTTCTGACCGCCTCCATCCTGGTGGTGGCGGGTGTTGTCTTCAACCGGATGAACGTGGTTTTTACCGGTATGGCCAAGAGCGCCGGCGGTCATTATTTCCCCACCATCTGGGAATTCTTAATCACCATCGGTATGTGGAGCGCGCTTGTCCTGCTTTACTGCTTCATAGTAGAGAACTTTCCTATATTAACGAAAGAGGAGCACGTTTCTCATGGCAGCGGTTTGGGTTCCAAGACAGGCATTCACGCATAATAAAAGAGCTTTACGGTTCTTGTAACTGTTAGCTTCTTCTTGGAGGCGTCTATATGACGCCTCCAGGGAGGCTGTTTTAAAAGTTGAGCTTCATATCCAATTCCGGGGGGTGGTCCTCATAAGCAAGGTAACTATTGACTTCATGCCCTTTTTGTTGGAGGCTTTTGGGCAGGAAAAGAAAACATACCATGATCTGGATAAAATTTATAAAGAGATGGGTGCCGGGCTCTATAAGTTGGCCGAGGCGTCGGAGTACTACCACCACCCAATAGTAAGAGAAGGGACCACGCAGCAGGAGGAGTATGCTAAAAAAACACTTGGTATTTTATTATATCTGGAAAAAACAAACGACAATGAAATATGGACCCGTCTTTTTGGTATAATCAAAAAAGTTTGGCCCAATATTCTTATCTATCTGGAGAATAATGAGTGTATTCATATTGAGGAATATTTCGCAGGTAGAATGGACTATCTGAAAAGCAGCGGCAGGGTGAACACGGAAACAATCATTCTTCTTTGGATGGCCAATGTGCTTGGGAAGGAAATAAAGAGGGATCACCTGTTTAATGCTGTCGGTTATGTGCTGGTTGAACGTTTAATGTTAAGGAATAAGAATAATACTAAAGTATTTTGCCGGCGGAATATGGAAAGGCCGTTATTGAAAAATATCCGTGAGTTGAAATCGAGAATACGCGACAAGTACGGAGATATAAACAACCTTAACTCAGTTTTTAAGGTCGGGGACAAGGAATTAACAAAGCACATATATTTTTTTGAAAAGCTGAATGACACTGAAGAGATGAGCATCAACCGCATTTTTGAGAACCTGGAAATATCGAACCGGGATGTCGAAGAGATTCTTGGGGCATACATAACAGAATTTGATGGCAAGGACACCTCCGAGGCAGCTAAATATTTGGTTTCAGGGTTTATGCTGAAAGGGCTGATAAAAGCATATAAAGACGCCAAAGAATATTACTTCGAGAGGAATAAAGATTTAGTGCCGGTAGACACGGAGTCATACAAAAAGGCTATCGCGGCAGTTGCCGGCGAACGGGACTACCACAAAGCTCAGGCCAAGAAGTTGGCCGGACAGGTTGCCGAACTAAAAGATAACTTGGAAGAATTGCACACCAGGAAGATCGCTGATATGGAGAAAAGGATTAAGGAATTAGAAAGGCGCCTGGTTCTAGAAAAGGAAAAAGAGAAAGAGCTTGTGGAACTGCGCAACCTGATGTTTTCCCTGAGTAATGAGAATATCCAGCCCGAGTCCGGCATGAGTCAGGGACCTGACTTGAGCAGGGTAAACGTGGCGGTTGCAGGCGGTTTCGAGCGCTGGCAAAAAAAGATCAAAGAGCGATATCCGAACTTTGTGTTTATCGCCTCGGAAAATTTCGATGTCAGACTGCTGGACGGTATTGATCATGTGTTTATCTTTGCAAGGCACATAGGACACAAGCTGTACTACCGGATTATTAGTGAAGTAAGAAAAAGAGGAATACCTATAAGCTATGTAAGCAAGGTTAATGAAGATCTTGCAGTAAAAGAAATAAAAAATGCGCTTACCGGGTAAGAGTAAAAACAAGCACACCTTTACATCAAGAGAAAGAAGGGGTGTTTTCTTTCATGAAAGGCTTCTTTGACCAATACCGCCAGCCCGTCAATGGATCTTCTTAAATCTGTACTGCCGCAGCTTAGTCTGCATGAATAGACCTGATTCAATATTTTTAAATGGTGCTTATTGACATTCATTATCTTTTTATAGTAAAGTTAAAAAAACCTAATATGAAAAGGATAAGCAGGGAAGCCGGATAAAAAGCCGGCGCGGTCCCGCCACTGTATAAGGGAGTTCTTCTGTATTATGCCACCGGAAAAACTGGGAAGGCGCAGAGAGAGCAATGATCTTGAGCCAGGATATCTGCTTATTTTTGTTATCCGCCAGTACCCACGAGTGATGGGGAGGGAATAACAGCCAATTATTTTGGCCTGATAGGGTATCAACAACCTCCGCATTTACCGTGTGGAGGTTTTTTATTAAAAGTAAATATTTTTGAATAGGTGCTTGGTCTTGAGAGACTGAGCTTAATACTGACTCGGTAATACCCGAGCTGAATACTGTTATGGTGAATAAACTAAAATGAGTTGAACTTTAGTTTATGATGAGCCCGATCCGGTATCATGCCTATTCCAACTACCGCATCTGAAGCAATTCGGGGAGGTGTTAGAATGGTCGTGATACTGCTGTCTCCCTAGTTAATTGACCGGCTAGGGCATTTTTATTTTAACGGGCTGGGAGGTTATTCTTTAGCAATGATTCTTTTGTTGTCAGGCACCCATGAAGGAAGAGAGATCGTGACCAGACTCTCCCAAAAAGGTTACCGGGTTATCACCCTGACTTCATCTGAATACGGCTGCAAACAGGCAATGGATGACGGCAGTCAGGAGGCCTTCACCGGTGAGTTGGGTCGAAAAGAGTTGCTCCGCCTGCTGGAACAAAAAGCAGTTAAGGCTGTCGTGGATTCTACCCACCCTTTTCCCGGCAGGATCTCAAATCTGATGGAGGAGCTGTGCAACCAAAGGGGGATCCTGCGCATTCGCTACTTGCGGGATGAAACGAACCTCCCTGACAACTCACTTATATACCCTGTTTTTTCATGGGAAGAGGCTGCAAAGAAGGCAGCAGGCCTTGGTAAGACTATTTTTCTGACAACAGGCAGCAATAACTTGGAGGTATTTCTGGATAATGTTAAAGGCCTGGACCTGAGGATAGTGGTCAGGATTTTACCGGAACATAAAGTAGTCAGGAAATGCCAGGATTTGGGCCTCGCCCCCAAGGACATCGTAGCCATGCAGGGTCCGTTTTCTAAAGAAATGAACAGGATTATTTTTAAGAGCTATAATGCCAAGGTAATAGTGACCAAAGACAGCGGGAGAGCGGGGGGAACTGATACCAAAATATCAGCAGCCCTTTCGCTGAACATTCCTGTCGTAGTTATTAAACGGGATAAGGTCGGTGAAGGCAACATAGTAAGGACATATAACGAGATTACTGAGATTCTGAAGACGGTTTTCTAGCATAACGGCCACCGCATCATTATTGATATTGTAGATTTTCAGCAGGTTTGGGAGGCGTCGTAAAGATGATCGAACTAAGGCAATTGTCCAAACAGTACGGCAACATTCAAGCCGTAGTTGACCTTGATTTAAAAATTAGACGGGGAGAGATTTTCGGCTTGCTGGGGCCAAACGGCGCTGGTAAAACAACGATTGTCAGAGTGCTGACCATGCTCACCAGGCCCTCCGGGGGTAGTGCGTCAATCAACGGCTATGAGGTAAACCGTGATTTGAGAAAGGTTAAAAAGGAGATCGGCGTGGTTCCTCAACACATGAACCTGGACCTGGAACTTACTGCCCGGGAAAACTTGGAATTGCACGGGCGGTTACATAAAATGCCCCGTGCTCAGCGGCAGCAGAGAATTCAAGAACTCCTTGCTTACGTGGAACTGACTGAGCGGTCCAATGACCTGGCGGGAAAATATTCAGGTGGGATGAAACGACGGCTGATGATTGCCAGGGCTTTAATGCACCATCCAGGCGTATTATTCCTGGACGAGCCGACGGCCGGGCTTGACCCCCAGGCACGGCGCAAAATTTGGAATTTAATCAGGAGAATGAACAGTGAAGGTATGACCGTCCTGCTGACTACCCATTATATTGAAGAGGCGGAAGTACTCTGCCACCGGGTCGGGATAATGGATCACGGCCGGTTGATTGCCCTGGATACACCTGCAAAGTTTAAAAAAAAGGTTGGGGAGATAGTCGTTGAGGTGCTAAATCACGGCAACACAAAATACCGGTTTTTCGCCGGTAGGGAGCAGGCCGCGCAATATGCCGGGAGTCTGACGGAGAACGTGGTAATCCGGGAAGCTAATTTGGAAGACGTTTTTGTCGAATTGACCGGGCGTAAGGTAGGTGATTGAAGATTGATTTCTACACTGTATTCTGGCGGGAAATGATAGTTTTAAGACGCACCTTCAGCAAGTTCTTCGCTTCCCGCTTGGTCAGCCCCCTGCTTTACCTGGTGGCCTTCGGCTGGGGACTGGGGCGGAGCATCCAGATGAACGGAGGCAATTACCTGGAATTCATCGTGCCTGGGATTATTGCCCTGAGTGCCATGAATACCAGTTTTAACGCTGTAGGAATTAACCTTAACATGAGCCGGCTCTACCACAAGACCCTGGATGAATACCTGATTGCCCCGATCAGCCCCGGCGCCTTTATGCTGGGCAAGGTGCTTGCCGGAACCGTGCGCGGGCTGATCGCTTCCCTGATTATCCTGGCGCTGGCCTTCTTGTTCGGAGCGCACCTGGCCGTGAACGGCTGGTTCTTCCTGGTGGTGCTGCTTACCTGTTTTCTTTTCTCCGCGCTGGGGGCGGTGGCCGCCATGGTAGTCAATTCCCACGAAGATATGGCCAATTTCTCTACATTTGTAATTTTACCCATGTCTTTTTTGTGCGGCACATTCTTTTCAACGGATCGCTTGCCGGTAGTTATCGGCTATATTGTTGATGTTTTGCCCCTGACCCACGCCAGTTGTTTACTGCGGGCACTTGCCTCCGGTCAGGGTATGATGCCGCTCTCTCTGATGGTGCTGGTTGTTTACTCCATAATTTTCTTTGCGGCAGGTGTGGCGGCGGCGCTAAAGGTCAGGTAGCTCTTTGAAAAAAGCTTTTTGGTCAAGTTTTGTAGCGTTGGTTTTTGCTGATAACCTTATTAAGTTGAATGTAAATGGAAGGTTAGTTGAATCCGGTATCGCGCCACAACTGATTGACGGTAAGGCCATGGTATAGTTGCGTTGAAGGGGATTGCCAGCGGACATCCCCTGGACCTTTCAGACGGAAAACCAGTGCTCAGGACAGATGCGGCATCATGATTATGCGAACTGGCAGATCAGTTTTATAAAAGATTAAAATTGGGGAGGAATGAGAGTTGTATAGCAATAGTAAAAGAACTATTAAAAAAATGGGCTTGCTGCTTGTTGGTATAATGATTGTAACATCATTTATATCACTAGTTAATATCAATACGGCAGAGGCGGCAAGTTCACCGGCAGATAGCGCCGTGCAGTTTCTCTATAACGATTATGCCGATAAAGGGATAAATAATTCCGATGCCGGGGTGGGTTCCTACGCCCTTTATGTTTTAACCCAAGCAGGTGTTGATGTAAGTACATGGATGTATACCGGGGTTTGTCTTAAAGATGCGGTGATAAACGCGGCAAATGATGATATATCAAACGCTTCAGACCCGTCCATAGTTTCCGCTAAGCTTCTCGGCCAGGACCTGGCAGCTATGAAGGCACTGGGTCAAAGTGATCTAGCCGTCCAGATAGAACAGATATTGCAACACAGACAGAGCAGTACAGGATTTGATACGGGAGACTACAGCATTTTCAGCAATTTAGCGGCCTATGATCTTTTAGGCAGGGCGGACTCGATCAGTGTTATAAATACAGTCTACGCAAAGGACTACATTTTAGGGACACAAAACCAAACAATTGGTGACCCTGCTTATGGAAGCTGGGGGTGCACATGGGAGAACAATTATTACGCTGATTTCATGGCTACTGCCGCTGCAGTGCGGGCTCTTAATTATCTGGATCCCAATAAAAGTGATGTTTTAATACAAGATGCGATCAATAACGGTCTAAACTGGATGAAAGACCAACAACAAGCCGACGGCAGCTTTTTGGCCGGTATGGACGATCCTACCATCGACACCTCGGAAGTGATTGTAACTTTAAAGACCTGCGGTATGGATCCTGCCGCCTGGAAGAGCAGCGGCGGGAAGAGTGCTGTTGACTATTTGATGAACAATGCTCTTAATGACGACGGGAGCTTTGGCACGTCAGGAAACGCTATGTGCGCTACCTGGGCACTCTGCGCCTATAATTCACTGGATGAGCATACTGTATGGCGCCTTTACCTTGACCCATCCAGTACGACCTTAAATGTAGGCGGTACAGTGCAGTTATCGGCGTTCTGGCAGAATGCGGACGGGACTGCTGACGTATCGCTGGATGCGCAGTGGTCCGCGGCCGACAGCAGCATTGTTTCAGTTGACAGTAGCGGCCTGGTCACCGCTCTAAGAGCAGGTCAGACGGAAGTCTATGCTGTTTATGGCGGGCTCACGGCTTCAGCCAGTGTGACCGTAAATTCTGGCGTAGGCGGAACGGCAAAGACTGTGGGTCTGGCCGTGGTGGGTATGAACGGCGAACTTTTATATGGCCCTTCTAATCATGTAAGGGTGGCCGAAACAAATAGATGGGGTTTTACTGTTTTGGGTGCACTGGATGCCTCTGGTATTGATTACCATACCTCCACCTGGGCTTGGGGTATTTTGGTGGATTCAATCGGTGGACAGGCTAACAGCGGGATGGCCGGGTGGATGTATGCCGTTAACGGGCAAATCGCCAGTACAAGTCCTGAAAATTGTAGTATTAATGATCGCGACAAGATCATCTGGTATTATTCTACAAGCATGGACCAGGAGCCTCCCAATTGGAACGACCTGGTGTCCGGGAATATCATCGTTGTCCAACTTCCTGACCCGGTGAGCGATACTGCCTTAAATACTGCCATTCAAAAAGCCAGATCCACCGGCCTGGTTGCCTTAATGGCTGATAAAGCACAAAACTTACTGGCTCTGTCAAACGAACAACTGACTAAAATATTGAATACAGGCAAGCCACTGGCTGTTACCGTTCAGGGAGTGCAGTTTATTCTATCTCCAGACAGCCTCAAAGTTCCGGAGATAATGGCTGCAAGTACAGCCCAACTGCAGCTGACAGTCCAGAAAGTAAGCAGCGGCGATGCTCAAAATCTGGTTGAGCCCTTTGCCGACAAATTTAAACTGGCAGGCGATGTTTACGAGTTAAACGTGCTGGTGGTAAATAAAAAAGGTAAGCAGATAAGTATTGAACAATTTCCTGACTGCAAGGTGCTGTTGCCGGTGCCTGAGTCGTTACGGGAAGCGGCAGCAGCCGGCGAGGTCATGGCTTACCGGTACAATGAAAACAGCAAGGTGTGGGAAAAAGTGGTCGGCACATACGACACAACTAGCGGCATTATCAGCTTTAAAACCGAACATTTCAGCAAATATGCCTTGCTGGAGACTGTTTCCCCGCCAGAGGAGAAGAATAATTTCGAGGAGAAGATTACTTTCAAGGATATCACCGGGCACTGGGCGCAAAAGGAAATTGAGTTCATGGCTGCGAAAGGATACATGGCCGGTATAGGCGACAATAAATTCGCAGTCGAGGCCACAGTCACCCGGGCCGAATTCGCGGCCATCCTGGCTCGTATGGCCGGCCTGACGGCCAACCCTGGCGGGACGGACCTCTTTAGCGACGTGCCTGCTGGCGCCTGGTACCGGGGCGCGGTAGGCGCTGTAGTCAGTGCCGGCCTGGTCTACGGGACGTCTGAAAACAGCTTTGCGCCGGACGATCCGATCACCCGCGAGCAGATGGCGGCCATGATAGCCCGGTATATGGTAAAGAACGGCCTGGACTTGACCATCAGTGACGCTGATGCGGTTCAATTACTGGCCGGCTTTAGCGATGCCGCCGATGTCTTCCCCTGGGCGCGCACATCCGTGGCCCTGATGACCAGGGAGCGGTTAATGGCCGGCCGAGAAAGCGGCCAGTTCGTGCCGAAGGGCAATACTACCCGGGCGGAAGCCGCGGTAGTGCTTTACCGGGTGCTGCAAAAATTACCTCAGTTAGGAAAATAAACATATTTTGAGCTATTAAGATCCTGTTTTTACGTGGGAGCGGGTATCATCCCGCTCCCGCCTGGTGTTATCAAAAACAGCTTGTATACAAAAGTTCATGGCAGTTGGATCAGAGTATGAGAAATGCTTTGTGTTGCCTATCGGTTTATTTTGAATCATTATTTTTATGAGGTGGTTTGATGAAGCGAAAACTCATTTATTTTATTGCTTTGCTGATCATTCTGGCCGTGTCGGTCGGGCCGGCGCTTTATATGCACAAAGTATTTAGCTCCAACCAGCAGTATAAGCAGGCGGAAAACACCGGCATTAATGCCAAAGAACAGGGCGGCGCGGCAAACCAGAATCAGCCCGCCGCCGGAGCGGGGCAAATTTCTCCCGAATCGGATAAAGGCCTGCCTGATACTGAAGCAAAGCAAGGCGATCCGGCGCCACAGCAACAGGCCGCCGCGTCAAGCGTCGCTTCCCGGGAAAGTACTGCGTCTGCCCCTTCGGGTGATACCGTAGCAGTTACGGCGTCTGCCCCTTCGGGTGATGCCGCGACAGTTACGTCGCCTGCAGTATCGCCTGAGAGCGGCTGCACGGTATGGATTGCCGTAGTAGGGAAAAACGGCGGGCAGCTTTTTCAGGCCGGACAGGTTGTTGTGAAAAAGGACAATAAATGGGGGATTACCGCCCTGGGCGCCCTTGACGCAACCGGCCTCTCCTACACCACTATGCCGACCTGGCCTGATTTTGTTTCCTCCGTCAGCGGGCAGGCCAACAGCGGCGTGTCGGGCTGGATGTATTCGGTGAACGGCGACGTCCCCATGCATATGGCCGACAAGCACCCGGTGAAGGCCGGGGACAAGGTGATCTGGTGGTACAGCGACAGCATGGAACAGCCCCAGCCGCAATGGGATGATCTGATTTAATATACAGTAAAGGGGCGGCGGATTATGTTCGACAAGCTGTTTTACCAGGACAAAGGGCTTTTCTTGCAGAGTTTTCACCCTGCCGCTGTCCTGGCGTACCTTTTTGTGCTCCTTTTGCTGAGCCTGCTTTACGACAACCCCATCTACCTATTGTCCCTGCTGCTCCTGCTGGTCCTTTTAATCAAGGGAGTGGACGGCATGGAGGCCTGGGAGGGGTTTTTTAAGGCGGGAGTTTTTTTGATGCTCGTCGTTATGATCGTCAACCCGCTGGTGATCAGGGCCGGCGCAACGATCATCTGGCACGGCCCGGTTTTGCCTTTTCTGGGCAGGCTGGACATATCAATGGAGGCCGTGTATTTTGGAGCCGTGTCCGGCCTCAGGCTGCTGGTGATCATGAGCATATTTTGCCTTTACAACCTGATGGTCAACCCGGACAATATGCTGAACCTCTTTTCCGGGGCGGCCGGCAAATCGGTGCTGTTGGTGGCCCTGGCCACGCGGATGTTTCCCACCATGGTCAGGGACCTGAAGCGGATAAAGGAAGTGCTGCAGTTTCGCGGCGTTGATTTCGACGAGGGCGGCCTGTGGGAGAGAGTGAAAAAATACTCCGGACTTTACAATGTCATGCTGCTTTCCTCCCTGGAGGATTCCATGGAGATAGCCGAATCCATGCAAGCCAGGGCTTACGGCAGCGGCAGGCGCTCGGTTTACAGCCGGAACCTGCTGCGGCCCAGGGATTACCTCAGCATCGGAGGCAGCCTGCTGGCTCTGTCTGCCGCGACCTGGGGGCTGCTGAACGGGTGCGGGCGCTACTCCTTTTACCCGGTGGCGGACGTCCTGATCAGTGACAGCTCGACGCCGGCCGCCCTGGTTGTTGTGCTTTTTTACCTGTCTGTACCGCTTATATTGAGCGAGGGGTGGAAGTATTGCCGCTTTATAAAGTCGAAAATCTGACCTATTTTTATCCCGAAGCTGAAAAAGCCGCGCTGAGTGATATCAGCCTGGAGATCGGGGAGGGGGAATTCATCCTGGTGTCGGGCTGCTCCGGATCTGGCAAGTCCTCGCTGGCCAGAGCGCTGGCGGGCTTGATCCCGGATTCTTACGGGGGACGGATTGGCGGGAAGGTTTATTTTCAGGGGCGGGACATCAGGGCAATGGACCGCAGGAAGCTGGCCAGGGAAGTGGGCATGGTCTTCCAGGACCCGGAAAAGCAGATTGTGCAGACCCATGTCGAGGCGGAAATCGCCTTCGGCCTGGAGAACCTGGGGCTGGAAAACAA
>Ga0116191_1002387_pt1 | contig 14333 bp, 10 predicted proteins | sample AD_UKC111_MetaG_FD_89897 | JGI IMG/M metagenome (GOLD analysis project Ga0116191, IMG submission 89897) | Active sludge microbial communities of municipal wastewater-treating anaerobic digesters from Hong Kong - AD_UKC111_MetaG | ecosystem: Engineered > Bioreactor > Anaerobic > Digestate...
CGACGGGGCCTGCGTCAGCAGATCCTGGGCGCGCTGGGTCTTGGGGAAGGCGATCACGTCGCGAATCGACTCGGCGCCTGTCATGAGCGTGATCAGGCGATCGAGGCCAAAGGCCAAGCCGCCATGCGGGGGCGCGCCGTACTGCAAGGCGTCCAGCAGGTAGCCGAACTTGGCCTGGGCGTCCTCGGGCGTGATCTTGAGCGCGGTGAACACCTTGCTCTGCACGTCGGCGCGGTGGATACGCACCGAACCGCCGCCCAGCTCCCAGCCGTTGAGCACCATGTCGTAGGCCTTGGCGACGCAGCGGCCCGGGTCGCTGTCCATGTAGTCCTCGTGGCCGTCCTTGGGGCTGGTGAACGGGTGATGCACGGCGGCCCAGCGGGCGTTGTCCTCGTCGTACTCGAACATGGGGAAATCCACCACCCACAGCGGCGCCCAGCGGTCTTCGAACAGGCCGCTCTTGCGGCCGAACTCGCCCAGGCCCACCTTCAGGCGCAGCGCGCCGATGGCGTCGTTGACGATCTTGGCCTTGTCGGCGCCGAAGAACAGCGCGTCACCGTCCTGCGCACCGGTGCGCTTGAGGATTTCGGCGAGCGCGGCGTCGTGGATGTTCTTGACGATGGGCGACTGCAACCCGTCGCGCCCTTTCGCGACCTCGTTGACCTTGATCCACGCCAGGCCCTTGGCGCCGTAAATCTTGACGAACTCGGTGTAGCCGTCGATCTCGCCGCGCGAAATCTGCGCACCCCCCGGCACGCGCAGCGCCACCACGCGCCCGCCCGGGGTGGTGGCGGGGCCGGAGAAGACCTTGAAATCCACGTCCTTCATCACGTCGGTCAGCTCGGTGAACTCGAGCTTGACGCGCAGATCGGGCTTGTCCGAGCCAAAGCGGTGCATCGCCTCCTGATACGCCATGACCGGGAATTCGCCCAGGTCCACGTTCAGCTGCGTCTGGAACACTTCCTTGATCATGCGCTGGAAGATGTCGCGGATTTCCTGCTCGTCCAGAAACGAGGTCTCGCAGTCGATCTGCGTGAACTCGGGCTGGCGGTCGGCGCGCAGGTCTTCGTCGCGGAAGCACTTGGTGATCTGGTAGTAGCGGTCGAAGCCGGACACCATCAGCATCTGCTTGTACAGCTGGGGCGACTGCGGCAGCGCGTAGAACTGGCCGTCGTGCACGCGGGACGGCACCAGGTAGTCGCGCGCGCCCTCGGGCGTGCTCTTGCCCAGCATGGGGGTTTCGATGTCGATGAAGCCCTCTTTGTCGAGAAAGTTGCGCACCTGAATCGCCGTCTTGTAGCGCAGCATCATGTTGCGCTGCATCACCGGCCGGCGCAGATCGAGCACGCGGTGGGTCAGGCGCGTGGTTTCCGACAGGTTGTCGTCGTCGGGCTGAAACGCCGGGGTGACGGAGGGGTTGAGCACCGTGAGCTGCTGGCAAAGCACCTCGATCTTGCCGCTTTTGAGGTTGTCGTTGGTCGTGCCCTCGGGGCGCGCGCGCACCAGGCCGTGGATCTGGATGCAGAACTCGTTGCGCAAGTCCTCGGCCGTCTTGAACATCTCGGCGCGGTCCGGATCGCACACCACCTGCACATAGCCTTCGCGATCGCGCAAATCGACGAAGATCACGCCGCCGTGGTCGCGCCGGCGGTTGACCCAGCCGCACAGGGTCACGCTCTGGCCGATCAAGGCCTCGGTGACGAGGCCGCAGTAATGGGTACGCATGGACATGGGAATCGTTGCCTTCAGGAAATCGTCAGTGATCGGGGGACTGCACGCTGTCGGGCAGCGGCACCGGTTGGGTGGACGGGGGCAGCGCCAGCGGCTGCGATGAATCACGCGTGGGCGGCGGCGCGACCACGCCCATGGAGATGATGTATTTCAGCGCCTCATCCACGCTCATGCGCAGTTCAACCACGTCGGCGCGCGGCACGATCAGGAAAAAACCCGAGGTCGGGTTGGGCGTGGTGGGCACGTAGATGCTCAGAAAGTCATCGCCCAGGTGCGCAGCCACCTCGCCGCCGGGCTTGCCCGTCAAAAACGCGATGGTCCAGGCGCCCCGGCGCGGATACTGCACCAGCAAGGCCTTGGAAAACGCATGGCCCGAGCCGGAAAACAGCGTGTCCGACACCTGCTTGACGCTGGAATAGATGCTGCGCACCACCGGGATGCGCGTCATCAGCCGGTCCCACTGGCGCAGCGACCACTGGCCGAACATGTTGGCCACGAACAGGCCGGTGCCGACGATGACGATGGCCACCAGGATCACCCCCAGCCCGGGAATGTGGCGCAACTGGTTGGCCAGGGGTTGCAACGGCGGAACCATGGTTTCGAAGGCACCCAGCACGCCCTGAAACACGCCGTCCAGAATGCCCACCAGCCACAGCAGCACCCACACCGTGACGCCCATGGGCAACCACACCAGCAGGCCGGTGATGAAGTATTGCCGCAGGCGGATCATCATGGGTGCTGCCTCGAAACCGGGATCAGGCCGAGGACGACCCACCGCCCGCAGCGGGCGCGGGCGCCGCTGCCGGGGCCGGTGAAGGTGCGGGAGCAGCCGTCGGCGCGGGCGCCGCCGATGCCGCCGCGTCGGGCGAAGCAGCCGCGTCGGGTTTCTTGTCGCCGTCGCTGGCCGGCGCGCTGCCCTCGTTGCGGAAGTCCGTCACGTACCAGCCCGATCCCTTGAGCTGAAAGCTGGCGGCCGTGACCTGCTTGGCAAAGCGCGGCTGGCCGCAGGACGGGCAAACCGTCAGCGGAGCATCGGACATTTTTTGCAGCACATCCTTGGCAAAGCCACAGGCGGCGCACTTGTACGCGTAAATGGGCATGACGACACGACTTTCAGTCGGACGAAAAACCCTCAATTATAGGCGGACCCCCTCGTGCCTACCGCCGTTGGGCGCATGCACAGCCTATGACGCGCTGGCCACGTAATGGGGCGCATGCCCCTTGTGGTCGGGCAGCCACTGCGGCGCCAGCGAGCCGAGCACCATGCCCACCAGCGCCGCCAGCACGCCGGCCAGTTGCTGCGGAAAGGCCTCGCGCAGCATCGGACTGGCGACGAACAGCAGCCAAACGCCGATGCCCAGCGCCATGGCCAGCAGCGCGCCCTGGGTGGTGGCGCGCTTCCAGTACACGCCGAAGGCCAGCGGCACGAAGGCGCCGACCAGGGGCAGCTGGTAAGCGCCCGAGACCAGCTCGTAGATGGACGAGCCTTCCATGGTGATCGAGTAGATCAGCACGCAGACGGTGAACACCAGCACGCTGATGCGCATGGCCTTGAGGGTCTGGGCGTCGCTCATGCCGGGGCGCAGGTTGCGCAGGATGTTCTCGACAAAGGTGGTCGAGGGCGCCAGCATGGTGGCCGAGGCGGTGGACATGATGGCCGACAGCAGCGCGCCGAAGAAGGCCACCTGCAGCGCCACCGGCATGTGCTCCATCACCAGGGTGGGCAGCACCTTCTGCGGGTCGTCGGCCAACAGGCCGGAGGTAGAGGGCATGACGATCAGTGCGGCGATGACCACGAACATCGGCACGAAGGCAAAGCCGATGTACAGCAGCCCGCCGGCCACCGGGCCACGCCGCGCCGTCTGGGCGTTGTTGGACGACATCACGCGCTGGAACACGTCCTGCTGCGGGATGGAGCCCAGCATCATGGTGATGGCGGCGGCAAAAAAGAAGGTCCACTCCTTGGCGCCGCCGGTGGGAAAGAAGTTGAACTTGCCCTCGCGCGCCGCGTAGTCGACCACCTTGCCGGCGCCGCCGGCCAGTTCGGCCGCGTACCACGCGATCAGCACCAGGCCGACGGTGATGACGATCATCTGCACGAAGTCGGTCAGCGCCACCGACCACATGCCGCCGTACAGCGTGTAGACCAGCACGATCGCGGTGCCGATCGTCATGCCCCAGGCCAGCGAGATGGCGCCGCCGCTCAGCAGGTTGAACACCAGGCCCAGCGCCGTCACCTGCGCGCCCACCCAGCCCAGGTAGCTGAAGATGATGATGGCCGAGCACAGCACCTCGACCGTGCGGCCAAAGCGCCGGCGGTAGTAGTCGCCGATGGTGATGATGTTCATCGCGTACAGCTTGCGCGCGAAGAACAGGCCCACCAGCACCAGGCACAGGCCGGCGCCGAACGGGTCTTCCACCGTGCCGTGCAGGCCCTCGGCGACGAACTTGGCCGGCGCGCCCAGCACCGTCTCGGCGCCAAACCAGGTGGCAAAGGTGGTGGCGATGATCACCGGCAACGGCAGCGTGCGCCCGGCCACCGCGTAGTCGGCCGTGTTGTGCACCCGCCGCGCGGCAAACAGGCCGATGGCGATGGACGCCAGCAGATACAGGACGATGAAGCTCACCAGCATGGCTTGTCTCCGGGCCAAGGAACAGGTATCAACGTGGACGCGCGATTGTCGCTGTTTTTTACAACTATATTTTTGATAGCTGCCTGCGCTTGTCCAGCGGGCGCTGCAGCCAATTTTTTCTTAAAAAACCAGTACCCGCACCAGGATTTGCATGACGATCAGCCCCAGCACGAAGCCGATGGCGCCATACAGCAGCGACTGCAGCAGACGGTTGGTGCGCCGCTGCTCGGCCAGCAGCTGGCGCAGCTCGGCGTCGGGGGCCTTGCCGGTGTGCTCGCGCAGGTATTCGTGCAGCAGGCGCGGCAGGTCGGGCAGCATGCGCGCGTAGTACGGCGCCTGCTCGCGCATCTCGCGCCACAGGCGCTTGGGGCCCACCTGCTCGAGCATCCACTTCTCCAGGAACGGCTTGGCCGTGCTCCACAGGTCCAGCTCGGGGTCCAGCTCGCGGCCCAGGCCCTCGATGTTCAGCAGCGTCTTTTGCAGCAGCACCAGCTGCGGCTGGATTTCGACATGAAAGCGCCGCGAGGTCTGGAACAGCCGCATCAGCACCATGCCCAGCGAGATGTCCTTGAGCGGCCGGTCGAAGTAGGGCTCGCACACGCTGCGGATGGCCGATTCGAGCTCGTCGATGCGCGTGTCCCGGGGCACCCAGCCGCTTTCCACGTGCAGCTCGGCCACGCGCTTGTAGTCGCGCCGGAAAAACGCGGTGAAGTTCTGCGCCAGGTATTCCTTGTCGTACTCGGTGAGCGTGCCGACGATGCCGAAGTCCAGCGAGATGTAGCGCCCGAACGTGGCCGGCTCCACGCTGACCATGATGTTGCCGGGGTGCATGTCGGCGTGGAAGAAGCCGTCGCGAAACACCTGGGTGAAGAAGATGGTCACGCCGTCGCGCGCCAGTTGCGGGATGTCCACGCCGGCCTCGCGCAGGCGATCGACCTGGCCGATGGGGATGCCGCTCATGCGCTCCATCACGATCACGTCGGAGCGGCACAGGTCCCAGATCATCTCGGGGATCAGCACCAGGTCCAGCCCCGCCATGTTGCGGCGCAGTTGCGCGGCGCTGGCGGCCTCGCGCACCAGGTCCAGCTCGTCGTGCAGATATTTGTCGAACTCGCCCACCACCTCGCGCGGCTTCAGGCGCTTGCCGTCGGCCGACAGGCGCTCGATCCAGCCGGCCATCATGCGGATCAGCTGCAAATCCTGCTCGATGACCTTAAGCATGCCCGGGCGCAGCACTTTCACGGCCACCTCGCGCTCGCGCCCGGTCTTGTCCACCAGGGTGGCAAAGTGCACCTGCGCGATCGAGGCGCTGGCCACCGGCTCGCGCTCGAAGCGGGTGAACAACTCATCCACCGGCTTGCGAAACGCGCGCTCGATGGTGGCCATGGCGACCTCGGCCGGAAACGGCGGCACGCGGTCCTGCAGCAAGGCCAGTTCGTCGGCGATGTCCACCGGCAGCAGGTCGCGCCGGGTGGACAGCACCTGGCCGAACTTGACGAAGATGGGGCCCAGTTGCTCCAGCGCCTCGCGCAGGCGCTGGCCGCGCGGGGCCGACAGGTCGCGCCCGATGGACGCCATGCGCGCCACCAGGCGCAGGCCGGGGTGCTGAAAGCTGGTCAGCACCAGCTCGTCCAGCCCATGGCGCAGGGCCACCCAGACGATGGTGACGGCGCGCGTGACGCGCATCACGAATGCGCCGCTTTGCCAACGCCGGGCAGCCGCGCCGCCAGTTGGCGCAAAGCCTGCGCCATGGCGCGGCCGACGCCCGCCAGGCTGTGCGCGGGCGCGTCGCCGATCAGGCGCGAGAGGTCCTCCTCGGCGTCCCAGCGCACATGGTCGATCAGCCAGCTCACCTCGGCGGCAAATTGCACGTCGCCCTCGATGCGCACGCCCGGCTTGTCGCCGCGCAGCGCGTCCTTGAGCAAACCCAGGGGCGTCGTGTCGGTCACGGTCAGCAGCAAATCGGGCTCGGCCGCCGGCACGCGCTCGCACAGGCCGGCGGGCGTGGCCGCCAGCTGCATCCAGAAGCGACCCCACTGGAGCTTGACCACCCGCCCCTGTTGGCGCATCAGCCGCGCCTGGGCCTCGGGCTCCTGCATCAGCACGTGATTGAGAAACAGCACCAGACGGTGCTGCGTTTCATCGACCAGCCAGTCGGGCGCCTTCAAGCCGGCGCCCAGCTTGGCCAAGCCCTCGGCAAAGCCGGAAAAGGGAGGCTGCATGTTCATGGGCTCGATTATTGATGACAAATGACCCCGTCGCGCCGGCACGAGGGCCGCGCGGGCCATGAAAAAGGGCCCCGGAACCGGGGCCCTTGGGGCGGGTGTGGCCAAGGCCGCGCGGGCGCGCGGCGCCCGGTCATTGCAGGGCCTGCACCCCCGCCACCAGCCAGCCGCCGCGGCCGCTCGTGGGCTTGGTCATGTTCCACACTTCGCGGAACGGGTTGGGGCCGGCCGATGCGTCCTCGCGGATCATGCCGCTGAACTCGACGCTGGCCATGTAGACGTCGCCCTGCTCCTCGATGCCCAGCAACTGCGCTTCGAGCATGTTGACCTCGGTGACGTTGAGCTGGCCGGGGGCCGTGCGCTCGCGCTCGGCCAGCTGGCTCTGGATTTCGGCCAGCATCTCGTCGGTCATCATGGCACGCAGCGTGGGGATGTCCGAGCTGTCCCAGGCGCGTTGCAACGACATGAAGTTGCGCTTGGCGGCCTCGGTGAAGCCCGCCACGTCGAAGTCGGATGGAATGCCCCAGGTCTGCGCGCCCTTCAGGGCCGAGCCGATCATGGAGCCGCCGCCCGCCGGCGCCCCGCCGTCAAAGGCCGCCGCTTGCGACTCCCAGGGGCGCGCCGAGGCGTCGTTGCCGATCTTGGTCGGGTTGTACTGGGGCGGCGTGACGGGGTTGGCCGCGCCGGCGCCCTGGTACGCCATGGGCGCCGCGCCGCCCTGGCGCCCGCGGCGCAACATGCCCACGACCGCCAGCGCCGCCAGCACCAGCAGGCCGATCAGCAGGATGTTGCCGAACGCGGCGCCCAGGCCCAGCGAGTGCGCCAGCCAAGCCAGGCCCAGACCGGCCGCCAGACCGCCGAGCATGCCCGTCCAGGGCTTGCGTGCGGTCGCTGCCCCGGCGGCGCCCGCCGTGTTGGCGGCGTTGGTGGCTTGGCTGGGCGCTGCCGGCGGCGTGGCTTGGCGCTGGGTGACGTTGCCGGACTGGCGGCCGAAGGAGCCGCCGCCGCCCAGGCGCTTGGCTTCGGCTTCGAAGCTGAAAGCGCCCACCAGGAACACGGCCAGCAGCACCGTCATCAGGCGCGAGAGGATTCGATTGAATTTCATCCGAGGTGATCTCCCAAGGTCAGATGGATGGAAAACGGGGCCATTTTGCCCGAACGCACAAAAAATGAACAGAGGTCAAGCACACTTGATGCCGACGTGAAGCGCCACCACGCCGCCGCTCAGGTTGTGAAAATCGACGTGGCCGAAACCATTGACCTTCATCAGGGCCTTTAGTTCCGCCTGGCCGGGGTGCATGCGGATCGACTCGGCCAGATAGCGGTAACTGTCGGCATCGCCCGCCACCAGGCGCCCCAGGCGCGGCAGCACGCTGAAGGAGTACAGGTCGTAGGCCTTGCGCAGCGGCTTGGCCACCTGCGAGAACTCCAGCACCAGCAGCTTGCCGCCCACCTTGAGCACGCGCGCCATCTCGCGCAACGCGGCGTCCTTGTGCGTCATGTTGCGCAGGCCGAAGGCCACGCTCACCAGGTCGAAGCGGCCATCGGCAAAGGGCAGGTGCTCGGCGTCGCACACGGTGGTGGGCAGGATCACGCCGGCGTCCAGCAGGCGGTCGCGCCCGGTGCGCAGCATGGCCTCGTTGATGTCGGTGTGCACCACCTCGCCGCTGGCGCCCACCTTTTTGGCAAAGGCCAGCGCCAGATCGCCCGTGCCGCCGGCAATGTCCAGCACGCGCTGGCCCGGCTGCGGGTTGGCCACCATGATGGTGTAGCGCTTCCACAACCGGTGCAGGCCACCCGACATCAGGTCGTTCATCAGGTCATAGCGCGAGGCCACCGAGTCGAACACGCCGCGCACGCGCCGCGCCTTGTCCTGCTCATCCACCGTCTCGTATCCAAAATGCGTGCTGGTCATGACAACCCGTTCGATATGTCGATCGTCGATCGAAGGCGCTACGATGCGTCTCGCCCCAAAGTGCGGTCGGCCCGTTCGCGTCCGCGAAACGCCGGTGCCGACCAACGTTCAACTGTAGCGCAGCCGCTGCGCCGCCCCGGCCCGCCCTCGACCCGCCATGAAACCCAGCGCCCGCAAAGCCGACAAGGAACTCCCGCTGACCCTGGACATTCGCCTGCTCGGGCGCATCCTGGGCGACGTGATTCGCGAGCAGGAGGGCGCCAGCGCCTACGACACGGTCGAGCAGGTGCGCCAGCTGTCGGTGGCGTATCGCCGCGACGCCGACCCGCGCGCCGACCGGGCGCTGAAGAAGCTGCTGACCTCGCTCAGCGGCGACCAGACGGTGAGCGTGATCCGCGCCTTCACCTACTTCAGCCACCTGGCCAACCTGGCCGAGGACCGCCACCACATCCGCCGCCGCGCCGTGCACGAGCGCGCCGGCAGCAGCCAGGACGGCAGCATCGAAGTGGCCTTCACCCGCCTGCGCCGCGCCGGGCTGAGCGACGAGCGCATCGTGCAGACCCTGGCCAGTGCCTACGTGGCCCCTGTACTCACCGCCCACCCCACCGAAGTGCAGCGCAAGAGCATCCTGGACGCCGAGCGCGAGATCGCCCAGTTGCTGGCCCAGCGCGACGACATCCAGGCGCGCGCCCCGCTGCATGGCGGCGCCCGGGACACGCTGAGCGCACGCGAGCTGGCCGCCAACGAGGCGCAATTGCGCGCCCGCGTGGCGCAGCTGTGGCAGACGCGACTGCTGCGCTTTTCCAAACTCAGCGTGGCCGACGAGATCGAAAACGCGCTGTCCTACTACGAATCCACCTTCCTGCGCGAGATCCCCCGCCTGTATGCCGAGCTGGAGCAGGCGCTGGGCGGCGGCCGGCACGTGGCCCCGTTCCTGCGCATGGGCCAGTGGATCGGCGGCGACCGCGACGGCAACCCCAACGTCGGCGCCGACACGCTGGCGCTGGCCCTGCGCCGCCAGGCCGAGGTGGCCTTGCGCCACTACCTGACCGAAGTGCACCACCTGGGGCGCGAGCTGTCCTTGTCGGCCAAGCTGGTGCAGGTCTCGCCCGCCATGGAGCAACTGGCGGCGCGCTCGCCCGACACCAGCGCGCACCGCAGCGACGAGCCCTATCGCCGCGCGCTCACCGGCATCTACGCGCGACTGGCCGCCACGCTCAAGGACTTGAGCGGCGGCGAGGCGGCGCGCCACGCCGTGGCGCCGCAAAACGCCTACGCCAGTGCCGCCGAATTTTTGGCCGATTTGCAGGTGATCGACGCCTCGCTGCAATCGCACCGCGCCGGCGTGCTGGCCGCCGAGCGCCTGCACCCGCTGATGCGCGCGGTGGAGGTGTTCGGCTTTCACCTGGCCACGGTGGATTTGCGCCAAAGCTCCGACCAGCACGAGCGCGTGGTGGCCGAGCTGCTGGCGGTGGCACGCATCCACCCCGACTATGCGGCCCTGCCCGAATCCGAGCGCCGCGCCCTGCTGCTGGGCCTGCTGCAGGATGCGCGGCCGCTGCGCGTGATGGGCGCGGCGTACTCGGAGCACACGCAAGGCGAGATCGCCATCTTCGAGACCGCGCTGCGCATGCGCCAGCGCTACGGCCCGGATGCCATCCGCCACTGCATCATCAGCCACACCGAGACGGTGAGCGATCTGCTGGAAGTGCTGCTGCTGCAAAAAGAAACAGGCCTGATGCAAGGCACATTGGACGAACATGAGGCCCCCACGCTCGGCACTGTCGTGTCCTCGCTGCCCCCCGAGGGGGCGCAGGCGCGCTTGGGGCGGCCCGGCGCTGCGCCTGGCGCCATGGCCGACCTGATCGTGGTGCCGCTGTTCGAAACGATCGAAGACTTGCGCAACGCCGCGCCCATCATGCGCGAGTACTACGAGCTGCCCGGCATCACCGCGCTGCTGCAACGCAGCGGCGGCGAGCAGGACATCATGCTGGGCTACAGCGACAGCAACAAGGACGGCGGCATCTTCACCAGCAACTGGGAGCTGTACCGCGCCGAAATCGCGCTGGTGCAAATCTTCGACGAGATGAACGCGGGCCGCACCGCCGGGCCGTCCCAAGGTGCGGCAGCCCCCTTGGGGCTGAGGGCTGCGGCTCCAGCCCTGCCAGTGCAGGGCTGGACAGCCCGAAGAGGAGCCGACTCTGGCGGCTCCGCGGCCTGCAAGGCCAGCGAACCACGCGCAGCGGGGAGCGTGGGGGCGCCGATTCGCCTGCGCATGTTCCACGGCCGCGGCGGCACCGTGGGGCGCGGCGGCGGCCCCAGCTACCAGGCCATCCTGGCGCAACCACCGGGCACCGTGCGCGGGCAGATCCGCCTGACCGAGCAGGGCGAGGTCATCGCCAGCAAATACGCCAACCCCGAGATCGGCCGGCGCAACCTGGAGACGCTGGTGGCCGCCACGCTGGAGGCCACGCTGCTGCAGCCGACCCAGCCGGCCAGCCCGGCCTTCCTCGACGCCGCCGAGCAGCTCTCGCGCGCCAGCATGGCCGCGTATCGCGCGCTGGTGTACGAGACGCCGGGCTTTGCCGACTACTTCTTCAACGCCACGCCGATCCGCGAGATCGCGCAGCTCAACCTCGGCTCACGCCCCGCATCGCGCAAGGCCAGCCAGAAGATCGAGGACTTGCGCGCCATCCCCTGGGGCTTCAGCTGGGGCCAGTGCCGCCTCACGCTGCCGGGCTGGTACGGCTTTGGCTCGGCGGTGCAGGCGTTCATCGACGCCCCCGGCAAAGACCCCGAACGGCAACGGGCGCTGCTGCGCAAGATGCTGCGGCAATGGCCATTTTTCAGCACCCTGCTGTCCAACATGGACATGGTGCTGGCCAAGAGCGACCTGGCGCTGGCCGCGCGCTACAGCGAGCTGGTGCCCGACGCGCGTCTGCGCAAGAAGGTGTTCGCGGCCATCCAGGCCGAATGGCACCGCACCGTCGCCGCCCTTGCGCAGATCACCGGCGAGAAAAACCGCCTGGCCGGCAACCCCGCGCTGGCGCGCTCCATTCGCCACCGCTTTCCCTACATCGACCCACTGCACCACCTGCAGGTGGAGCTGCTGCGCCGCTGGCGCGCGGCGCCCGGTGACGAGAGGGTGCAAACGGGCATCCACATCTGCATCAACGGCATCGCGGCGGGCTTGCGCAATACAGGCTAACCCCCAATCTCCACACGCTTCGCGTTGTTGCGCTTCCCCCCTTTCAGGGGGCACCGCCAGCAACCGGGCCAAGCCCGGCTGCGGCGGTCACTGGCCTGGCTTGCTCCGCAGCCGTCCGATCCGTGGGGCTCGAACCGCAGTCGGCCGCAATCGCCTTGTTCGAAGACGACTCAGCGCTGCTTCTTGGCATGGAACACCATCGGCGCGGCCGGCGCCTTGGCCAGCGTGGGCATGGGCGTGTCGCGATCGCGGCCGGCGGCCGCCAGGCGGGCCTCGTAGTCGCGCCACAGTTGATCCTGCTCGGCACCCAGATGGCGCAGGTATTCCCAGGTGAAGATGCCGCTTTCGTGCCCGTCGGAAAAGCGCGGCTGCACGGCGTAATTGCCCACCGCGTTCATCGCGGTGATCTGCACCTCGCGCTTGCCGGTTTGCAGCACCTCCTGGCCGGGGCCGTGGCCGGCCACCTCGGCCGAGGGCGAATACACGCGCATCAGCTCGAAGGGCACGCGATAGCGCGTGCCGTCGGCCCACACCAGCTCCAGCACGCGCGACTTGGCGTGGATGGTGATGGCCTCGGGCGGCGGCGCGCTGGCGGATTTCTGGGCGACGGGGGAAGGGTTTGAATTGGCCATCGGTCGTGAGTTTGCAGCGGGGCGTTGCGGACTATTGTGCCGCGCTGCCCGGGCGCGGCAGGGCAGCGCCGCGCAATGGCCCTGCCGGGGCTTCTGCTAATCTTTCGGACCCATTGCCGCCCCAGCCGCCACCGTGAACTCCCCTGCCCTGCAACGCGCCGTCTTCCTGCTCTTGCTGACGGGGGTCACCGTGGCCTTTTGCTGGGTCATCTCGCCGTTTTTCGGCGCGGTGTTCTGGGCCATGGTGCTGGCGTTGATGTTCATGCCCTTGCAGCGGCGCCTGTGCATCCGGCTGCGCGGGCACGACACGCTGGCGGCCATCGGCACGCTGCTGATCTGCCTGCTGATCGTGGTCGTGCCCCTGATCTTCATCATTGGCGCCATGGTCAACGAAGCAGCCGCCTTCAGCCAGCGCGTGCGCAGCGGCGGGCTGGACTTGCGCGCGTATTTTCAGCAGGTGGTCGATGCGCTGCCGAGCTGGGTGCACAGCCTGATGGGGCGCTTTGGCGTGGTCAGCCTGCAGGACGTGATGGACAAGGTCTCGGCGGCACTGGTGCAGGGCGGCCAGGCGCTCACGACACGAGCGCTGGCGATCGGACAGAACACGCTGCTGCTCATGGTCAACCTGGGGATCACGCTGTATCTGCTGTTCTTCTTTCTGCGCGACGGGCGCGATCTGGCGCGCATGATCCGCGGCGCCGTGCCCATGGAGCCGGCGCACACCAACTACCTGCTACACAAGTTCGCCACCGTGGTGCGCGCCACCGTCAAGGGCACGGTGGTGGTGGCGCTGGTGCAGGGCTGCCTGGGCGGCATCGCGTTCGCGGTGCTGGGCGTTGGCGGCGCGGTGCTGTGGGGCGTGACGATGGCGGTGCTGTCGCTGGTGCCGGCGGTGGGCTCGGCGCTGGTGTGGGGGCCCGTGGCCATTTACCTGATGGCCACCGGCTCGGTGATGTCGGGCGTCGGTCTGGTGGCGTGGGGCGCGGGCGTGATGGGCATGGTGGACAACCTGCTGCGCCCCATCCTGGTGGGCAAGGAAACCAAGCTCCCCGACTTTCTGGTGCTGCTGTCCACCATTGGCGGCATCTCGATCTTCGGGCTCAACGGCTTTGTCATCGGGCCGGCCATCGCGGCGCTGTTCGTGGCCAGTTGGGCGCTGTTCAGCGTGACCGGGGACGAAGCACCGGCCGCGCTGGCGGCAAGCGCGCCGGCGCCGGCGCCGCCCCCCCAAACGCCCGAGCCCTGATCACGGGCGGCCCCGGGGTTCAAGCCAAATCAGCCTGTAGCGCGCTCCCATCAAGCGCATGTAACTATTGTTTGAATAGCAATCAAACCAGCACGCGCTCGATGCCGCCGGCGTTGGCGCGCGCCACGTAGTCGGGCAGCCAGCCTTCGCCCAGGATGTGGCGGGCCATCTCGATGACGATGTAGTCGGCCTCCAGCAGGCCATTGGTCAGATCGTCCTCGTAGCGCTTCAAGCCTTGCAGGCAGCTGGGGCAGCTGGTCAGAATCTTGACGTTGCCCTGGTCGGCCACGGCGCCGCTGGCGCGCAAGGCGGCCTCGCCCTTTTTGATCTCCTGCTCCTTGCGAAAGCGCACCTGGGTGGAGATGTCGGGGCGCGTGACGCCCAGCGTGCCCGACTCGCCGCAGCAGCGCTCGCTCTTGACGACCTGCTCGCCGATCAGCGCCTTGACGGTCTTCAGCGAGTCCTGCTGCTTCATCGGGTCGTGGCAAGGCTGGTGGTACAGGTAAGCGCCTTGCTGGGCCGCGGGCAGGGTGATGCCTTTTTCCAGCAGGTATTCGTGGATGTCCACGATGCGGCTGCCCGGAAAAATCTCGTCGAAGCGATAGTCGGCCAGCTGGTCGTAGCAGGTGCCGCAGGAGACGACGACGGTCTTGATGTCCAGGTAGTTCAGCGTGGTGGCCACGCGGTGCAGCAGCACGCGGTTGCCGGTGATCATCTGCTCGGCCTGATCGAACTGGCCCGAG
>Ga0116191_1002394_pt1 | contig 14302 bp, 11 predicted proteins | sample AD_UKC111_MetaG_FD_89897 | JGI IMG/M metagenome (GOLD analysis project Ga0116191, IMG submission 89897) | Active sludge microbial communities of municipal wastewater-treating anaerobic digesters from Hong Kong - AD_UKC111_MetaG | ecosystem: Engineered > Bioreactor > Anaerobic > Digestate...
GAGAGAATATTATACTTCCCGGATTATATTACACACACAGGCGGAAGATATTCCTCCGGAACGGAGTATATCTTGCATGGGCCCCTTTTATGCAGCTTAAACCTTCAGAGAAAGTCTTCGAGGCAGATGTAAGGTGCAGAACTATCGGAGATATTACATGTACAGGAGTGACACTGTCGAAAGCTCAGTCGCTTAAGGAGATAATCTCGGAGATTGCAGCCACAAGAGTAACTGAAAGGGGAGGCAGGTATGATGATAAAAGATCGGAAGCTGCAATGGAGGACAGAAAAAAGGAAGGATATTTTTAAGGTGCGCGGTATGCGGCGCGAGGCGCGGGGAAAACCAGTATTGGGATTTCCACACACCTCGAACCTCGGATCGCAAACCCCGGCCTTTCAAATTAACGACAATATGGAAGATAACAGAAACAGTAATTTTAAGAGCCTTCTCAGGTTTACTACCGCAGGAAGCGTTGATGACGGCAAGAGCACACTGATAGGAAGGCTTCTGTACGACAGCAAATCAATATTTGAGGATCAGATGGAGCATATAGTCCAGTCGAGCAAACGTTTGGGAAAAGAGGACGTTGACCTGTCACTCCTCACCGACGGCCTCAGAGCCGAGAGGGAACAGGGCATAACAATAGATGTTGCCTACAGGTACTTTGCTACTCCATCCAGAAAATTCATTATCGCAGATACTCCCGGGCATATACAGTACACGAGGAACATGGTCACTGGAGCAAGTACCGCCGACCTGGCTGTAATACTTATCGATGCAAGAAAAGGGGTGCTGGAGCAGACTATAAGACATTCATATATTGCAGCACTTCTCGACATAAGGCACATAATATTCTGCATAAACAAGATGGATATGGTGAATTATTCGGAGGCTGATTTTATCAAAATAAAGAATGACCTTTCAGTTCTGGCATCACGACTCAATGTTGAGGATGTACATTTTATTCCAATAAGTGCAAAGTACGGAGACAATGTGGTGGAACCATCTGAAAACATGAAGTGGTATAACGGCCTTACTTTTCTAAGGCTCATCGAGACTATTCAGATAAAAAAAGATAAAAATTCATCGGATGCCAGATTCCCGGTTCAGACTGTCATCCGGCCCCTGTCGTCGGATTATCATGACTACAGAAGCTATGCAGGAAGAGTTGCAGGAGGAGTGTTCAGGAAAGGTGATGAAGTTGTTGTAATGCCATCCATGCTAAGGTCAAGGATCAAATCCATTGACGTGATGAACAGGAGCCTGGCTGAAGCATCAGCAGGTGATTCGGTTTCAATTCAGATAGAAGACCAGATTGACATAAACAGGGGCGACTTAATTGTAAAGCCCGACAAGCTTGCCACCTCAGGACAGGATATAACCATGATGCTATGCTGGTTTAATGAGAAACCCCTGAAGACCGGAGTGAAATACTTCCTGAGGAATAATACACGTGAAACAAGCTGCATAGTGAAGTCGGTAAACTACAGGATGAACATCAATACTCTTGAAAAAGAAACAACTGACGAACTTGTCAGAATGAATGATATTGTAAATATTACTCTCAGGACTGCTTCACCCCTCTCGTACGACAGTTACGTAAAAAACAATATAACAGGAAGCATCATCCTTATAGAAGAGGGAACTAATGAAACTGTTGCAGCAGGGATGATTGAATAAAGCAAATAAGTCTTTTACAGACAAAAATTTATTCTCCGGCTTTAAGTCTCGGATCTGGTTCCACTTTAAGAATAAATTCCTTCGGAGGGATGACGTCCATAAGGTATCTGACAAAATAATCCCAGCGTCTTCTCATGATGTAATAGCTGTCGGAACCATATCCGTGTCTTGCATTCGGCAAGATCAGGAAGTCAAAATCCTTGTTTGCTTTGATGAGCGAATCTGCAACCAGGTAGGTATTATAGGGAGGAACATTGTCATCCATACCTCCATGGATAAGCAGAAGCCTGCCCTTAAGATTCCTGGCATACATCTGGTTTGCCTGGCTTTCATAACTTGATTTCCCGTTTTTATCGATAGTTTCCAGACCTATATATCTTTCTCCCCAGTCGTCTTCATAATTTCTGTTGTCGTGATTACCCGATTCTGAAATGCCAACCTTGAAGAAATCAGGGAATTTGAACATTGCAGAAGCAGTTGCAAATCCTCCCCCCGAGTGCCCCCATACGCCAACCCTTTCAAGATCGATATAGGTAAAACGTTCTGCCAGTTGTCTGAGGCCGGCGACCTGGTCATGCAATGTGTTTTCTGCCATATTCCCGTAACATGCATCATGGAATGACTTGGACCTGTCAGGATTGCAGCTTCCTTCGAGCTGCACAACAACAAAGCCAAGTTCGGCAAGGGCCTGGCAGTCACCGCGGGCAGCCAGAAAACTCCATGAACCGACACTTCCGCCCTGAGGACCAGGGTAGATATTGACTATAACCGGATATTTTTCGCCGCTTTTAAGTCCTGATGGTGTGAAAAGAAGGCCGTAAAGGTCCCACCTGTTGTCGGCAGATCTTACTGTAAACGGTAAAGGAGGCTTCCAACCTGTTGCTTTCAGGCGCGAAATATCGGTCTTCTCAAGTACAGACACAAGCTTGCCCCTGATGTTCCTGATCTCTGTAACCGGAGGTACATCAGGCTGCGACCAGGTATCGATGAAATATTTCTTATCCGGAGAAAAACTGATACTATGATCGCCGTGTCCGGGAGTCAGCAGGGTCATATTTTTTCCTGAGAAATCGATCCTGTACAGGTACCGGAAATAAGGATTAACGCCTGCTTCTTTGCCTCCTGCGATAAAATATATTGTCCTGTTCTTTTCATCTGTATAAAGAACCTCTCTCACAACGAAATCGCCCGAAGTGATCTGGTTCTTTAAAGCTCCTGTTGCGGCGTCATAAAGATAAAGATGCCCCCAGTCGCTTCTTTCTGAATACCAGATTATTTCATTAGTTGCAGAAAAATATTTCCAGTTTATAGTTCCCTGTCCCGATTCATATTGAGTCGGGACCTTTTCTTCAAAAATATCTTTTACTTCTCCGGTTTCGCAATCAGCTATTCTCACGTTCTCCTGTTTATGATCGCGGCTTGTGGAAACAAAGACAAGCTTTTTACTGTCGGAACTCCATGCGACATCATCAAATCCACCTTCACATGATATGTCATCGCAAAGGGTGCCCCTTCGGGCATCACTGCTCATTTTCAGTCTTACCATCCGGGCTGGTTCTTTGGTAATGTCTATAATCACTCTGTAAATCCGGATGATATCATTGTCTCCGGGAAGCGGATATTTCCATGCCTGTAAATCAGGTGCGCCAACCCTTGTTTTAACAAGGTACATATCGCTTACATGCCGTTGGTCCTGTTGAAATGTTGCAATTTTCCTGGAATCGGGTGACCAGCTCAGAACAGGCCTGTCGCTGTGTTTCCAGCCTGCATTGTCGGTTGCATAACCGAAATTTTCAATTCCGTCAATGGTAAGAGCCCTTTCTTTTCCGGTAGCAGTTTCCCTTATCCAGAGATTCCAGTCGCGAATAAAAGCCACATATTTTTTGTCAGGCGATAAAACCTCATCAAACATAATGTTATTTTCCTCAGGGATATATGAAGCTTTTTCAAACAATTCCTTCCTTGTTGGAGCAAAGACTTTTTTACCATCAGCCGGGTTGAAAAGAACAAATTCAACTTTGTTATCTGTCATTGACTTGTACCATAAACTGCCGTCGGGCAGCCACTCGGGACGTATGTCATTGTCTGTTAATTTATTAACATTCGGGCCCAGCATCGAGGCTGCATGCCGGTAATCAGCTTCGGTCAGCATCCCGGAACCCTGTCCGTAAGTCACATTTATTGCTATGAGGTATATCAGAAACAGATAAGCAACTTTTTTTGTCATGGGTGAGTTTTTAAAGATATTGCTACAATTTTACAAAACCTTTCGGTTTAATCTGGCACTTTTACCACTTTAAAAAATTAAATTTAAGGCAGAAAGAAAACTGTTGTTATTTCTTTGACTTTGGTAGCAGTGGATCAGAAAATCTAAACAAAATAAAAGAATCATGGATACAAGTAAATACACTGGTTTTATTGACCATAGTCCCTTAAAAATGGATGCAACAGAAGAAGAAATCATAAGGTTCTGCAGTGAAGCTGTTGAATATTCTTTTCATGCGGTTGTTGTATTTCCTCATTATATCAGTCTGGCAAAGGAGAGGATAAGGGATTCGGGCGTTATGCTTGAAACAGTGGTGGGATTTCCGTTCGGGAATGAGCTGATATCAATTAAGGAGGAGCAGGCAAAGGCTTACCTTGATCTGGGTGTGGACGAAATTGACATGGTGATGAATATTTCGGCGTTTAAAAGCGGTAGGACCGATCATGTCAAACGCGACATAGATGCAGTATTGAAACAGATAAGAGCAAAAAATGCTCTTTTGAAAGTCATTATTGAAATAGAACTTTTATCTGATGAAGAGATTGTCAGGGCATGCAATATTGTGGCTGATGTTGGCGCCGATTTTGTTAAAACATCTGTTGGCCTGTTAAGGGGAAGCAAACCATGTGAAGTTGAAAAAGTTAAATTAATGCATGATACAGTTGCTTCAAAGGGATTGAAAGTGAAAGCAAGCGGAGCTATACATACTCCGGAAAAGTTCCTGGCAATGATCGAAGCGGGGGCTTCGAGGATAGGGACCTCAAAAGGGATTGAAATAATTAAAGGAATTCAGGATAACGCTTCTTCTTTCGACTATTGAGGCGCGGTGAACGGCAAGGATTTCAGACCGTTTATGCAGCAAGATGCTTGAAAAGGTCAAACACAAGAAAAACAGGCCAGACCATAGCTTTCAGGAATCCCAATACTCCCATCCAGAATCCTGTTGCTGTGGATATGAAATAAATTGCTGCGCCTATAAAGCCAAGGCCATATACGGCATTTGATGAATTAGTTCCGCATTTGATACTTTCTTTCATGACTTTTTCATTTTTTGTTACTGTAAAAAAATTTCACCAAATTTATTCTATCTGACTGCCAAATTCAAGTAATTCACCAAAAGATAATTAGATTTGGATCATGAATGAGGCAGTAAATATTTCTGCGATTTCAATTTTTGTTTTCCTGGGAATATTCCTGGGTTTTGTACTCTCATTTTTCTTCATATTCAAAAGGTCGCCTAACAGCCTGGCCAACAGGTATCAGGGACTGCTGCTCCTTTCATTGTCATTATGTATCCTTGAGCAATTCATGAATATGACCGGGCTTATAGTAAAGGTATTGCCCCTAACAAATTTCACTGAGCCGCTCAATCTTGTAATAGGCCCTTTCCTTTATTTGTTTGTAAAAAAAAGCATAGATCAGATAGGATCAAAAAAGGAGTGGTTTCATTTCATACTCCCGCTGCTGTACCTTGCCTATATGATGTTTGATTACATTCAGACAAATGAGTTTAAGTACAATTCCTATATTGCAAGCTATCACCCTGACTGGCCAAGACTTGACGTCAGACTCGTGATCCAGCCAGATCCGTTGGATCTGAAGAGATATCTTAATCTTGTGACTGCAATTCAGATATTATTCTATGTTGTTCTTTCTTTTGTAAAAATTTCCCGAACTGCCCGGTTATCTGGTTCGACATTACTAAACACCGGCGATGATGTCCTCAGGTCTTTGAGAAACATGGTAGTTCACCTGCTGATCATAGTGATTATTTTCATTTCTGTGAAATTAAACTTCGAGGGTGACCTTGGAGATTATTTCATTGGAGTCTATGTAGGCATTTTCACCCTGATGACAACACTGAGAGTAATGAATGAATCGGCTTACTTTGAGAGGACCGCATCATTTATTGACCTGCCCGATGTGAAATACCGGAAATCATCTCTGAATGAGAATAGTAAGCAAAAGATTCTGAACAGCATAATTTCCGAATTTGAAAAGAAGGAATATTACATGGAAAACCTGGCTTCACTTTCAGATCTTTCAAAAAAGATCGGGCAGAGCCACCATCATGTTTCACAGGTGATAAATGAAAAGCTTGGGAAAAACTTTTTTGAGCTTCTCGCTTATTACAGGATTGAAAAAGCAAAAGATATACTAAAGAGTGATAAAGGGGCAAAAATTACCATTGAAGAGTTATCAGAACTGGTCGGATATAATTCCAAAACCGCTTTTAATAATGCTTTCCGTAAGCTGACAGGCAAGACTCCTTCAGAATTCAGAAAATCATCAGAGATCAGATAATCAATTAATTAGTTGTCGATTGAAATACATGCCGATAAGGATGTACATCATCCTTATAAGGATGTTCTTTATCCGGGATATTGCGATTGTAGATTTGCTTCAACAACAAAAACAATTCGCAATGAATAAGCAATTTGTAAACCTTCAATCAAATCGCTGGCCGGAAATAAATGATCTTATTGAATCCTGCCGCAGGGGAGACCAGAGAGCCCAGCTGCAGGTTTATAAACTTTATTATAAGCCTCTGTATAACCTGTGCCTTCAGATAATCAGCGAAAAGAGCAAGGCTGAAGATCTGATGCAGGAATCTTTCCTCCTTGCATTTGAAAACATCCATTCTTATAATGGAAATCTTGAATTCTATTCCTGGCTTGTCAACCACATTAAATATGCATACAGATATGGAAAAACTGCTAAGTAAAACCGGCTCAGCCAGATACTGGATTGTAGCAATAATTTTTATTGCCGCGAAGCTGTTGCTTCATTTCCTTACCAATACGAAGTATGAACTTCTCAGGGATGAGATGCTTTTCTTCAACATGGGAGAACATCTGAGTGCTGGCTATGCCACAGTGCCGCCGGTGACAGGATTTATTGCATTTCTGTCACATAAGATTTTCGGATTTTCAGTTTTCGGAATCAGGTTCTTTCCGGCTGTTCTTGGGGCCGCGTCCATTTACCTGATGGCATTACTGGTCAGGGAGATAGGGGGTGGTATTTTTGCTCTGACCATTGCGGCAGCCTCTTATCTTTTTGCTCCCGGATTTCTTCTTACAGGAACACTCTTTACTCCCAATTCTTTCGAAGAATTTATCTGGATACTTGCGACTTTGTTCATAATAAAGCTCGTAAAAACAAACAAGCCGGTGCTTTGGCTGCCGGTTGGTGTCCTTACAGGGTTAGGATTCCTTAACAAATATTCAATGCTTTTCCTGGCAGCCGGGATCATTCCGGCATTGTTTTTCAGTACTTACAGACGTTTGCTGGCATCAAGGTATTTTCTGATGGCAATATTAGCCTGCCTTATTATTATGGTGCCAAATCTGATATGGCAATACGGGCATGGCTGGCCGGTAATTATACATATGAGCGAGCTGAGAAGCGGCCAGCTTGATCTTTTGGGATTTCTTTACTTCCCTACATCTCTTTTTTCCTATTGTCAGGGTTCCATATTCATTTCCATTACCGGCCTTGTATTTTTAATTTTCGGCAAGGAAGAAAAACAATACAGATTTATCGGATTATCATCACTTATTGTTTTTCTCCTTTTGCTTTGCCTCAAAGGCAAGGGTTATTATGGCCTGGTGATCATGCCTGTCCTGTTTGCAGCGGGCGGATACGCTCTTGAAAAATACTTCAGGGGACCGCTTCTTTATGTCCGTAACGGCCTGGTTGCAATTTCTCTCATAATGTCCCTGATCGCACTTCCGTCAGGCCTGCCGGTTCTTTCCTATTCTGGTTACGATAAATATGTCAGTATGACGCGTAACTTTATTTTTCATCCTCTCCTTGAATGGGATAACGGAACCCGGCATAACTTCTCTCAGGCATATGCTGATATGACAGGGTGGAATGAGCTTGCTGGCATTGTGGCAAAGGCTTACAATTCGCTTACGGATGAAGAGAAAACCCGATGCACGATTTTTGGAGAAAAAAGTTACGGTTATGCAGGAGCCGTATATTTCTATGGTAAAAGATATGGTCTGCCTGAAGCTGTGACTTTCCATGAAAGCTATGTCTTCTGGGCGCCTGATTCGATACCTGACGGGCCTTTGATATATATTTACCGCGACCGGAATGATATGGATGAGATATTTTCTGAGGTGAGTGAAATAGGCAGTGTTGATAATATCTATTTCAGGGAAAAGGGACTTAAGGTATTTCTTTGCAGGTCACCCAGAGAAGATGTAAGAAAAATTTACAAAGATCTGGCAGCTGAAGAAAAGAAAAGGTATAGCCGGTAGCCTGCTCCTGAACTTTATGTTTTAGAACCTGAGGTACGACAGCAAAGTGCGGGGGTCAACTGTCAGGGTTCCTCGAATGCTGTTCATTACTGAAATATCCGTCGTGGAAAAGGGAATATCTCATTGACAGATGCCTCATATTTATCATACTCCTGCTTAAAGATTTTCCTGAGAATTCCTGTCTCACCGTGAATGGAAATTTTAAAACCTATGTACAGCACAATTGCTATGGATAAAATAAGCCCTGAATGAAAAATGATTCCCAGGGATGGGATGATAAATACAATAATTGATGCATAAATCGGATTCCTGCAGAGGCCAAATGGACCCTCCGTCAGAAGAACACCAGGTTTAAAGTATTTAAGGAAATAAACTGCTGAGTAAACCCAGAAGATGATTCCGGTGCCAAGCCAGATGAATCCGGATATCCTGGCGGGTAAATTGTCAAGGAAGGGGAGATCGAAGAAATCGGGATATTTGTACATTACTGTCAGTGACAGCAAAATATATGGAAGGCATATTAATGCCAGTTTTGGTCCGCAACCGAAAAGCGTCATTGAGTTCTTCATCTGCTGTCCTGAATCTTTGGTTTTAAACGATATTTTTATGGAAAGTAAAATTATATCAATATGATAAGAAGCACAAAATTATTTATGTCATGTCATCCGCTCAGACAATCATCCGTAGATCAGGCTTAAAGCGGACAAACGAAGGGGAACTAAAAAATTAGGCGTGATATTTATAAAATAGTTGGACAACTGAATAATTAGGCATAAATTTGTATTATATACCGGCTTAATTCCGGTTCGACAACAGAAAGAATTCAGCCGATATTATTGAGTAGAGTTCGCCGGGAGACACTGGCTCAACGAAAATGAAAACATATCAGTAAATCAAATATAAAAAATGGAGGAAATGAAAATGAAAAAAAAGGAGAAGTTACACCTGACAAAGGCTGAGGAAGAGATAATGCAGATACTGTGGAATATGAAAAAGGGAATAGTGAAAGATATACGGCTCTGTTTCAATGAGCCGCGACCCGCCAGAAACACAGTGTCGACTGTTGTAAGGGTGCTTGAAAAGAAGGGTTTTGTTGGCCACAAGGCTTATGGCAATACGCATCTTTATCACCCCATTGTTTCAAAGGAAGAATACTCAAAGAGCCAGCTTTTCAGACTTCTTGACGGTTATTTCAACAGTTCCTTTCCGGCAATGGCCTCATTCTTTGCAAAGGAAAAAGATATGTCGATAAAAGAACTTGAGGGACTGCTTGAGGAAACCAAAAATGAACTTAAAAAGACAAAAAAGACAAAATAATGGAATCATTTGCCTGGTACCTGCTTAAGTCGGCAATATGGCTGGCCGGATTTGCACTTGTGTATCTCCTGTTCCTGCAAAACGAACGGTTTTTCAGGACCAAAAGATACTTTCTTGTGGCGGGTATTCTGATTTCGTTTTTTTTCCCCCTAATAACCTTTCATTACAGGACAGCGCTGCCTGCAGGTCCTGACCTTGCCGGATTTCAGAACATAGCCGGGCAGAAATCAGGCGGATCACATCTTTCGGGGATCGGATTTGATGGCATTTTGTTGATTACGGTTTATATTGGCGGAATAGTTTTTCTGCTTTTCAAATCTCTCATACAAATTGCCAGCGTGATGAAAAGTATCAGCGGGAAGGAGATTACCAGGGTAAGCAAGGCAAAGATCGTGAGGTCATCAGAGTATTCAGGTTCGTTCTCATTCTTAAATTACATCTTCATAAACCCGTCGGTTTCTGGTGCAGAACTGAATGCTATAATGGGCCATGAGCTGGTTCATGTCAATCAAATGCACTGGATTGACCTGTTGCTTGCCGACATGATCCGCCTGATTCAGTGGGCTAACCCCTTTGCATGGATTTATATCCGTTTTATGCGGCAGAACCATGAATACATAGCCGATCAGGTGGCTCTTGAGACCAGCGCTGACCAGGCATTGTATAAAGCTGTTCTTGTCAACCAGCTTCTGGAAACAAGGGTCTTTAACCTTTCCAATTACTTTGGTTATTCACTGAATAAGAGGCGGTTTGAAATGATGAACAAAACCTTTTGGTCGCCGTACAGGAAAACAAGATTGTTCCTGATAGCGCCTGTCATAGTATTAATTTTCTACGCTTTTGCCACCCCTCAATATAAACCTGCCGATGATGGTGTACCGGCTGATAAGGTGACCCCTGTTTCTGAAGTGGTATTAACTGCAAATAAGATAGGTTACCAGATTCTGCCCAGACCGGATTTTGAAAATAAGACTACCGGAAGAATTGCTAAAAATGATAAGAAGAAGCTTCCCGAAAATGCCAGGATGGAAAAACCCGCAAAAATTGCTGATCTTTCATCGCCGGCTCCTACTCCTGTCGAACCTTATGTTGTAGTGCAGCAAATGCCTAATTATCCCGGAGGTGAGGCTGAGCTTCTGAGGTTCCTTGCAGAGAATACCATTTATCCTGAGGAAGCATTGGCAAAGAACATACAGGGAAAAGTAATAGTAAGGTTTATAGTAAACACAGAAGGCAATGCGGAAGGTATAACTGTTATTAAAGGAGTCGATCCGCTTCTCGATGCCGAAGCAAAACGTGTAGTCAGCGTTCTTTCCGGATTCGAACCCGGCATGCAGAACGGCCAGCCGGTACCTGTGTGGTACATGGTTCCGATTAACTTTGTGCTGCCGGTCAGGAATCAGTGAGTCCTGAAAACTGCCAATGATATTTAATCATCATCCTTTTCTGCCTCTGTTGAAAGAAAGGCAGCTCTGACGGAAGGAGGACATGGGGAGTCGGGGCCTTTTACCGATCTCCAGATTACTTCGTTGAAGTCAAAGTCATTTACCCTGTCCTCAACTGTAAAATCAAAGGTTTCGCTCAATGCCTGCCATTTGTTTTCAGCCTTGTTCCTATCATTCAAATCCACTTTCGCAGGTTTGAAAGTGTAAGGAGGATGATCAGGAGTGTTATTGAAACATCTCCAGAGTGAATTGGCAGCTGCATCATATTGTGTCATTGGCGGGAGGCCAAGAATAAGCTCCATCGTTCTGAGCAATGAGCTTGTCGTATAGGGAGTGTGGTCAACAAAACCCTGCTTTACAAATCCCCCTGCTATAAGTGCTATGCTTCGGTGTGAATCGACGTGATCGGGTCCGTTCTGTGCATCATCTTCGACGAAAATGACAAGGCTCTCTTTCCATATCTGACTGTGGCTCAGGTAATCCAGGAACATCCCCACTGCAAGGTCATTGTCGGCAACGTGTGCAAAAGGGGTTGGCTTATTAAGACTGAGACCTTCAGTATGATCGTTGATGAACCGTATACTGTTAAATCCCGGAACGGAGTTTATTGCAAGAAGTGAATCAAAATCATGTTTCCATTGTCTGAACCTTACAGTATCGCGGACCGACTGGACCCATGGAGTGAAGGATTTGCAGTAATTGTCTTCGAGGACTTTGAGGGAAGGGCCGTTATCTCCGACAAACTCACCGTAGGTCCTGTAGCTCACGCCATTACGTTTGCACTGATCCCAGAAGAACAGTTTGTTGTTTGCAACCTCTCTCGCTCCCTCTCCGGGATATGAACCACCCCTGCTCCCATAACTTGTGGGCCAGTTCTTTTCAAGGTAGTCGGTTGCGTATGCTCCCATTGTCCAGTTATGACCATCGGCGCTTACTTCGCCATCAACATAAAAATTGTCAAGAAGGACAAATTCTCTGGCGATTGCGTGATGGTTTGGGGTTATGTTCTCACCGAATAAAACAAGGTTCCTGTCGCCATTCCCCTCAGGCATGTCGCCAAGTACCTGGTCGTATGTGCGGTTTTCCTTGATAATATAAAAGACATGTTTAATGGGAGAGGGACCACCGACCTTTGCAGGAACAGGATTTCCCGGAGCACTTTCTGTATTAAGTTCTTTTTCCTTTGTGTAGGGAGTATTAGCATAGACTGCCTTTGAATATCTTCCCATTTCCTTCTCATCAGGTGAAGTAAGAATGCTCATTGTTCCCCTGAAAAGACCTCCTATATACTGGACTTTAACAGTATGTTCCTTTCCCCCCTCCTGATATACTACTTCCTCACCGCGCCGGGTTGGATTCGGCCCGTATGGATTGGCCATCGATGTCATCCCCTTTCCGTTGGCCACGAGGATCTTATTCTTTACTGTTCTGACACATGTGGGGTACCAGCCGGTGGGGATAAATCCTTTTGCCTTGCTTTTGCCCGGCTCTGACACGTCGAATACTGCCAGGCAGTTGTTGTCAGCATTTGCAATAAAAAGTGTTTTTCCGTCGGCGCTCAGGGCAACGCTGTTTGTTGTAGATCCGGCCGGCGCATCGGGATAAAGTGCAGTATTGAGATTTTCAAGAACCCGCATCTGCCTTGTATCAATAACGGATACGTTGTTATCATTGGCATTTGCAACAAAAAGATACTTGCCATCGGCTGTAATGCACATGTCGTTAGGATTATCTCCGACTGCCACATATCCGGTTATTTTCTGGAGATATGTATCAAATACAACCACCTTATCGCAGCCCCAGCATGTTGCATAAAGGATTTTCCTGTCGGGAGAAAGGATACAGGTATAACCTTCTCCTCCAAGCGGAACCTGAGTAATTATCTGTTTAGTGATCAGGTCGACCGAATAAATGGAGTTATTCTCCTTTGTAACAGTGTACAGAACCTGCTTTTTATCATCAATTGCTATTCCTGCTATCGAGATTTTTTCGGGCCAGGGCAGGCCTAATTTTATTGTATCGGAGTTAATAAGTTCTTTTTTCCGTATCGAATATTTAATTATGAAATTATCGTTTCCTCCTGACGCATATAAGGCTTTTGAATCGGATGAAAATGAAAGCCCGAGCCATGATTTCCCGATGACCACGGAATCGGTGACAATTTCTTTTTTCAGATCAATAAGCTGTATCGTCTGGGTGCTCTGTCCATTGTTTGTAACAGCAGCCAGCTTTTTATCAGGCGAGATTGCTATATTAAGCGGTAAATCTCCAAGAGGTATGATTTTCCCTGCAGGGGTCAGCTGCCACCCGTTGGGAAGAGATACCCGGCGTGTATCCAAATCTGCGGATACCTGCGACTTAAGTTGAAATGCAAAAATCAAAAGGATTGCGGGCAGAAGAATACTTTTCATTTAAGAAGGATTGTTAGTTTAGCTTATTATGTTTTGCTTTCAGTACTTTAAGAGCATCTTTCCTGATGTAAACAGATACCTCCTCTTCAAAATTTACAGGCTCACCGTCGATATGGAATCTCGACTCATCAGTTCTTATCGTAACTTTTTTTCCTGTAGAAATATATTCTACATATTTTGACTTATTCAGGGTTCCGGTAAAAAGTCTGTAAACGAATACCGGGAACAACCATTTAGGGAAAGGCCGGATCAATACCAGGTCCATTTTGCCGTCATCGGGACGTGCATTGCCGGCAATGAATGCATTATATCCAAATTGCCGTGTATTGGCGATGGTTAGCACAAAAAGTTCTTTATTAAGGGGTGGCTCATCTTCAATAGTGACGGTTACCTTAATCGGCCTTAGTCTGAAAAAGGTAGTGATTGTCACTCCCGCATATGACCAGAATCCTCTGGTTTTTAACTTGTCGAAGGAATGTGCGACTAAACTGTCAAGGCCTACTCCTGCCACATTCAGGCAAAGATTACCATTGATCTCTATTACATCGACATCGATAACCTGATTTTTTTCAATATCCTTCAGAAGGGATCTGATGTTTGTCCGGAATCCTAGTTCTTTGGCAAAACCGTTTCCCGACCCTATCGGGAGCACGCCGAGGATCTTCCCGCTTCCCTTCAGCTGAGAGGCTACAGTATGTACGGTTCCGTCGCCACCGGCAGCGATGAAAATATCATATTTATTGAAATTTTGTCTGATCAGTGTGCCCGATTCATCAACGCTTAGCGATTTAAAACAGGCAAGTTCATTTCTCCTGCGGTCGAGCTCCTTTGTGATTATGAATTTCACAGGCGGGATGCCGGCATAAGGATTAAGTATAAAGAGAGCTTTGTTGATGCTCGCAGGAGGCCTCATAA
>Ga0116191_1002396_pt1 | contig 14296 bp, 13 predicted proteins | sample AD_UKC111_MetaG_FD_89897 | JGI IMG/M metagenome (GOLD analysis project Ga0116191, IMG submission 89897) | Active sludge microbial communities of municipal wastewater-treating anaerobic digesters from Hong Kong - AD_UKC111_MetaG | ecosystem: Engineered > Bioreactor > Anaerobic > Digestate...
GCTCAAACGGGAAGCATTACGGTGAAATTTGAAAAAACATCTAATGGAGGCGCTTTTCTGGTCCAGATTGATCAGTATGTAAATAACGGTGATCATTACTGGGAATTGCAAATTCCAAAATTTAATTGGACAAAACCTCTTAATGATCAGGAAATAGATTTAAATCAGTTTTATCTTGTAGGGGGCAATACCGCTTATTTGGTATATAAATAAATTTAAAGAATGGAAATTATCAATGGAAAAAATCTTTCTCAAGAAATTCTTGAGAATTTAAAATCCTTTTTTCAAAAACATCAAACAGCGCTAGCGGTTATTTCAGTAGGTGACGATTCAGACAAAGAAGTTTTTATTAAGCAGAAGCAAAAAGCAGCTGCTTTTTTAGGAATTGAATTTCTTCATTTTCATTTTGACGATAAAATATCTAATCGATTATTGCGAGAAAAAGTCAACGAGATTGCGCGACGCGATTTTATTAAAGGAATTATTATTCAGTTACCTCTTCCAGAAAAATATAACGTTAATGCTTTAGTTAATGTTATTCCGATAGAAAAAGATGTCGATGTTTTAAATGAAAGACATTTCGGGCAATTTGCTTTGGGAAGGAGTATAGTTTTACCACCCGCTGTGGCCACTGTGAGTTATATTTTAGAGAAATATCGAATTAGTTTTCAGGATAAAATTTTCGGCATCGTTGGTTTAAGTCGATTGGTAGGATTGCCCGTTAGCATTTGGTTATTAGAGCAAAAGCAGACAGTCATTAGTGCGGATATTTATACTCAAAATCCCTCTCAATTAATCAAAAATTGTGATATTGTAATTAGCGGCGCCGGCCAGCCGAATTTAATTAATAAAAATTGGTTAAAGGATCAATCAGCGGTGATTGATTTTGGTTTTGAAAAAAAAGATGGTAAAGTGTGGGGAGATGTTGATTTTGAATCTGCAAAAGAGAAGGCGAGCTATATTACGCCAACACCCGGCGGTACAGGTCCCATTTTAGTTGCAATGATATTTAAGAATTTAAAAGAATTAATGGAGAGCAATTTCAAAGTGAAAAACCGTAGTCGGCAACTAACACCAAAAAAATAAAAATCAAAACTCGAATTTTTAAAAAATAGCCGGCTGTCTAAATTTTTAGATTAAAAAGTTAAGCTGATCATTATTTATTATTATGGCAGGTATTTTTAAGAAAATAATGAATTTTGAATCAAAAAGTATCTCGGGTGGCGCTTTTGTTATCGCCATTTTTTATATTTTGAATGGAGTGCTGGGTCTTATAAGGAATGGGCTTTTGGCTTCAAAATTTGGAGCATCGCGTATTTTGGATATTTACTGGGCTTCCTTTCGTATTCCGGATCTGCTTTATGTAATTTTTATCAGTGGAGCTTTATCTGCTGGTTTTATACCTTTTTTTGCTCAAAAACTAAAACAATCAAAAGAGGAAGCTTGGCGATTGGCCAATAATATCTTAAGCACTTTAATTTTAATGATGATGGTTTTGGCTATTCTGACGATTTTTTTAGCGCCTCGGATTGTACCTTTAATTGTTCCTGGTTTCGATAAGGCCGATCAAGCTCAAGTGGTGAGTTTTTTAAGAATTATGATGATTCAGCCTATTTTTTTGGGCATTTCCAGTATTTTAAGTGGCGTTCTCCAAACTTTTAGGCGTTTTTTCATTACTTCACTTTCTCCTATTTTTTATAATCTGGGGATTATTATTGGTATAGTATTTTTTACCCAAATTATGGGACCAATTGGTTTGGCGTATGGCGTGGTTTTTGGTTCTCTTCTGCATCTGGCCATTCTTTTACCGACTTTAAAAAATGTCGGCTTCCATTTTAAATTTTTACCAGATTTCCACTCCACCAATTTAAAACAGCTTTTTAGTATTGCCGGACCGCGCACATTAAGTTTAATTTCTACCCAAATTAATTTTTTTGTAATTACCATTATCGCTTCTACTTTGAAAGAAGGATCACTGGCCATTTTTAATTTTGCTAATGATCTGCAATATTTACCGCAAAATATTTTTGCCGTATCTTTTGCCATCTCCGCTTTTCCTATTTTATCTTCATTGGTTCATGAGAGGGAAAAGTTTAATGAAACGATGGTCCAAACTATTAAAAATATTTTATTTTTTCTCATCCCCATTTCGGTTTTTTATTTTGTTTTTCGGAGCCCTCTGATTCATTTGACTTTGCGCTATGGCAACTTTAATATTTCAGCTGCAAATGAGGCCTTAGAAGTTTTAGGTATTTTTGCTTTAGGAATGGTAGCTTCTGGTCTGTTGCCGTTACTCATTCGAGCATTTTTTGCCAAGCAAGATGCTTATCGACCATTTTTTGCAGGTTTAAGTGCTAATGTTTTAAATGTTATTTTGAGCTTAATTTTTGCTCCACGATGGGGGGTAAAAGGATTGGCTAGTTCTTTTGTGATCAGCAGCTATTTTAATTTGGTTCTCTTATGGATTGGGTTAATCAGGCGCAAAATTATTGAAATGAATATTGGAGATTGGAAAAAGTTAGGTCGTTTTATTTTAAATAACCTTTTTTGTGCGCTGATTGCAGGCATTGTCAGCTATTTCTATCTTAGATTTACTTATCCATTATTTAACACTGCTTTATTTTGGAGTTTATTTATACAATTATTTATTGGAGGAGTTGTTTTTGTTGGTGCTTACGGCGGGACATCTTATTTATTAATGCGAGAAGACTTTTTAACTTTCTTTAGAGAGAATTCTTTTATCAAAAAATTATTTAAAAAACCTGATGAAGTTTAGTTATAATGAAATTAGCGGGCTAGTAAACATTTATAGAATATGAAAAATATACGTAATTTTGCTATTATTGCTCACATTGATCATGGAAAATCAACTTTGGCTGATCGATTTTTAGAGCTGACCGGCACAATTGATAAAAGAAAAATGAAAGATCAATTTTTGGACCAGATGGATTTAGAAAGAGAGCGGGGAATTACTATCAAAATGCAGCCCGTTCGACTAATTTATCATTCAGAAATTGCAACGGAAACTCCAAATTCTAGACGCAATAATCGGATTGATAATTTTGAACTTCAAAGTTCAGATGGTGAGTCGTCTAATTCGAACTATATTTTGAATTTAATTGATACGCCTGGTCATGTGGATTTTAGTTATGAGGTTTCTCGGAGTTTGGCGGCTGTGGAAGGTGCCATTCTTTTGGTTGATGCTACGCAGGGCATTCAAGCTCAGACATTAGGAAACTATCAATTAGCTAAGAAGCAGGGATTAGCCATTATCCCTGCTATCAATAAAATCGACTTGCCCAATGCTCAAATAGCAGAAGTTGAAAAACAGCTTATGGATTTATGTGGTGTAAGTCAGCAAGAAATTTATAAGGTCTCAGCCAAAACAGGAGAGGGAGTTGAAAAATTACTGGCAGCAGTAATTGAGAAAATTCCGCCACCACAGGAGGCTGACGGGAAGCAACTTAGAGCGCTGGTTTTTGATTCCATTTATGATAATCACAAAGGGGTTATTTCTTATGTGCGGATTGTAGATGGAGAAGTGAGAAGCAACGAAACGGGACTTTTAATGGCTTCGGGTGCCTCTTTTAAAATTAGTGAGGTGGGCGTGTTTAAACCATGGCCTGAAAAAAAAGAAAGTTTATCGAGCGGTGAAATCGGATACATTGTTACGGGGCTAAAAGAACCAGCAAAGGTGAGAGTAGGTGATACGGTAACCAAAATTAAAAATCAAAATGTAAAAATCAAAAGTTATAAATTTAGTGGTGAAACAACGAAAAAAAGAGGAGAATTTTTTCCTGACGTAGAACCATTGCCCGGATATAAGGAGCCCGAGCCGATGGTTTTTGCTAGCGTTTATCCCACTTCCAATGATGATATCGGCGCGTTAAAGAATGCTATTCTAAAACTCAAGCTCAATGATCCGAGTTTGGTTTATAAAACAGAATTTTTTTCTGCTTTAGGGCAGGGATTTTGTTTGGGGTTTTTGGGATTATTGCATTTAGAAATTGTGAAAGAACGCCTAGAGAGAGAATTTAATGTTGATGTAATTTTTACTATTCCTTCTGTAAATTACAAAGTCGTTATGAAAACGGGCGACATAAAAGATGTCTTTCGTGCTTCGGATTTGCCACCAACTGATCAAATTGATAAAATTTTAGAGCCGTGGGTTCGTTTGGAAATAATTACACCGCCTCGCTTTGTAGGAGCTGTAATGCAATTGAAAGACCGCCATCGTTTGAATTATTTAACTACCGAATACTTAGGAAATCTAATGATTCTAGTTTTTGAGGCGCCGTTAAGTGAAATTATTGTTAATTTTTATGATAAATTAAAAAGCGCTACTGAAGGATATGCTTCCATGAGTTATGAATTTCTAGAATATCGCGCTGCTGATCTTGTTAAATTAGAAATTTTATTAGCAGGGGAAAAAGAGGATAGTCTGGCCAAAATCGTTCATCGCAATTTTGTAGAAGAAGAGGCAAGAAAAATGGTAGAAAAGCTCAAGAGTGTTTTGCCGCGTGAAAATTTTGCTGTAGCCATTCAAGCAATGGCAGAAAATCGAATTATTGCTCGGGAGACATTACCTGCTTTAAAAAAGGATGTTACTGGTTATCTTTATGGAGGGGATCGAACGCGCAAAATGAAATTATGGAAAAAACAAAAAGAAGGAAAAAAACGGTTGAAAGAGCGAGGCAGAGTTCGCCTTTCCACAAAGGCTTATCTAGATATTTTGAAAATGGGGTGATGAGGCGATATTAGATTAAAAATACAAATGATAATGAGGCGGCGATGATTTTTCTTAGAAAAATCATCGCCGCGCCGTCATTCTGAGCGTCAGCGAAGAATCTCTCGATTAGCTGGCATGGGATCCTTCACTGCGTTCAGGATGACAACAGGGGGAGGAAGTCATTCTGAGCGATAGCGAAGAATCCCTCGGCTAGTTGGCAAGAGATCCTTCACTTCGTTCAGGATGACAAGAGGATAGTTTTAAGGTTTTGAGTTGCAGTTTTGAGTTTTGACTTTTGAATTTTGAGTTTGTATTATTTAAATATGGCTTGGAGATCCAAAATTGTTTTGATTATATTATTAATAGTTGCATCTTTGGTAGGCATTTATTTCTGTTTCCAATTAGCCCAAGAACGAAAACTCCAAGCAGATTATAAGGCGTTAGTTAATCGAGTTAATGAACTTCAGCAAGAAAATGCATCTTTGGAAGATGAATTAGCTAAAATACAAAACGAGCAAGAAGTAGAACGATTAGGCCGTGAATTATATGCCTTAAAAAAACCGGATGAAAAAGTAATGATTATTCCTCAAGAAGTGATGCAGCAATTGCTCGGGGAAACCGCTAGCTCTAATTTATCTTCACAAGCTCCTTCTAAAATTTCTCAGTGGTTTCAAGAGTTAAAGCACTTTCTAAGCAACTTGTTTTAAGGGTAGAAACTGATCATTGAATGTTGGGTTATTGGATTTTCTTTGCGAGAGTAGCACAGTGGCAGTGCACTTGCTTCCCAAGCAAGACACGCGGGTTCGATTCCCGTCTCTCGCTCTGTGGCCGAATGAGCTGATACGATAAATTTTGTTGCCGATGTAGCTCAATTGGCAGAGCAGTCCCTTCGTAAGGGAAAGGTTGTCGGTTCGACTCCGACCATCGGCTCTTCACTTAAATACTAATTTTATGAATGATTTGAAATCCAAAATACAAGCCATTCGCAATAACCTTCAGCAATTAGAGAAACAAGTTGATTTGGAACAAAAAAAATCAGAATTGGAAGAATTGGATCAGAAGATGAGTCGATCCGATTTTTGGGGTATACCAGAGCAAGCAGCCGATAGCCTTAAAAAAGCAAAAGAATTAAGAGAAGAAATTAAATTTTGGTCGGAAATGGAGAAAAGGTTGAATGAGATAGAAAATTTATCTCAGATGGATGAGAATGAAAATGTTGCCCCTGATTTAGAAAATAAACTTTCAGATTTAGAAAAGCAGATTGAAGAAAAAAAATTAGAACTTTTTCTTTCTGGTCCTTATGATAAAAATGAAGCCATTATGATTTTGACAGCAGGTCAAGGCGGGCGCGACGCTGAGGATTTTTGTCGAATGCTTTTTAGAATGTATACCAATTATTTCGCTAAGAAAAAATGGCCCTATCGGGTTTTGCACCAACATTTTTCAGAAGAACCGGGCGGATCTAAAGAGGCAGGAGGTGAATTGGGTTTCAAGAATATTTCTTTTGAGATTAATGCTCCTTATGCTTATGGATTTTTAAAAAATGAATCTGGCGTTCATCGACTTGTCCGAATTTCTCCGTTTGATGCCAAAAAATTGCGTCACACCTCATTTGTTTTGGTGGAGGTTTTACCTCAAATCGAAGATATCGACCTAAAAGATATTGAATTAAAAGATGAAGATTTAAAGATAGAATTTGCACGTTCCTCGGGTCCCGGCGGGCAAAATGTTAATAAAAGAGAGACGGCGGTAAGAATTGTTCATTTGCCCACTGGATTAACAGCGACGTGTCAGTCAGAGCGTTCCCAGCAGCAAAATAGAGAAAAAGCCCTCCATCTTTTAAAGTTGAAGATTTTTAACGTTTTGCAGCAACAAAAAGAAGAAGAACGAAAAATTTTACGAAAGCGAGTTGAACCATCATGGGGCAATCAAATTCGGAACTATGTTCTTCAGCCATATAAATTAGTGAAAGATTTAAGAACTAATGTTGAAACAAGCGACGTTAATGCTGTTTTTGAGGGCGAGATAGATAATTTTATTAAGGCAGAAATGACACTTGATGCGAATCTTTCTGGTCGTTCGGCTTAGTAGGCGGTAGGCGAGAGGTAACATCATTTTTTCGATTATCATTTTGATTTGCAAAAAAATCCTTGAGGTGTTAAAATACATAGTAATATGAATGAAGAGCTAGTTTATTTTCAAAATGTTACAAAACTTTATAACAGCCATACGGTAGCCCTCGAGAATATTAACCTCAAGATTATGCGAGAGGAATTTGTAGCTATTGTAGGGAAATCAGGCGCAGGCAAATCAACACTTTTAAAATTACTCATTGGGGAGGAAAAACCCACGAAGGGAAGAATTTTTTTTGAAAAGCAAGATATTACTCGTCTTAAATACAGTGAATTACCGCAGCTGCGTCGGCGAATAGGAATGGTTTTCCAAGACTTTAAACTCTTACCTGACAAAACGGCCTTTGAAAATGTTGCTTTTGCTCTAGAAGCCGCGGGTTATCATCCTAAAGAAATTAAAGAAACTGTTCCTCAAATGCTCGAGCTCGTTGGATTAAAGGATAAAATATTCAATTTTCCCCATGAATTATCGGGAGGAGAAAAACAGCGAGTGGCTATTGCCCGCGCCATGATTAATAAACCAGATCTTCTGATTGCTGATGAGCCGACAGGCAATTTAGATCCTATCAACACAGCCGAGATTATTAAGCTTTTGTTGAAAATTAATGAATTAAAAACAACTGTTATTCTAGCAACGCATAATAAAAATGTAGTGGATATGTTAAATACACGAGTAATCTCTTTAGACAATGGTCGGATTATTCGAGATGAAGAAGAGGGTCAATTTATTATTTAAAAATTTATGTTTGTTTTTTTGGCAAGGATAATCAAGTATGGTTTTCAAAGTTTTTGGCGCAATGGTTTATTATCGAGCGCAACAGTAGCCATTATGACGTTAACTCTTCTTTTGTGCTCGGGGCTGATTATTTTTGGCAACGCCGGCAATGCAGTGTTGCATAATTTAGAAAGTAAAATTGACGTGAGCGTTTATTTTAAAACAAATGTTAGCGAAAATCATATTTTAGCTATTAAAAAAAATATCGAGCAGCTAGATGAAGTGGCGAGCGTTGAATACATTTCTCAAGATGACGCACTGGCAGCTTTTAAAGAAAGACATAAAGACGATCCGGTTATTATTCAGTCTCTGGAAGAACTCGGTTATAATCCTTTATCTGCTTCTTTGAATATTAAAGCTAAAAATCCTCGCAATTACGAAGGCATTGCTAATTATTTGGAAAAAGAAATTCCTTCAGAATTTATTGACAAAATTAATTATAGCCAGAATCAAGTTATTATCGATCGTTTGAATAAAATTATCAGTACTTTTCGAACAGGCGGCTTTATTGCCATTGCAGTCTTAGCTTTAATTGCTTTTCTTATTACTTTCAACACTATTCGTTTGGCTATTTATTCCAATAGAGAATCGATTGGCATTATGCGACTCGTTGGTGCTCCTAGCTCATTAATTCGCGGTCCTTATGTAGTGGAAGCTTTTATTATTGCTTTAGCCTCTAGTATTTTATCAATGCTCATTCTAATTCCTATTTTATATTCTGTAGCACCGTCTCTCAATAATTTTATTCCCGAATTTAATGTGATCGATTATTTCTGGGGTCATTTCTTTTATCTTTTCGGCATTCAGTTTTTGGTAGGATTAGTTTTGGCTATTCTGTCTAGTATTATTGCTATTAGAAGGTATTTGAGGGTTTAAAAACCTGTAACTAAAAAATTTAATGTTGAAACTCAAATTCCAAAATCAAAACCTTAGAATTGACAATGCAAAATTAAGAATTAAATATTAATTATCAAAAAGGTTTTGAAATACGAACTTGAGTTTTTTTATTGCGGGGTCGTCTAATGGTAGGACACGGCGCTCTGGACGCCGGTATCTTGGTTCGAATCCAAGCCCCGCAGCCAAGGTCAGCCCAGTATCGCGTGAGACCGAATTGAATCCAACTCCGCAGCCATCCTTTGCTAAAGTTACGGAATGGCTGGTCTACCTTCGCCAAAGATTTAAGATGAAAAATTGGCACCAGAAAATTTGAATGGCAGTTCGTATTGACATTTTAAATAATCAGTAGCATACTAAAATTAGCTTTTAAAAATTGAGATTAGGAGGAGAAAATGAGAATTACTTTTAAAGAAATTCTTAGTTTGCTGAGGATTTTTGTATTAAATGTTTTCTTTTGTATCAAAATGCTGGGGTGGACGATTTATTATTTGATGCCATTGATTTTGTGGATTGTGGGTTGCCGAGTCGGTAATATTCCAGAAGATGTGATGAAAATTGGTTGCATCATTATGATGTTTGCGGAGCTTTTTTGGATTTTGTTGGTAGCAGATTTGCAGAATAAAATTAGAGAGAAGAAAAGAAAAAGGATTAATAGTTTAAATAAGTAAAAATTTAGGAGTTGCCTTTGGGCAACTCCTTTTGTTTGTGCTAAGCAATTAATTTTTTATAATAATATTGAGATGAATAGAACGATTAAAATTCTAATTTTGTCGGACTTCATTCTTACTTCGGCTTTTGGATTTTTAAGTCCCATTTTTGCGCTCTTTATTACCGATAAAATCGCTGGCGGAACAATTGAGACTGTGGGCTATGCGGCGGCTTTTTATTGGCTAGCAGCGATTGTGGTACGTTTGCCTTTGGCTCATCGGATTGACCGCACCAAATCCGAAAAGGATGATTTTTATTTTATGATTCTCGGATCAATATTAATTGCGACCGTGCCGTTTCTTTATATCTTTAGCAGTAAAATCTGGCATATTTATTTAATTCAGGTTCTTTATGGACTGGGCTATTCTTTGCGGGTGCCGGGTTGGTTTGGTATGTTCAGCCGTCATATTCGTAAAGGAAAGGAGGGTTATGAGTGGAGCGTTAATAGTATGGTAGCGGGTTTGGGTTCAGCTATTACCGCAGCGCTTGGTGGTTTGTTAGCAGAACGGTTGGGGTTCGAGACGCTCTTTTTAATCATAGGTTTTCTTAGTATTTTCGGTTCGATTGTATTAGTTTTTCTTTATTCGATTTTAAATCCTGATCACCAAAATTAAAGAGACGAATATTTTGCTGAATTTATCCATTTCCATGTTTATCACTTATCTCATTCTTTTTATTCTGACCATTTTTTTAGGCGAAGAGTTAATGCTTTTTGTCGGTTCATCGATTCATATCGGCTTTTTGCCCGGATGGCGTACTGCCATTCTTGTACTTTTAGCAGTTTACTTTGGCGACTTTATTTTTTTCTATTTAGGCTATAATTTTGGCGAACCTTTTTTAGATAAATTAGCCCAAAAAAAATTAATTAAGAAGGCCCGAGTAGAAAAAGTAAAAGGTATTTTTGAAAGAGGCGGATCGTGGATTTTGTTTGCTTCAAAGTTTGCTTATGGATTAAATCATTTAACTCAGCTAGTAGCTGGAGCAATGAAATTTGATCCAAAAAGGTATGCGCGTAATCAAGTGATTGTTTCTTTAGTTTGGGTGGTTGTATATTTGTTTATTGGTTATACTTTTGCCGCTATTCTTTCAGATATTTTTTCCGATTTAAGAAGTTTAATTATTGCCTTAACGCTGATTTTTCTGGCTATTATTGCTTTAGGATTTGTAATCGATTGGGTAATTGATAAACTTTTCCCAGTAGAAAAGAAGCTGGATTAAGGATGGAAACAATGATTAACTTCAATGACTATATTTGCCGGCCGGCAGATAAAATTAATATCTAAAGTTAGAATATTTAATGTCTGCAGGCGATGATTTTTTCAAAGAAAAAATCATCGCCTGCGGCCGTTGGTCGTTGGCAATCAGATATGAGAGCCATCCAATTGTTTTTGGAATTTTGAGTTAATTATTGTATAATTGATTTAGTCGTTATAAAAAGTATTTTTTATGAAGGATTTTTTACAAAAAATTACTACCGAAGGTAAAGCGATGTATTTAGCCTATGATCATGGTTTTGAGCATGGGCCAGCAGATTTGCCCGGTAAATCAATAGATCCCACTTATATATTAAACATTGCCGTTGAGGGAGGTTATAATGCGGTTATTCTTCAGAAAGGTTTAGCTGAAAAATATTATACTGGTACTAAATATCAAAAACAGGTTCCATTAATTTTAAAAATTAACGGCAAGGCGAATATCTGGCAAGGTAGCGATATTTATTCTTATCAGAATTGTTCGGTGCAGTATGCCAAACAATTAGGAGCCAGCGCGGTCGGTTACACCATTTATCTGGGTTCGGCGCATGATGGTAAAATGTTTGCTGATTTTGGCAGAATAGTCGAAGAAGCGCATAAATTAAATATGGCGGCAATCGCTTGGGTTTATCCAAGGGGAGAATTTGTAAAAGACGAAACGTCGAAAGAGATCACGGCTTACGCAGCGCGAATCGGTTTAGAATTAGGAGCGGATATGGTGAAAATAAAATATTCTGGTTCAAGAGAAAATTTTGAATACGCCGTCAAGGCAGCTGGAAAGACTAAAGTTGTTTTATCCGGGGGTCCCAAGGTGAGTGATGAGGAATTTTTGCAAATAATGAGGGACGTGATAGCGGCCGGTGCGATTGGAGTGGCAGTAGGAAGAAATGTTTGGCAACATCCGGAGCCTCTAGAAATAACGAGAAAAATCCGGGAGATAATTTTTAGCTAGCAAATAATCCACATTTAAGACCGGATGAATCCTTGACTTTATTTAAAATTAGAATAAAATTTCTATAAATTGAGAAATAAAATTTTTTCACATTTTTATTACTTAATAGTCGATTTAATAAATTTTTAAAAAAATGGCAGAAAAAAAGAAATTTGAACGAAAAAAGCCTCATGTAAACGTGGGGACAATTGGTCACATTGATCATGGTAAAACCACGCTGACAGCGGCTATCATGCACGTTTTAAGTTTTAAAGGTCTCGTCGAAAAACCAGAAGGTGTAGATCAAATTGATAATGCACCTGAAGAAAAGGCAAGAGGAATTACGATTGCTTTACATCATTCAGAATACGAATCTGACAAAAGGCATTATGCTCACATTGACGCTCCAGGTCATGCCGATTACATCAAAAACATGATTACCGGTGCTGCCCAGATGGATGGCGCTATTCTGGTTGTTTCTGCGGCTGATGGTCCAATGCCTCAAACGCGAGAACATATTCTTTTGGCTCGACAAGTGGGCGTGCCTGCTATTGTTGTTTTTCTTAATAAAATTGATCAAGTGAGCGATCCCGAATTAATTGATTTGGTAGAAACCGAAGTGAGAGAGTTGTTAACGAAATATCAATATCCAGGCAATGAAGTGCCGGTTATTCGTGGTTCAGCTCTTGCAGCTTTGAATGCAAAATCAGTAGACGATCCTGCTTGCAAGCCTATTTTAGATTTAGTTGAAGCCATGGATAATTACATTCCTGATCCTGTAAGAGAAGTTGATAAGCCGTTCTTAATGCCCATTGAGGATATCTTTTCTATTGAAGGTCGTGGTACAGTTGTGACTGGTCGAGTGGAAAGAGGAATCTTAAAGTTGAATGAAGAGGTTGAGGTTGTGGGGTTAAGGTCTACCATTAAAACAGTGGTAACGGGAATCGAAATGTTCAATAAAACATTGGATGAAGCTCAAGCGGGTGATAATGTTGGAATTTTGCTGCGTGGTTTGAAAAAAGAAGATGTAGAGAGAGGGCAGGTTATCGCAAAACCAGGAACAGTTACGCCTCATACTGAATTTGAAGCCGAAGTATACATTCTCACCAAAGAAGAAGGAGGTCGGCATACCCCATTTTTCAATGGTTATAAACCCCAATTTTACATTCGAACAACTGACGTGACAGGCGAGGTTGTGTTGCCGCAAGGAGTAGAAATGGTTATGCCGGGAGATAATGTACATATAACTGTTAAGTTGATTGCGCCAGTAGCTCTTGAAGAGAAACAACGATTTGCTATTCGTGAAGGAGGAAGAACAGTGGGTGCTGGAGTCGTCTCAAAAATTCTAAAATAGAAAAGTTCGAAAATGCCAAAGTCAAACGAAAATCAACAGAAAATCAGGATTAAACTGAAGGCATACGATCATAAAGTGTTGGATAATTCATGTAAACAAATTTTTGAAACAGCCAGTCGCTATGTAAAAGATATTATTGGACCTATTCCGTTACCGACAGAAATTAGACGATACACGGTTAACCGTTCCACGTTTATTGATAAGAATTCTCGAGAGCAATTTGAAATTCGTATTCACAAAAGACTCATTGATATTCTTAATCCTAATCAGAAGTTAATAGATGCTCTGATGAATCTTAATTTACCGGCGGGTGTAGATGTTGAAATTAAGATGTAGATTATTTTCGGAGGAATAAATAAATGCCGGGCATGCCCCTTAACTCGGAAACGATGAAAAGAGGCTCTTCCCCGGCATTTATTTATCACAAATATTGATAAATAAAAATAAATTTTTAAAATAGCAAACATTATGACCAGATTTATTCTAGCTCAAAAAATAGGGATGACCCAAATTTATCAGAATGATAAAGCAATTCCTGTTACTGTTTTGGAAGCGGGGCCGGTTGTAGTCTCTCAGGTCAAAACCACGGATAAAGATGGTTATAATGCTGTGCAGGTGGGATTTGGTAAAAAACGCCATCTATCAAAAGCAGAAAAAAATCACCTCAAAGGGTTAGGAAATTTTCGTTGGCTGAAAGAATTTAAAATTAAAAATGATGAGGTAGGAAACTTTAAACGAGGTGATAAAATTGACCTCTCTTCTTTTAAAGAAGGAGAGAAGGTGAAAATTGTTGGGACGAGTAAGGCAAAGGGGTTCCAAGGCGTTGTTAAAAGACATGGATTTCACGGCGGTCCCAAAACTCATGGACAGAAAAATCGTTTGAGAGCACCGGGTTCAATTGGCGCGACTCACCCTCAGCATGTAATTAAAGGAAGAAGAATGGCTGGGCGAATGGGCGGAGATCGAGTGACAATAAAAAACGTTAAAATTGCCAAAGTGATTCCTGATAAAAACATTATTTGTATTAAGGGTGCTATTCCGGGAAAAAGAGGCGAATTAGTTCAAATTTTAGCAGAGTAAAAGTATGAAAGTTGATCTTTATAATCAAAAAGGAGAGGTGATAGGTCAAGTAGAATTGTCCGATAAAATTTTTGGAGCAAAATGGAATCCAGTTTTAGTGCACCAAATTTTGGTAGCAATGCAAAGCAATCAAAGAAAACCGATTGCTCATACTAAGGATCGAGGAGAGGTGAGTGGTGGCGGCAGAAAACCTTGGCGCCAGAAAGGAACAGGAAGAGCCCGTCATGGTTCCATTCGTTCCCCGATCTGGATTGGCGGAGGCGTAACATTTGGACCTACAAAAGAGAGAAATTATCAAAAAAAGATCAATCGAAAAGCTAAACAGCAAGCCATTATTTCTGCTCTTTCTAAAAAATTAGCTGATGGCGAAGTAAAAGTTATAGACGAAATCAAAATTGATCAACCTAAAACAAAAGAAATGGCAAAAATTCTGGGAA